>Ga0169931_10005896_pt1 | contig 18616 bp, 14 predicted proteins | sample Kivu_15m_20L_FD_129675 | JGI IMG/M metagenome (GOLD analysis project Ga0169931, IMG submission 129675) | Freshwater microbial communities from Lake Kivu, Western Province, Rwanda to study Microbial Dark Matter (Phase II) - Kivu_15m_20L... | ecosystem: Environmental > Aquatic > Freshwater > Lake... | reverse complement strand
GAATGCTCATCGGGAAATCGTTGGTTGAAATCTGTAATCTTCATCTCCGTATTATTTGCCTACAAAGCAAAACATCCATGTCGTAACCTATTTACAAAGTGCAAACAAACGGACTAGCATAAAGTTGATTATATTTACCACAAATAGCCAGCACTATGAAAAAAATCTTATTCTTGATGATGTTGATGCCCACAATGATTTGAGCGCAAAGAAATTGTGGATCTTATGACCATCACGTGTATATGATGGGTTCAGATCCCAATTATATCCAAAGACAACAGGAAATTGAGCAACAAACGGAGGAGTTTGTGACGCACAGCAGCGGACAACAAGACCGTGCCTTGGTTACCATTCCTGTCGTAGTGCATGTGGTATACAATGGTACTACCAGCAACATTTCTGATGCGCAAATCATGTCTCAATTGACTGTTTTGAATCAGGATTTTAGAAGAACCAATTCTGATGTTTCATTAACGCCTAGTATTTTCACAGCGGCTGATCCTAACATTGAATTTTGTTTAGCAACAGTAGATCCAAACGGTAATGCAACCACGGGTATCACTCGTACCTCTTCAACGGTGTCATCCTTCTCAACCAATAACGCGATGAAATATACGTCGTCAGGCGGAAAAGATGCATGGGATAGAAATAAGTATTTGAACCTTTGGGTTTGTACATTGAGCGGAGGTATTTTAGGATACGCTCAATTTCCAGGAGGAACTGCGGCTACGGATGGAGTGGTAATCGACCATCGTTATTTTGGAACTACTGGAACCGCTACAGCGCCTTTCAACAAAGGTAGAACGGCCACTCACGAAGTTGGCCACTGGTTGAACCTTCGTCACATTTGGGGAGATGCTAATTGTGGTAGTGATCTGGTGACAGATACTCCCACGCACAACACCTCAAATTACGGATGTCCGTCTTATCCTCACTACAGCACTTGTTCTGGAGCGCCTGTAGAAATGACCATGAATTATATGGATTACACCGATGATGCTTGCATGTACATGTTCAGTGCAGGTCAGGTGACACGTATGCAGGCTTTGTTTGCTAGCGGAGCTTCAAGAGCAAGTTTGACGACATCCAATGGCTGCGGAACCCCTGTTCCTGTCACCTGCGGTGTTCCGAGTTCTCTTGCTGCGAGCGGTATTACAACAACAGGCGCAACTGTTTCATGGGCGGCTGTTACTGGTGCTACCTCATACAACGTTCAATATAAATTGAGTACAGCTACCACTTGGACTACTACTACCTCAACTACCACCTCCAAGGCGTTGACGGGTTTAACAGCGGGCTCAACTTACAATTATAAAGTGCAGGCGGTATGCACAGCAGGTACAGGTGCTTATTCTACCGCCTCTTCATTTACCACCACTTCGAATTCAACAACTTGCACAGATTCCTATGAAAATAACAATTCATTGAACTCGGCTAAAACCATTGTGAAGAACGCGAATATCACTGCAAAAATCAGCACCGCCACGGATAAAGATTACTTCAAATTCACCACCACTTCTACTGATAGAAATATTAAAATTGACTTGACTGGATTACCAGCGGATTATGACGTTAAGTTGTATAACAATAGCAATACACAGTTAGGTGCGTCGGCCAATTCTGGAACCACTGCAGAGAGCATCATTTACAATAATGGCGCAGCTGGAACTTATAAGGTGTACGTTTATGGTTACAACGGCGCTTTCAGTAATACGGCCTGTTATACATTGCGCGCTAATACCAGTGGAACAGCGTTTCGTTTGTCAGAAGATCCTGAGTTAGCCACAGAGGAATCTCTTGTCATTGAAAACACAATCAGTATTCAGAATGTATTCCCCAACCCTACTCAAGGAAAGTTGGAGGTGAGATACTATCAAGTGGAAGAAGAAATGATTCAAGTGGAGATGTTTGACTTGACGGGTAAAAAAGTGTTGCAACAAGTTTGGAGTGGAGCTGTTGGCAACAATGGATTTACTTTGGATATGCAAGATTTTTCTGCTGGGCATTATGTCTTGGTGGTGAGAGGTGCTAATGCAACAGACTCTATCATCGTTCAAAAAGATTAACGGCGAGCAGCCACGGAAAAGGGGAGGTGTGAGCCTCCCTTTTTTTTTATCGAGACCTTAGTTTGTTTATTTTTACCCAAATTGGTAATTGTGATTGTAAGATTTTATTTCAGTTTATTTTTTATCTGTGTGGTTTTTTCAGATTTGTTCGGTCAACTGGGCTGCACGGATTCTTTGGCTTGTAACTACAATCCCTTGGCCATTGTAGATGACGGTACTTGTATTGATCCCACTCTTTATTTTGCGGATATTGATTTAGATGGATTTGGAAATGCTCAGGATAGTATTTTATTATGTCAATGGGAAGTTGGGTATGCTGTGGTGAGCGGAGATTGTAATCTTACGGATGCTACCATCTTTCCGGGCGCAGCGGAAATCTGTAATACTGCGGATGATGATTGCGATGGTTGGGTAAATGAAGGAATTCCATTTTTTCTTTTCTACTTGGATATCGATGGCGATGGCTATGGGCAAGGAGTTGCGGATACTACATGCGGAACCATACCAACCGGATTTGCCGCAATGACGGGAGATTGCGACGAGAACAATACGCAATTGAATCCAGGAATCATAGAAATATTCAATGGTATTGATGATGATTGCAATGGAGTAATAGATGATGTTTATTTGGATACCGATGGGGATGGTACGGAGGACTTATTAGATGATGACGATGACGGTGATGGATTACTGGATTCACAAGAAAATGATTACAACGCGGATGGTATTCAAGATGATTGTGATCAAGATGGAGTGCCGAATATTCGAGATAAAGATGAATGTGAAGTATTCATTCCTGAGGTGTTTACTCCCAATGGCGATGGAGTGAATGATGTGTTTGAACTGGGTCGTCTTCCTTTCCAAGCGGTGGTGAAGATCCAGGTTTACAATCGTTGGGGAGCGCTGGTGTATGCTCATGATGCTTATCCAAATGATTGGAGGGGCATTAATATCGAAGGTGGAGGATTGCCAGCAGGAACTTATCCGATGATCTTACAAATCAACGGAGGTCCTATAATTCAAAAAAATCTGGTGATATGGAGATGAGAATTTATAGGGCCATCATCGCCTTGATTGTAGTTGTTTTTTATGACAACGCGAAGGCGCAGCAAGATCCTTTGTACTCCATGAGTGCCTTGCAGCCGCTGGTGGTAAATCCTGCAGCCATTGGAACTAGAAGTACATCTGAGGCGAGTGTCCAGGCTCGCAATCAATGGAGTGGTGCAGCCAATGCAAAAACCATCTTTGCTCAGTACAACGGCTCTTATTACAACGGTCAAATGGCCACGGGAATGTCTTTTTTGAGTGATCGTTATGGTGCTTTCAATCGAAGCATGATCTCGGGAATACAGTCGTATCAATTGCAGGCTTATGGGTTTAAATTATCGGTTGCCTTAAATGCCAATTTGGAACAATACATTTTTGGGGTTTCTGATTTGGTGCACAGTATGAATAACGAAGTGGATCAAGCGCTTCTGGTGAACGGAAAACAGACGATTGTCAATTTTGGAGCGAGTGCTTATGCGTTTTCAGATCGTTTTTGGATCGGATTTGCAATGCCGCATTTGGTTCGGCAAAATTTCAGGAAGGTAGCGGATCCCAATTTTCAACCGGCCTATCAAACCGTGAATACTTTTATCCATGCTGGAGGCATCATGAAGCTCAATGACCAATGGGATTATAAATCCTATTTTTCATTGCAATTCGCACAGAATGTGGTGCCGCAATTGGAAGTAGGCACTGTGGCTTATTGGAAAAAACACTTCGGTGCAGGTTTGGCTTATCGCTTCAACGACGCTGTTATTGCCATGTTGGAATACAAGGTCAATGATGCATTTAGATTCGGCTACTCTTATGATGTCACCGTTTCACCGCTCAATGCTTATGTAAGAGGTGCGCATGAAATCATGCTGAAATATCATTTCGGCGGTTACCAGGGGTTGAGATAGTCTCAGAAATTTAATAAAGCATTTAATTTCTCTAGTAATCGCTGATTGGCTAAATAGTTCCATTCCAACTGCGCACTGAATGGGATGGGTGTATCCAAGCTAGCGCAGCGCATCACAGGGGCATCCAGGTATTGAAAACATTGTTCAGTGATACGAGCAGAGATTTCTCCACCAATGCCTCCGGTTAAGTTGTCTTCATGCACAATCAAAGCTTTTCCAGTTTTTTGAACGCTTTGGTAAATGGTGTCGTAATCTAGCGGGGCAAGAGTTCTTAAATCAATCAGCTCGATGTCTAAATCATTATTTTTCAAAATGTCCAACATCCAATGCACGCCAAGTCCATAGGTGATAACGGTGGCTTTATTGCCTGATCGCAAAATATTTGCTTTTCCAAAGGGAAGGCTATAATAACCTTCTGGTACTTCTCCTTCAATACTTCTGTACAGCGCCTTGTGCTCTATGAAAATGATGGGATTAGGATCGTCAAATGATCGACACAAAAGTCCCTTGGCATCTGCAGGAAATGCGGGGTAAGCAATTTTTAATCCGGGTGTATGAAAAAACCAAGCCTCGTTGGTTTGGCTATGAAAGGGACCAGCAGCCACGCTGGCTCCTGATGGCAAGCGAACCACCACATCGGCGTTTTCATTCCAACGATAATGCAGCTTCGCCAAGTTGTTGATGATCTGATTAAAGCCGCAAGTAACAAAATCGGCAAATTGCATTTCTACCATGGCCTTCCACCCTTTGATGGATAAACCCAATCCTGCTCCCACAATCGCTGATTCGCACAAGGGAGTATTGCGCACTCTGCCTTTTCCGAATTCGCTCACAAAACCTTCTGTTACTTTAAAAACACCACCATACTCGGCGATATCCTGCCCCATTAGCACCAATCGATTGTGTTTTTTCATGCTTTCCCTCAAGCCATCGGTGATGGCGTCGATGAAGCGCATGGTTTTCATGTTGTCATTTGGTACAACGGGACTTTCATGGAAGGGTTGGAAGAGATCTTCCACTTCTTCCTCGGTATTGGGAGTGATTTCAGGCAATGCATACACCACTTTCAATGCATCATTGATTTTTTGTTTGATTCGCTCTTTGGTATCTTCTGCTTGTTTTTCTGTGATGTATTTTTCTTTGATCATCCAGGCTTCAAAGTTCTCTACGGGATCTTTGGAGGTCCATTGTTCTATCAATCCTTCTGGATAGTATTTGGTTCCGCTTGCTTCTTCATGCCCGCGAATCCTAAACGTCATTAACTCTAGCAAGATGGGCCTTGGATTTTGTCGAATGGAAGTCAATATTTTTTTAACCGTACTGTACACTTCCAAAATATTGTTTCCATCAATTTGAATCGCATCTTCAGCAGGAATTCCATAGCCTATGGCTTTATCAATGAATTGCTTGCATCTGAATTGCTCGTTGCTCGGGGTAGAAAGTCCCCATGCATTGTTTTCAATGGCAAATATCACGGGCAATTGCCAAACGGCTGCTACGTTCACCGCCTCATGAAAGTCTCCTTCACTGGCTCCGCCGTCTCCAGAAAACACCACAGTGCCTTTGGGATTCATCTCTAACTTTTGCGCCAGCGCAATTCCATCTGCAATGCCCAATTGTGGACCTAGGTGGGAAATCATCCCAACTAAATGATGTGCCTTGGTTCCAAAATGGAAAGAGCGGTCTCTTCCTTTGGTGAAACCACTTTTTTTACCTTGAAATTGCGCAAACAATTGCTCTAAGTCTAATTTTCTGGAAGTGAAAACACCGAGATTGCGGTGCATGGGAAGGATGAATTCATCGTCTTCCAATGCTTCAGTAATGCCCACTGAAATGGCCTCTTGGCCGTAGGAACTGAACCATTTGGAGATTTTCCCCAAACGCAATTGGCTAAGCATTTTTTCTTCTATCATTCTTGGCAGTGTGATGGCCTCGTACAATCGAAGAAGTTCTCTGGTGGTAATGTCTCCTTTGGCAAAGGAGATGGCAATTTCTTTTCCCATAATTTCTGGTTTCAAAGATAGTAGAAGCCATTGGTTTTTCCGCCTATCTTTGCCCTTTCGGTTGAATAGACTGACATGAATACGACCATAGAAATCACCATTGCTCCCGAAGAAAAGGGAGATGCCTCATTGATTCATCAACGGGCTTGCGAAAAGGCGGGAGTTTCGCCACAGAGCCATCAAACATTTGTTGTTAAATCGAGCATAGACGCCAGAAAGCGGCCTATTTATCGGTTGCAAGTTCAGGTGCAACAGGCAGGTGCAGATCCGCTAGATTTTGTTCCTGAGCGTTATCCCACATTACCTTCCAACGCACCGTCTGTTTGCATAGTGGGTGCGGGTCCTGCGGGATTATTCGCCGCGTTGAAACTCATTGCCAAGGGGATCAAGCCCATTATTTTGGAGAGAGGCAAAGATGTAAAGGCACGCAGATTTGATTTGGCCAAATTGACCAAGCAACATATTGTAGATCCTCAATCCAATTATTGTTTTGGAGAGGGAGGGGCAGGAACTTATTCAGACGGAAAATTGTACACTCGATCCACCAAGCGGGGAGATGTGAAATCGATACTGCGGACCTTGGTCCAGTTTGGCGCCGATCGAAATATTTTGATCGACAGCCATCCCCACATTGGCACCAATAAGCTCCCGCAGTTGATTGCCAATATGCGAGAGCAAATCCTTGCCTGTGGTGGAGAAGTTTTGTTCAATACACAATGGTCGGGTTTTGACATAAAAGACAACCAAATTCAACGCGTGTTTTCAGCCGATGGTCGTGAGTGGTTTCCCAACGCCTTGGTTTTGGCTACCGGCCATAGCGCGCGTGATGTTTTTGAGTATTTGCATGATCAAAAGATTGAAGTGCAGTTCAAGTCTTTTGCGCTCGGGGTGAGAGCTGAGCATCCACAAACGATCATTGATCAACAGCAATATCATTGCACGGTCCGTCCTGAGGGATTGCCACCTGCGGCCTATGGCTGGGTGGAACAGGTGGAGGGTAGAGGGGTGTATTCATTTTGCATGTGCCCTGGCGGAATCATAGCACCTTGTGCAACGGCTCCAGGTGAGGTGGTGACCAATGGTTGGTCGCCCAGCAAGCGCAACAATTTTTGGGCTAACTCGGGTATTGTAGTCCCCATAGAGTGGGAAGATATTTCGGAGTTTCATCAATATGGACCCTTGGCTGGATTGCGATTCCAGCAGCGTGTTGAGCAGGAGTGTTGGAAGGCAGGGGGATCAACACAGGCTGCGCCTGCTCAGCGTTTGGTGGATTTTATTCAGAATCGAAAGAGCCGTGATTTACCTTCATGTTCGTACATCCCGGGATTGGTCAGTGTCAATTTGCATGAGGTACTGCCTGCTTTTATCGCGCAAAGATTGAAGAAGGGTTTTGTGCAATTGGGAAAAAAAATGAAGCACTATCTGCATGCGGAGGCGGTGTTGGTGGCTCCGGAGTCTAGGACTTCTTCTCCGGTTCGCATCCCTAGAAATCCGGATAATTTGCAACATCCTCAAATTCACAATCTATATCCTTGTGGAGAGGGGGCGGGCTATGCGGGTGGAATAATTTCGGCCGCCATTGATGGAGAGCGCGTGGCGGAAGCCGTATATTTGAGCAATGCCTAATATTTCAAGATGGATAGAAGAAGCCACTGATCAAGTGGCGAGTTTGCCGGGCATCGGAAGAAAGACCGCCTTGCGATTGGTTTTGCATTTGATAAAGAAATCTCCGGAGGAGGTGACACGTTTTACACAAGCCATTCAAAATGTAAAGGAGCACATCAAGGCGTGTCAAGAGTGCCATCAATTATCCGATGATGCAGTGTGTGAAGTGTGCAAAAATCCCATGCGCAATCAACAATTGATTTGTGTGGTGCAGGATTTTCGTGATGTATTGGCCATTGAGCAGACCGGTCAGTTCAATGGTTTGTACCATGTTTTAGGTGGATTGATTTCTCCCATGGATGGAGTGTCTCCCAGCGATTTGAATATTGCCACTTTATTGGAACGAGTGGAAAAGAAAAACGTGCAAGAGGTGTTGTTGGCTTTGAATGCCACCATGGAAGGCGAGACTACCTCTTTTTATTTATATCGAAAGATTTCTCCATTCCAAATTAAGATCAGCAATATTGCGCGTGGTGTGGCCGTTGGAGGAGAGTTGGAATACACAGACGAAGTGACGTTGGGTCGCAGTATTTTGAACAGAACACCTTATGAAATGACCTTGAATCGATAGATGAAAATCTCCATTATCATAGTCAACTACAATGTAAAGCATTTTTTGGAGCAATGTCTTTTGTCCGTAGAGAAGGCGATCCAGGGAATAACCGCAGAGGTTTTTGTAGTGGATAATGTATCGGTGGATGGTTCTGTGGAGATGGTAAGGGCTAAATTTCCATGGGTGCAATTGATTGCCAATACCGAGAATGTAGGATTTTCAAAAGGAAATAATCAAGCCATTCGAGTGGCCAAGGGCGAATATGTCCTTTTGCTCAATCCCGATACCTTGGTAGAGGAAGATACTTTTAGAAAGTGCATTGAATGGATGGATGCGCATCCAGAAGGAGGAGGATTGGGCGTGAAAATGGTGGATGGCAAAGGTGTTTTTTTGCCAGAGTCGAAGCGCGGTATTCCGTATCCTTTGACCTCTTTTTTCAAAATATCCGGCATTTATCGGTTGTTTCCCAAATCCAAGAAGATCAATCATTATTACCTCGGACATTTAAGCAATGAAGAGAGTCATGAAGTGGAGATTCTATCGGGCGCTTATATGCTGATGCGCAAGCAAGTGTTGGATGAAGTGGGCTTATTGGATGAGGATTTTTTCATGTATGGAGAAGACATTGATTTGTCATGGCGAATCATCAAAGCGGGTTATAAAAATTATTATTTGGCCGATACGCGCATCATCCATTACAAGGGAGAGAGCACCAAGAAGGGAAGCTTGAATTATGTGTACGTATTTTACCAAGCCATGGTGATTTTTGCGAACAAACATTTTTCAGGTAGCCATGCACAAGGTTATCAGACATTGATTCGGATGGCGATTTGGATGCGGGCAGGCCTTAGTTTTGGAAAACGCATTTTGCAATCCGTGGGGTTGCCTTTGTTAGATTTGACACTCACTTGGCTGGTTTGGTGGTGGCTAAAAATCGAGTACACCCAGATTACTGGAATTACCATACCTGATGCATTGACGATACCTGGGTTTTTGGTGACGGGTTTGATTTGGTGGGTAATGGGATGGGTAAATGGATTGTATGATTTTCCGTTGAAAACGAAATCTGTTTTCAAGACGATTCTTCGGTCGGCGGTATTGGTGTTGATCATTTATAGCTTATTACCAGAGACCATGCGTTTTTCTCGATTGCTCATTGTGATGGGATCGGTATTGGCCATGGTGGTGTTTTATGTCAACCGATGGTGGTTGTTAAAAATGACAACGGATCGACAAAGTACAGGGAAGGTCTTGTTGGTGGGATCGGAATCGGAAACCCAGCGCATTATCGCTTTGAGAGAAGGGACCAATTGGGACGTTTCGGTGATCAATACGGATGAATTTCAACAGCGTCTTTCCGCTAATCAGATGAATGATTATGTTCGGGTAAAAGGTTTTGGAGAAGTGGTGTTTTGTGCGAAAGATCTTTCCAGTGCGCAAATCATCTCCGCGATGGCGCAGTTGTCCACGGCTCAAATTGAAATGAAAATTGCTCCACCGGAATCCTTGTTCATCATCGGAAGTCAGCACATTGAGCAAAAGGGAGATGCGGGTTGGGTGGATTTGAATAGTATTTCATTGAAGGAGAACCAACGATGGAAACGTTTGTTGGACGTGGGAGTCGGGTCGTTAGGATTGCTTTTGTATCCTATTGGTTGGCTGTTGCTGAAAAATAAATCGGGATGGTGGAAGCGATGTTTTTTATTGATCATGGGGAAAAGAACCGTTGTGGGTTATCAGGGAAATACCAAGGATTTACCGGCACTCCCCCAAGGATTGATCACCTGTGTCCCCGTTGAAATTACAGACGCAGAGGTTGTTTTTAAGTACAACTCGATGTATGCCAAAGATTATTCAGTAAAAACAGATTGGAAGTGGCTTGCAGCCAAGTGGAGAGCACTATAAGAATCTTTTGAGCTGATTGCGTGTAAAAGTCCATTCAGGAGTCTCGATAGGATCTTCGGCGGAAAGGGAATACCAAACGTTATTAGTTACTGGATTCAACAACACTTGTAACTCTTGGGCGGGCATATAACTTTGGGCCAACATATATATTTTCTCTTGGGTATTTTGGTCAATGGCCATATCAACCACTATAACAGCGTGTCCGGGTGATCCTCCCTTGATGAGCACATCTCCAATCTGCATATCGTTCCAGTGTTGAGAGGCCAATTCTTTGGACAGCGAAAGGGTGCCCGCATAATTGAAGACCATTTCCAGGTATTTCCAGTATTCCTTGTCGCTATCTCCGCTGACCCCGTCAGAAGTCCATTGACATTGGTTGCCTTTCACCAGAATGCGATCTCCTTTCATCCATTTGGCGTAGTGCGCATTGAATCCGTTGGTGAAATGAAATTGAATTTCCTCAGCTCGATGTTGCCTTCTTAAATAATCTGCTCTCAAGCGCATAACGGCATCAGCACACTGATGAAGATCTCTTTTTCCAATGGGCAGGTTGATTACAGCCGCATATACTTGATGGTTTTGTTTCTCCTCTCCGTTGTAATATTTAACAACGCTTCCTGCTGGAAAAAGCGGTAAGTTTCTAAGGTATGACCCGAAGGAGTTAGAATCTTCTCTCGTTCTTTCAAACCCGGATGGAGCTTCAAATCGTGTAGCGATGGTATTGCCCTCTTGTATAATGTTGGGTTGTTCTGAAGTTCCTGCCGAATGGGGTTTCGGTGCAGACGAATTTTGGCAGGCACTGAAAATCAGTTGAAGACTCATCAGCAAAAAGGGCCAAATCACCGTCATTTCTTTTTTGACTGAACGTAATTTATTTCGTACAAATCAATCCATTGTTGGGGAGTCATTTTGGTGGCCAGTTCCCCAATTAGATCAAAAGGGATTTGATCCATCTTTTTAAATCGAATGCAGCTTTTTCCCATGTCCAATTTGGCGGAGGAGTGTTTGGGATAATTTTGCTGAAACCAGTCCAATAATTTTGCATCGGCGTAAATCCCCATGTGATAAATGGCAATGAAGTTTTTTTGTGAGGCGATACTCAAAAAGGGAAGGGCAATTTTAGGATCGCAGTGATAACCCTTGGGATAAAGGGAATGTGGAACAGAGTATCCGATCATTCCGTAAGAGATGCCTTCTTCAAATCCCTTGGGTAAGTTTTTCTTAATCAAAGAACGCAACGACTCAATGGCATGCCTACTATCTTCCGTTAACGTTTGTAGATAGTCCTGAACAGTGGCAATCATGTTGTTTTGTTTTTCTTGTTCATGGTTTTGTGATGAGCAAGCGCGGCTTTTACAAAGGCTTTGAAAAGAGGATGCGGATTCATTACCGTGCTTTTATACTCGGGATGAAATTGGGCAGCTACAAAGAAGGGATGCTTGGGAATTTCAATGATTTCTACCAAACCAGAATCGGGATTGATTCCACTGCACTTGAAACCTGCTTTTTCAAAATCGCTCTTGTATTCATTGTTGAATTCATAGCGGTGACGATGACGCTCTTCAATTTCAGTTGTCCCGTATGCTTTAAACGCTTTTGTATTCTTTGACAACAAGCAGGAATAAGAACCCAATCGCATGGTGCCTCCTTTGTTGATGATGTTCTTTTGTTCATCCATCAAGGCGATGACGGGATATTTGGTGTATTCCTTCATCTCGGTGGAATGTGCATCTTTCCATCCCAAAACATTTCGCGCAAATTCTATGGTGGCCATTTGCATTCCCAAACAAATTCCAAAGAAAGGAATGTTGTTTTCTCTTACAAATTTGATGGCTTCAATTTTCCCGTCAATTCCCCTGGAACCAAAACCAGGTGCTACTAACACGCCATCTAAATTTTTAAGGGTGCTGGCAACATTTTTTGTGTATAAATTTTCTGAATGAATCCAATGAACATTCACTTTGGTTTCATTGGCCGCACCGCTGTGATTAAACGCTTCTGCAATGGATTTGTAAGCGTCTTTGAGCTCGACATATTTTCCAATGAGTCCAATGTTGACCTCATTCTTGGGTTCTTTGAATTTCTTCAAGAACTGATTCCATTGGGTTAAATTGGCTTTCTGTGTGGATTTGACATGCAATTTTTTCAGCACCACTTCATCCAACTTTTCTTTTTGCATCAAAATAGGCACATCATAAATGGTAGGGGCATCAATGCTTTCAATCACGGCATCAACGGTGACGTTACAGAATTTGGCAATTTTAGCTCGAATACCTGGATTGATGGGATGCTCTGTTCTACAAACCAAAATGTCAGGTTGAACTCCATTCTCAAGCAACATCTTTACACTGTGCTGAGTGGGTTTTGTTTTGAGCTCTCCGGCAGCATTGAGATAGGGAACCAGCGTCAAGTGAATCACGATACAATCTTCTTCTTTTTCCCACATCAATTGCCTTACCGTTTCGATGTAGGGCAAACTCTCAATATCTCCGACGGTTCCGCCAATTTCGGTAATGACAAAATCAAATTGTTTTTTATTGCCCAGTATCTGAATGCATCGTTTGATTTCGTCTGTAATGTGAGGAATGATCTGAACGGTTTTTCCTAAATATTCTCCCTTGCGCTCTTTTTGAATCACACTTTGATAAATCCTACCCGTGGTGATGTTGTTGGCTTGTGAAGTAGGAACATTTAGAAAACGCTCGTAGTGTCCAAGGTCAAGATCGGTTTCAGCGCCGTCGTCCGTCACAAAACATTCGCCATGCTCATAGGGATTCAATGTGCCGGGGTCGATGTTGATATAGGGATCGAGTTTTTGAATAGTGACTTTAAATCCTCTAGCTTGTAGGAGTTTAGCGAGTGAGGCCGAAATGATGCCCTTTCCTAGGGAAGAGGTGACCCCGCCGGTGACAAAGATGTATTTGGTATTGTTTGACATGCCCGTAATAGAAAAATAGAATTACGGGAAACAAAGATAGGGCAGTTTATGTGGAGCCGAGGAAAATAATTAACGGATTACTCCATGTTTTTCGTCAATTGTTTCACCCATTTGAATTCGATGAACCATTCTCGGGCGGCAATTCTCAAAATCGTATATACAGGAAGAGCGATGGCCATGGCAGGAATGCCACCCACAGTAGCCGCGGCCATCAGCACGATGAAGAGCTCGAGCGGATGCACCTGAATGCTGCCACCAAGGATCAATGGTTGAATCAAAAAGGCGTCGATGCTTTGGGCAATGGCATAGACAATCAAGATGCCCCAAATCATGTCGGAAAGGGACTGTTGAGGATCCATGGACAATCCGGTGGAGAGTCCAATCACCATGGCAAATCCTAATGAAATCAAAGGGCCTAGATAGGGTATGACATTCATGATACCTGAAAAAACGGCTATCAACCAGGCGTTGGGTACTCCGCAGATACTCAGACCAATGCCCACCATGATGATCATCAAGCTGATTTGAATGACCAGTCCTCCGAAGTAGCGAGAAAGAATCTTTTTGGTGTGAACAACAATGTTTTTCATTTTGCCCACATGCTCATCTGGAGTGATAGACAAAAGGATTTTGTAAAATAAATCTTCATCTTTTAAGAAAAAGAAAGACATGAACAAAACCGAGAAAAATCCTCCTATGATTCCCGTTACCCAGCTCATGGCATCTCCAAATAAATTGGAAAAATTATTGAAGCTCATTTTGTTTTGCAATTGAGAAAGCAACTGAGCATAACTGTCTTGATTGTAACCAGCTTGCGTCAGCCATTGCATTTGTGCGGGAAATTGTTGTTGGAGGTTGTATTCTATGGCAACGGGATCCAGTGCCAAAATGATGGCCATTTCTTGCCTAATCAATGGAGTGAATAAGATGATCAATCCCAATAGGCATCCTAATAATATAATCATCGTGAATATGGCCGCCATCCAACGAGGCAAGGAGAATTGTTTGATTTTGATTTTTTGAAATAAGTCAGCAATGGGATCGCCAATAAATCCCACCACGGCCGCCAGTACCATGTACAATAGGATTTTTCTAAAAATAAAAATCAAGCAGCCCAATGCGGCCAGGATGATGATGAATACCCACCAATTTTTTTCTTTATTCATTTTCTTGAGGTGTAACAAAGTTACCCAAATATGAAATATCGTTTATCGTTCTTTCATTTTCTTCATTTGAAAGTGTGATGATCCCCATGGAGCAAGGCTCAAAGGCCGCCCATTGTTGAGTGAGCTCATGGTAAAGCTGAGCGATGCCCGGATTGTGGGCAATGACCATCAGGGGGCTGGAGTCTGAGTGCTTTTCTATAATTTGTTGAATAGTGAGAGCAGAGGCGTTGTATAATTCCGGGAGATACTGGATCGAATGACTTACGCTTTCCAGCAAATGAGCGGCGGTTTGTCGAGTGCGTTGGCTATCGCTGCAAAGAACATGAATGGACGGGAAATGGGCGAGGTATTGCCTCATCTCCTGCGCTTGTCGCTTTCCTTTTTCTGTCAGCGCTCTATCAAAGTCCGATGAATGACCGAGTGATGAAATAGCCTCTGCATGGCGCACTAATAAAAAGGTTCTCATGAAACGAAAGTAAACATTTGCGATGGTGAATTTAAATTTCATTACATTTGTGTATACGACAATGAATTCAGTAGTAGCATTTTTAGCATCTTGTGATCCTGTTTGGGCAGCCACTCTGGCCACCACTTTCACTTGGTTGGTGACGGCTGCGGGAGCATCCTTGGTTTTTTTATTTAAGAATTTAAATAGGAAATGGTTAGACGGGATGTTAGGGTTTACGGGAGGAGTGATGGTAGCGGCGAGTTTTTGGTCGTTGCTCAGTCCTGCTATTGAGATGAGTCCCGGTGAGGGATTCATGAAAGCCCTTCCAGCGGCGGTAGGATTTGCCATGGGTGCCTTGTTTTTGTTTGGCTTAGACAAGTGGTTGCCACATTTGCACATTAATTTTCCGGAAGAAAAAAAGGAAGGGGTAAAGACCAATTTACAAGGGACGATGCTTTTGGTATTGGCCATTACGCTGCACAATATACCTGAGGGATTGGCGGTAGGCGTTTTGTTTGGCGGCGCTGCTGCGGGCATTCCAGAGGCAACGATTGGAGGAGCAGTAGCCTTGGCGATGGGCATCGGTTTACAAAATTTTCCAGAGGGAATGGCAGTATCTTTTCCCTTGCGCAGATTGGGATTGTCAAGGTCTAAAAGTTTTTTTTATGGACAGTTATCCGCCATTGTAGAGCCATTGGCCGGTGCCATTGGAGCGTTGGCGGTGATGCAGATGTTGCCCATATTGCCTTATGCCTTGGCCTTTGCTGCAGGCGCGATGATCTATGTGGTAATAGAAGAAGTCATTCCCGAGACACAACAAGACAAGTACACCGACATCGCTGCTTTAGGATTCATCGCGGGTTTCTTGATCATGATGTTACTAGATGTCGGGTTGGGCTAGGATTTGGAGAGTAGGTTTTGGATGGTTTTTGCAATTCTCGTTTTCCTGGTTTCGTCTTTCTTGGCGTCCTCTATCCAACGGACATGTTCCTTCTGATGCGTGTAGCTTAATTTTTCAAATGGGGTGAGTAGCCCGTTGTCTTTTAATGCAATGATAAGGTCTTGTGGAAGTGTCACCTTCCTCTCGGAGGTGTCGAGTGCGATTTCCATGGCGATTTCTTCTCCAATGTTTTTATTCAACGCAGCTCGGATGCTCTTCAGCACCGGAATCATTGGACCTTGTCCCATGTTGGCTATGCGACCTTGGTACGCAATCTGATTTTCGAATAAGATGTTTACCGGGATCATGTTTTTTTTACCAAAAATCTTTTCAGGATCGATGGGGAGTAGCACGTAGGCTCCTCCCCCTCCCGCTGAACAGATGGTTCCACGGATGGCTAGTTTCTTCATTCTAATTCAATTTTTACACTCAGCATAAAATTACGTCCCGCTTGCGGATAATAAAAGCGCTCGTTGATCTTACTTCCATAAATGTAGGAATAGGTCCATCCATTGGCGCTGTACATTTGATTCCAAATATTCATTGTCCAAAGGGCAATTTCAGCATTGGCTTTACTGCCTTTCCATTGATAAAATAGTTTTACATCTTGCACCTGATAAGCAGGAAGTATCTTCTCCGCATCTTGTGTGTTGTCTAAGTATTGTTGAGATACATGCTTCCATTGGGTTTGTATTCCCCATGCTTTATTCCACTGATAGGTGAGCATACCTCCTATTATTTGTTGCGGAGAGAAGGCAATGTCTGTATTGGTATGTTGTATTTTTTGAATGGTGTAATCCACTGAATAGTCATACAGAACCTCCTCGAAATTTTCTATTTTGTTTTGAGAAAAAGTGGCGTTGGCATTCAATTGAACGGAATGTTTGTCTCTTTCCCAAAGGTAGTTGGCCTCTAGTTCTATGCCTCTGCGAAAACTATTGGGGATGTTCATTCGCAAGGGTGCGCCCACATCATTCAATTCACCGGTTAAGACCAATTGGTCTTTGTATTGCATCCAATAAAGATGGGTATTCCATTCCAATATATTTTTATCATAACCATTGCTTTGATTTTTTTTGATTATTTTGATAGGACGGTATTTCCAAGAGAGCTCCATGTCTGTCATGTATTCAGGACGCGGAAGGGTGGTTTGGTCGATATAATCATTCCGATTGGGTTCTTTTCCAATGTGTGCCAATAACACACCCATTTGATGTTTCGGGGATGCTTGAAACGTTGCGCCTATTTTGGGATTGAAAAAATGCAATTGATCTTTGATGTCATAGGAAACCAAGTCATTGCTGGTACCTAACGTGTGGTAATTTACTTGACGGTATTGAAGATCAATAAAAGATTGTATTTTATGACTACTCCAGTGGTATTGCGCAAATGTATTCAAATCGCTTTTGTGCGCCTCTCCGTGATAATAAGGAGCGCTATAATCTGTGGTAGGCGATGGTAGTATATCAATGATTTCGCCACTGTGCATTCCTTGATATTGCTGATAAGTAACGCCTGAGATGAATTTGTGTTGGGAATTGAATCGATATTGGAAAAATGTATGGATTCCGGAAAGTTGATTGTCCAACCATCTTCTTCGCACTACATCGGCGGATTGAAAATATTGAACTTGGCCATTGGATATGTAAGCAAGACTATCGATTCCGTATTGATTCAAGGAAGTGCCCAATTTCTGCTCTTCGAAATATCCTGCTCCGCGGGTATGAAAGAGCGCGGATTGCCAGAGACATCGATCGTTACTGATTTGAAAGTGTGCTTGCTGATGGTGTTGTTGGTATTGATCCACTTGGTTACGATAGGTGTAGTAGTTGTAGGTTCGTCCAGCGTTCAATAGATTTTGCGCCTCAGCAGCGGATAAACCATTGCGTTCAATGTATTCCATCAGATCGGTGGAACCATTGCCGTAAACGGCTTCATACGGACTTCCATTCCAAGCCTGATAGGTTCTCTCATTGCCTCCAAAAGCCGTGAGCATGGTTTTCCATTGCCAGCCTTTGGTGTTCCCGTTTTTTTGCAGTGTTCCTTGATAGCCTTTTAATTGAGCAGATGCTCGGTCGATGTAACCGTCACTGCTGATTTCTGAAAAACGAGCGGAGACATACCAATCTTGCGGTAATGCGATCCGATCCAATTGTAGAGTTCTTCGAAAGGTATTGAAAGATCCCACGGAAGTTTGGTAGCTGATTTTTCTGGGCTCTTTTAGATTTTGATCCAATGTGTTGATGTGGATGCTCCCTCCAAATGCTCCGGGACCTGCGGTGCTGGGACCCGCTCCTCTTTGTATTTGGATGCTTTGCGCACTAGAGGCCAAGTCAGGCAGATTGACCCAAAAAACTTGTTGACTTTCCGCATCATTTAAAGGGATGTGGTTAATGGTTACGTTGATACGCGAGGGATCAGAACCGCGGATCCATAATCCGGTGTATCCAATTCCTGTTCCTGCGTCACTGGTGGTGACCATAGAGGGAGTAAACCTCAAGATATAGGTTAAGTCCTGACCATTGTTCAACTTTTGAATATCCTTGCCATTCAGGGTGGAATGAGCCACAGGACTGTTCTGTTTCACCATCAACGGAGAATCTTCAATGATCAGCGGCATGGAAACGAATTCGCGAACCATGGGTGTGAGAGAATCGATGGAAGCGGGTTGATTTTGGCTCCAAATGGATCCTGTTAGAAAAATCCCAATTAAAAAAAATACATTTTTTTTTGGTAACATCATACTGAATAAATACACCTTGGTCATGACAAGGCAAATTACATTTTTCCCTTGGCAGCATGACCTGCCCAGGTTCCCTTGTTGAGATCAACAAGAAGGGTATAATCTCAGTCCATCCGTCGATGGACACCCCTTTGGACGAGGCAATATTAGTAAAAAATATCACTACTGTCCGATAAAAATATGAAATAATCATTATTCGTTCGGAAAGCCTTGATTTTACTGATGGTGATGTGTCGTTTT
>Ga0169931_10005895_pt1 | contig 18618 bp, 14 predicted proteins | sample Kivu_15m_20L_FD_129675 | JGI IMG/M metagenome (GOLD analysis project Ga0169931, IMG submission 129675) | Freshwater microbial communities from Lake Kivu, Western Province, Rwanda to study Microbial Dark Matter (Phase II) - Kivu_15m_20L... | ecosystem: Environmental > Aquatic > Freshwater > Lake... | reverse complement strand
GCCTGTGTCCTCGATGGGTTGGTGTGGTAACCCCCAAAGAGGCACAGGCTGGATTTCTTGAGAAGATCAGTCATCGCAGACGGTTACGACCTGTCGCGTCCACCGAGAAGTGTCGATTTCGGCCCACGGAAACGAATCCACCTCGCCGCGCCGCAAGCGCAGTAGCCCGGTCGGGTATAGCAGGACGTACAGCCCGCGGTTGCGGTACATGTGTAGCAGTAGCGAAAGGCCCGACAGCGGCGCACCGACGAGGACGAGCATGACGAGGTGGTCCGGCGTGGCCGGGCCGCGAACCCACCAAAAGTAGTTGGCGACGATGCCGAACGCGACCAGCGCGACGCCCACCACCAGTTTCGTGAGGAACCGCGCCCGGCTGACGCGGAACAGTGCGTCCGGTTCGCCCAGTTCCACGACCGCGCGGTGCAGGTGGTCGTTGTCCGGCAGGTCCATGCGGCCCTCGCGGAGGCTAAACCCGTGAATCGTATACTATCTTATGCCGCCCACGCGCCGGCCGGAATTCGCGCCCCCGCTCCCCTTGCCGAACCCAGCTTCTGGGCGAAAATTCCGGCTTCCTTCCTCCGCGAACCGAACCGGTGGCCGATGCTCATCGTCATGCAGTCGCACGCCTCGTCGGAGCAGATCGACCGGGTGGTGAAAGTGATCGAGGCGCAGGGCCTCGTGCCGCACGTGCTGCCGGGCGCGACCCGCACCGCGATCGGCCTCACCGGGAACACCGGGGCCGTCGACAAGTCGCTGTTCGAGGTGCTGCCCGGCGTCGAAGAGGCCATTCGCGTCACCAAGCCGTACAAACTCGCCAGCCGCGAAATGAAGCGCGAAGACACCGTCGTGAAGTTCGCGCAGGGCACCGTTTCGCCGAGCACGTTCACGCTCGTCGCCGGGCCGTGTTCGGTCGAAAACGAGGCCATGATCCTCAGCACCGCGGAGCACCTCGTTTCGCGCGGCGTGAAGTTCCTGCGGGCCGGCGCGTTCAAGCCGCGGAGCAGCCCGTACAGCTTCCAAGGCATGGGCGTTGAGGGGCTGAAGGTGCTGGAAAAGGCGCGCGCCCGCACCGGCATTGCGATCGTCACCGAACTGATGGACACCGAACACGCGAGCGCCGTCGAAGACGCCTCCGACATCATCCAGATCGGTACGCGGAACATGCAGAACTTCGCACTCTTAAAGCGCGTGGGCAAGTGCCGCAAACCGGTGCTGCTGAAGCGCGGTATGAGCGCGACGCTCGAAGAGTGGCTGATGGCCGCGGAGTACATTCTGGCGGGCGGCAACTACGACGTGATTTTGTGCGAGCGCGGCGTGCGCACGTTCTCGGACCACAGCCGCAACACGTTGGACCTGTCGGTAATTCCGCCGGTGAAGGCGACGAGCCACCTGCCGATCTTCGTGGACCCGAGCCACGGCACCGGGAAGCGCGCGTACGTTCCGGCGATGTCGCTCGCGGCGCTCGCGGCCGGGGCCGACGGCCTGATGATCGAAGCGCACCCGGACCCGGACCGCGCGATGTCGGACGGCGCGCAATCGCTCGACTTCGCCGCGCTCGACGCGCTGCTGGCGAAACTGAAAGCGCTGGCCCCGGCGTTCGGCCGCACGATGTGAGCGCTTCTCTTCGCGCACCGGTTCGGGTACTCTAAAGCGGGCCGTCCCGCCTTCGAGGAATCCCGCCGATGCGCACCTCCCGCGCCACGTTCGCCGTTCTCGCTTGCGCTCTCTTCGCGGTGCCCGCGCCGGCGCAGCCCAAGGGCGCGGACAAGCTCGACCCGGACCACGTCGCGAAGATGGCGAAGGGCACCGAGCTGTTCAAGACGACCGTTCGCGGGATCATTCAGGCGAAGTGCGCGAAGTGCCACACCGGGGAGCGGCACGAGGGCGAACTCGACATCAACACCCGCGAGGCGCTCTTAAAGGGCGGCGCGCGCGGCCCGGCCGTCGTGCCCGGCGACCACAAGAAGAGCCTCTTCTACCAACTCGCGGCGCACCTCAAAGAACCGCACATGCCGGAGGGGAGCGCGAAGCTCAAAGACGCCGACCTTGCGAAAATCGCCGAGTGGATCGACCTCGGTGCGCCCTACGACAAACCGTTCGTCGCCATTGACGAAAGCGCGTGGACGAAAAAGGTCACGCCACCGGAAGCGAAAGCGCACTGGGCCTACAAGCCGCTGTTGCAAGGCATCAAGAACCCGAAGCCCGACACCGCGAACCCCATCGACGGCTTCCTGCAAGCCAAACTCGAAGCCGCGGGCCTGAAACCGAACGCGCCCGCGGACAAGCGCACGGTTCTGCGCCGCGCGTACTTGGGGCTGATCGGCCTCCCGCCCACGCCGGAGCAAGTCGAAGCGTTCCTCAAGGACGAATCACCGGAAGCGTTCGCGAAGGTGGTCGATTCGCTGCTCGCGTCGCAACACTTCGGCGAGAAGCAAGCGCGGCACTGGCTCGATCTCGTGCGGTTCGCCGAAAGCCACGGCTTCGAGCACGACTACGACCGGCCCACCGCGTACCACTACCGCGACTTCGTGATTAAAGCGCTGAACCAAGACGTGCCGTACAACACGTTCTCGAAGTGGCAGATCGCGGGCGATGAAATCTCACCGAACGACCCGCTCGCGCTGATGGCGACGGGCTACCTCGCGGCCGGCGTTCACAGCACGCAGATCACGAAGAACGAAGTGGAGAAGCACCGGTACGACGAACTCGACGACATCCTCGGCAACGTCGGGACGACGTTCCTCGGCCTCACGTTCGGCTGCGCGCGGTGCCACGATCACAAGTACGACGCGATCCCCGCGGCCGACTACTACCGGATGCTGACGGCGTTCACCACCGTGGTGCGCACGGAGGCGGAACTCGACCTCGACCCAGAGAAGTACGCGAAGGCGAAGGCCGCGTTCGACGCTTCGCACGCGAAGTACACGACCGCGCTTACGGCATTCGAGAAGGAACAACTACCGGCGAAGTTCGCGGCGTGGGAGAAGGCGAACGCGGGCAAGCCGCTGCCGAACGATTGGGTGCAGCCGACGATCGCTTCGAGCAAGTCCGCGGGCGGCGCGACGCTGACCGCGCAACCGGACGGCAGCGTGCTGCTTTCGGGCAAGAACCCCACCACAGAAACGCTCACGTTCGAGTTGCACACGACCCTCGAAGGCGTAAAGGCGCTGCGATTGGAAGCGCTGTCGCATCAGTCGTTGGTGAAGGGCGGCCCGGGGCGCGCGACGAATGGGAATTTCGCGCTCTCCGACATCCGCGTCACGGCCGAACCGCTCGAACAGAAAGAGAAGGTGCCGCCGGTGCGCGTGAAGTTGGTGAGCGCCCGCGCGACGTTCGAGCAGAAGGGCTTGCCGGTTTCGGCCGCGATCGACGACAGCGCAACGACCGCGTGGGCCGTGGACCCGCAGTTCGGGAAGGATCACGCGGCGGCGTTCGCGTTCGAGAAGCCGGTGGGCTTCGCGGGCGGTACGAAGTTCGTCGTCACGCTGTCGTTCAACAACAACACCGGGCACGGCATCGGCCGCCCGCGGTTCAGCCTGAGCGCCACCGAGAAGCCGGAACTCACAACTGGCGCACTGAGCGAGACCGTGCGCGAGGCGCTCGCGCTGACGGCCGAGAAGCGCACGCCGGCCCAAACCGCGGCGCTGCTGAAGTGGTACGCTCCCCGCGATACGGACTACGTGAAGCTCCTGAAGGAGGAGCGCGACCACCTCGCCACCGCGCCGAAGCCGACCAAGGTGAAGGCGCTGATTTCGAGCGAAGGGTTGCCGCCGATCCGGTTGCACTCGCAGGGCGAAGACTTCCTGAAGGAAACGCACTTCCTGAAGCGCGGCGACCCGGCGCAGAAGACCGGTGTGGCGCAGGTGTCGTTCCTGCAAGCGCTCATGCCGGCGGCGAACGCCGAGAGCAAGTGGGTGAAGCCCGCGCCGGCCGGTTCGCGCCTGAGCTACCGGCGGACGGCGTTCGCGGAGTGGATGTGCGACACCGACGCCGGCGCTGGCAACCTGCTCGCGCGCGTGATCGTGAACCGCCTTTGGGCGCAGCACTTCGGCCGCGGGCTGGTCGCTACCACGAGCGATTTCGGCGTTCGCGGCGAAGCGCCGTCGCACCCGGAACTGCTCGACTTCCTTGCGAGTGAGTTGATCCGCAACGGGTGGAAGCAGAAGCCGATTCACAAGCTGATCGTCACGAGCGCCGCGTACCAACAAAGCTCCGCCCGCGACGAAGCGAAGGCGAAGGCCGATCCCGACAACAAGCTGGTGTGGCGCGTGCCGGTGCGCCGACTTCAGGCGGAAGTGATTCGCGACAGCATCCTGTTCGCCGGCGGGCGGCTGAACACCACGATGTACGGCCCCGGCACGCTGAGCGAAGAAAGCCCGCGACGCAGCATCTACTTCACGATGAAGCGGAGCAAACTGATTCCGAGCCTCGTGGTCTTCGACGCCCCGGACGGCACGGTGGGCGTCGGCGACCGACCGAGCACAACCGTCGCACCGCAGTCCCTGCACCTGATGAACAACGAGCACGTCCGCGCCGCCGCTTACGGCCTCGCCAAGCGCGCCCTGAACGGCGCGAAGGACGACACCGCGGTTGTAAGTGCGGCGTACCGCATCGCGCTGTGTCGCGAGCCGACGAAAGCGGAACTGGCGGAGGGCGTGGCGTTCCTGAAGGGCCGCACCGGCGACGCCCGCGAAACCGCGACCGCCGACCTGTGCCAAGTGCTGTTCTGCCTGAACGAGTTCCTGTATGTGGAGTGACAACCTCGAACACGAAGAGGCGGTGCGGGCTGCGATTTGCACCTGGGCACATGGCCCGGCAAGGTTAACGATATTGGCCGAGTACGCAGTACAACGGCGCGGATACAGCACTGACGGAACGCGCCTCACCTACCCCGGTGATCTTGACGACTCCGCCCGGGTTCAGGGGCGTTACATTCCGCCGGGTTACGTCGAAGCGGCCGTGTATTGTGGGATCCCCGAAGAGCGTTCGTGGCTCGTGCCCGAACCGTTTTACCTTGCGGTGCTCGCCGAGATGCTCGACGCGGCCGGGTTCGCCGCCGACGCGCGCCGCGTGCGCGCGAAGGCGCTCGTCGCGGAGTGACAACCGAAAGGCGCCCGTGAACGTGTTTCTCACCGGTGGCAGCGGCGATCTCGGTTCGGCACTCGCGCGCCAACTTGAAGCCCGCGGCGACCGGCCCGTGGTGTTCGATCTGCGCGAACTGCGCGTCGCGTGCGGCACCTTCGTTCAAGGCTCGGTTCTGGATCGCGCCGTGCTCGCCGCTGCTATGCACGGTGCAGAGTGCGTCGTTCACATCGCCGCGTGGCACGGCATCCACGAGAAGGAGCGGACGCGCGCCGAGTTCTGGGACCTGAACGTGACCGGCACGTTCAACGCGTGCGACGCGGCGCTGAGCGCGGGCGCGAAGCGGTTCGTGTACATTTCCAGCACGAGCGCGACCAACCCGAACAGCTTCTACGGGCACACGAAGGTGCTCGGCGAACAGGTGGTGGCCGGGTTCGCGCACCGGAGCGGCACGCGCGCGGTGAGTTTGCGCACGTCCGCGTTCGTCCCGCACATCAGCCCGTTTTACAAGTCGTTCGGCGAGTGGGTGAAGCGGTTCGCCCGCGGCGCGGTTCACGTCCGCGACGTGGTCACGTCGGTCCTGCTCGCCATCGACCGTACCGCGGACACCAGCGCGCCAGCGCACGAGACGTTCACCATCTTTGGGGCGTCGGAGTTCACACCGGACGAGCGCGCGAACTGGACCGCGACGACATATGCCGCGCGCTACAGCAAGGAAGACGTCCAACTCGCGCGCAATTGCGGCATCGACCCGACGGAGCGCCCGCGCGGCCCGACCGCGGAAGAATCGCGCGCCGCGGCCGACGTGCTGGGCTACCGCCCGACGTACAGTCTGCAAGACGCACTGAACGACCTGCGCAAGTACGGCGACGGCGGCCCGCCCGCGGCAGAATAGGGCGTCACGCGCTCACTTCGCGCCAGCGGGCGCGCACCGCGGCCGGTGGCGCGGTGCCGGTCACGCCGATCTGCTGAACCGTGATCGACGCGATCAGGTTCCCGAACGCCGCGGCCTGCTCGTGCGACGCCCCGCTCACCTTCGCGCACGAGATACCGGCCGAACAACTGTCGCCCGCACCGCACACGTCGATTGGGCCGCTCACCGGGTACGCGGGTACTTGAACTACTTCGGTCGCGCCAGCGGGAACGAAGGCGATACCCTTCGCGCCGTTCGTGTGGAACACCGGGGCGCTGACGAGTTGAGCGAGTTCCAACGGCGCAAACGCCTCGTCGTCCCGCGTGAGCTTCTTCGGCGGTTTGATCCACACCGCCTTTCGGCATTCGTCCGCGTTCGGTTTCACACACACGTTGCGGAACAAGCCGATGCGCTCGCGGCTGTCCGCCAACACGAATTTCGACGGCTCCTTCGCTGCCAGTTCCGCGACCGCCGTTCGCACGCGCGACGTGATGACGCCGCAATCCTCTTCGCTCACCTGATCCAGCACCAAGAGCGCGTCGAAGGTGGGCCACAGTTCGTGCAACCGGCGGACGATGTCGTCTTGGATCGCGTCCGGGGTGCGCGCGCGGTTCTTGATGTCGAGCCGGTTCAGCTCCTCTGTGCCGAGCATCGGCTTCGTGTACGTGGGCGTGCGGCGGGACGCGTCGGTGAGAATCGCGCTCTGGTCCACGCACGGCAGCGCGCGCAGCGCCTGACGCAACTCGTAGCCTTCGCCGTCGTCGCCGATGCTCGTGATCGGCACGACGCGGCCGACGCCGAGTGCGGCGAGGTTGTTCATCACCGTGCCGGCCGCCCCGGGGTACGCCCGCACGCGCACCACTTGGTACGCCGTGAGACCGGTTTCCACCGACGGCTCGTTCAGCGAAGGGTTGATGTCCAAATAGCGGTCGAGGAACAGGTCGCCGAGCACGCCGATGGTGCGGTTCGGCACCGTTGCGAGAATGTGTTCGATCAGTTCGGACGTGAGCATGCGCGGCCCGCCGGGGAGGTTCCCGACAGCATACCGCGACCGCGGCGCGCTACCAGCCTTCGTCTTCAAAGTCGGTCGCGTCGAACTCCGACGTTCGCACGGTGTCGATTTGTGAATCGTTTACGCCGAAGAACCCCGGCGTGAGGCCGTGCCTTTTCAACTCTTCCGAGGCGTAACTGTTCACCAGAAGGGTGACGATGAGGCCGATGACGGGCACGATGGCCGCGATACCGTACAGGTAGCCGCCGAGCGCGCCGCGCGTCTCGTGCGCGAGGCGGAAGACGCACACCGCCCCGCCGAGGCCGATGACGAACGACAGCGGGTACACCTGATCCGGCCCGCCGCGCGTTTTGCCGAACGCGGTGAGCACGAACCAGCAGCCCCACAGCGCCACTTGTGCGAGCACGGCCGCGATCACCCACCGTTGCGCACCCGCTACGCGCTTCAGGCGCTCGCGGGTGGCGCGGGTGCCACTTGAGGCGCTCGCGTTGCTCGCGGCGGGTTCGGCGTCGTATTCGTCCCAAGCCGTCGCGCCGCGCATGGTAAGCCCTCGTTATTTCTTCAGCCCGCGGTACAGCAGCCGCGCGCACCCGGCGGTGCCGATGAAGCCGGCGTCCGAACCGAGTTGCGCGAACGCGATCTTCACCGACTTCGTCGGGTACGGCAGCCCGAACCGCTTCACATAGTCTTCGATCTTCTGACGGAACCATTCGCCGGAACCGACCATCCCGCCGCCGAACACGATCATTTCCGGGTCCACGGTCGCCATAGCAGCGCACGCGCCGAGCGCGAGGTAGTACGCGGTGTCGTCCACCACCTTCAGCGCCAACTCGTCGCCTTTTACCGCGTGGTCGAAGATCAGCTTCGCGGTGAACACGTCGTTGTTGGCCGTGTAGAACTCGCGGAGCGTGCTCGGCCCGCGGAAGCACGCCATGTCTTCGCGGGCGCGGCGCACCACGTTCGTGGCGCTCGCGTACGCTTCGAGGCAGCCGCGCGCGCCGCACCCGCAGTTCCGGCCGCGGTCGGGCATGTCGATGCGCAGGTGGCCCAGTTCCCCGCCGTGGCTGTGTTCACCTTCGATAATGTGGTCGTCGATGATGATGCCACCACCGACGCCGGTACCCAACGTGAACAGTACCATGCTTTTCGCTTCGCGGCCGACGCCCACCCAGTATTCGCCGTAGGTCGCGGCGTTCGCGTCGTTCTGGTACACGGTCGGCTTGCCGAACGCCTTGGCGATGTGGTCGCGCACCGCGACGTTCTTCCACGGCTTCAGGTTCGGCGGGTCGATGATGAGCCCCTTCTTGATGTCGCCGAGGCCGGGCGTCGCGACTCCGATCGCGGCGATGCCGTCCATGGTGAGGTTCGCGGCGGCGACGGCGCGGCGAATGGTCTCGCACATGGTTTCGAGGCCGGCGTCGGCCCCGCGCTCCGGGTGCGTGTCCATCACGACCGGCTTCGAGAGCGGCTTGCCCTCGTCGGTGACGACCGCGGCCTTCATCGTGGTCCCGCCGACATCGAGGCCGACGTAGTTCGCCAATTCCGCCATCGCGGCACCTGTAGAAGAGTGGGCAGTGGAATGTGGACGGTGGGTAGCCACCGCTATCAGCCCGTTCTACCGACAGCGCCGTGCGAATGGAAGGTACACTCCCCGAAGGGCGCGAGAGAGCGGGAGAATGAGCCGGCGTCCGATCGTGCCGGTTAACGCGCCCGGCGCGAACTATTCGCGCCGGGCGCGTTAACCGGCGTTATCATCGCGGCGCGGGCGTAAACCGGTGCGAACGACGCGCAGAAATCTCCGTCGCGCTGCCGGTGCGGGCCGTTGCCGTGGTCTAAGGTTGGGGCACTCGATACCCGCCCCCGTGACCCCTCGGCCGAACACATGGAACCGCTCACGCCGCAGGTGATGCACAAGTTGGTGTTCACCATCCTCGTCCACGGTCTGCCGGACTCGCAAACGCAGATCGCGTACGACGTGCTGCTCGAAGCGCAACGGAACCCGCACCCGCAGGTGCGCGAACTGGCCGTGGTTGCCATCGCCGAGTTGCCGGTGCCCGCGCAGAAGCGGGTCGCGGCGCTGGTGACCGCGCTCGCCGACCCGGCCGGGCGCGTGCGCCGCCGCGCGGCCCGCGCGCTGGGCGACTTCGGTATGCACGCCGCCGCCGCCATTCCCGAACTGGTGATCGGCCTGCGCGACCCGGACCCGAGCGTGCGCCGCGACAGCGCCGGCACCCTCGGCCGGTTCGGCCCCGCGTCCGCGAGCGGCGCGCCGAACCTCGTGAATCTGCTCGGCGAACCCGACACGCGGCTCCGCATCGTCGCCGCCACCGCACTGAAGCGCGTCGGACGCGCCGCCCTGCCCGCCCTACTCGACGGCCTCGCCTCACAGGACTACGACCTGCGCGCCCGCTGCGGCGCGCTCCTGAAGCAGATCGCCCCCGGCGACGATATGATCGCGCGCGTCGTCCAAGACGCCGAATTGGACGCCGAAGAGAACCCCAACGACACCGCGATCTACCCCATGCCCGTGACTCTGGGTGTGGCGTAAATCTCGTAGGTCGCGGTCGAGCGGCGCTTCGCCGCGAGGCCCGACGGCGAGAAGCGCTTCGTGAACTCGCTTGCGTGCTTTGGAGCGCCAAGAGAGCAAGCGCTCTTGTTACGGGCGATTGGTCGTCGGGCCGAGCGGCGAAGCGCCGCTCGACCGCGACCTACAAATTAGGCCAGCACGTCCTTCACCACTTTGCCGTGAACATCTGTGAGGCGGAAGTCGCGGCCCGCGTAGCGGTACGTGAACTTCTCGTGGTCGAAGCCCAGCAGGTGCAGCAGAGTCGCGTGCAGGTCGTGAACGTGAACCGGCTTCTCGACCGCCTTGAAGCCGAACTCGTCGGTCGCGCCGACCGCCTGCCCGCCCTTCACGCCGCCGCCCGCGAGCCACACGCTGAAGCCCCAGTGGTTGTGGTCGCGGCCGTTGATCTTGCCCGCGTTGCTGCCGGGCGTTGGGAGCTCCACCACGGGCGTGCGCCCGAACTCGCCGCCCCACAGAATCAGCGTTTCCTCGAACAGCCCCAACCGCTTGAGATCGGAGATCAGCGCCGCGATGGCCTTATCGACTTGACCCGCGAGCCGACGGTGGCTGACTTCGAGGTCGTCGTGGCTGTCCCACGGTTGAACCGGGCCGTGGCTCACCTGCACGAACCGCACCCCGCGCTCGATCAGCCGGCGCGCGAGTAGCAGGCTGCGGGCCTGCTCGCTGTTGCCATAGGCTTCGAGTACGCTCTTCGGTTCCTTCGTGATGTCGAACGCCTCGCTCGCCTCGCTCTGCATCCGGTACGCCAACTCGAACGACTGAATGCGCGCCTCCAACTGCGGGTCGTTCGGCCGCGCCGCTTGGTGCTCCGCGTTCAGCTTTGCGAGCAGGTCCAATTGCTTGCGCTGGTCGGCGCGCGACGCGCTCTTGTTCTTCACGAACTCGACGAGTTTCTCGACGTCGGTGTGTTTGGAATCGACGTAGGTTCCCTGAAACACGCCCGGCAGGAACCCGGACTGCCAGTTCTGGTTCTCTTGCAGCGGGAACCCGCCGGGGCACATCGCGACGAACCCCGGGAGGTTCTGGTTGTCGGTGCCGAGGCCGTAAGTGATCCAGCTTCCCATGCTCGGCCGAATCTGCCGCGGTTCGCCACAGTTCATTAGCAGGAACGACGGCTCGTGATTCGGCACGTCGGCGTGCATGCTACGAATCACGCAAATGTCGTCGGCGTGTTTCGCGGTGTTGGCGAACAACTCGCTCACTTCCAGCCCGCTCTTGCCGTACTTCTGGAACTTGAACGGCGACGGGAACGCGGCCCCGGTGCGGCGCTCGGTGCGCAGGTTCGTACTCGGCAGCGATTTGCCCGCGTACTTCTCCAGTGCCGGCTTCGGGTCGAACGTGTCGACCTGACTCGGCCCGCCGTTGGCGAAGATGTGGATGACGCGCTTGGCCTTCGCCGGGAAGTGCGGCTTCTTCGGCGCGAGCGGGTTCAGGCCATCAGCCGCTCGGGCTTCGGCGCTGAGCAACCCGGCGCTACCCATGAGTTGCGTGAGGCCGAGCAGCCCCATGCCGACCCCGGCGCGGGACAGCATTTCGCGGCGCGACGGTGCGAACGGATGCATGCGCGAACCCTCTTGTAGGTCGCGGTCGAGCGGCGCTTCGCCACGAGGCCCGACGACCTGCCAGTTACGCGAGAAACGCTTGCGTGCCTTTTCTCGTCAAGAACGCAAGCGAGATACGAACAGCGCTCTCGCCGTCGGGCCTCGCGGCGAAGCGCCGCTCGACCGCGACCTACACATCAATCCACGAACGCGAACTCGTTGCTCAGCAGCAGCACTTGGGCGAGTTGCGGCCAGCGGCCGAACGCCGCCTTACCGTCGTCGTCGCGCGCGAACTCCATCGCCAGTTCCAACTCGGCCTTCGTCGGCGCGCGGCCGAGTGCGGCGCGGTACAGCGCCTTCACCTTCTCGGCGGGCGCTTTCGCTTCGGTGACGCGCGCCGCGAGTGCCTTCGACTGCTCTTGAACGAAGGGCCCGTTCATCAGGAACAGCGCCTGCTGCGGCACGGTTGTTTGGAACCGCTGCGGGGTGTGCGTGTCCGGGTTCGCGGCGTCGAACGCGCGGAACACGCTCGGCAGGCTCGTGCGATCGATCAGGCCGTACACGGTGCGGCGCGGCGCGAACGGCGCTTTGAACAGATCGACCGGCTTCCCGCCCGGTGTGAGGTCAAGTTTGCCCGACGCGAACAGCAGCGAATCGCGCAGCGATTCGAAATCGAGCCGCCGCCGGTTCTGGCGCGCGAGCAGTTGGTTCTCCGGATCGAGTTTGTACGCGGCTTCGCTCGTCGCGCTCCTCTGTTGGTAGGTCGCGCTCAGCATGATGCGCTTGTGGAGCCGCTTGACGCTCCAGCCGTCTTTCACGAAAGTGGCGGCGAGCCAATCGAGCAGTTCCGGGTGAACGGGCGCGTCGGAGCGCACGCCGAAGTCCGAGGGCGTGCGGACGAGGCCGTGCCCGAAGTGTCCGAGCCACACGCGGTTCACGAACACGCGCGCCGTGAGCGGGTTGTCCGCGCTCGCGATCGTGCGCGCGAGTTCGAGCCGCCCACTACCCTGCGTGAAGGGCTTCCGGTTGGGAGTGCTGATTTCCGGCGCTTGGCGCGGAACCACCGGGCCGCGGTTGCCGGGGTTGCCGCGGAGGAACACCACCGGTTGCACCGGGGCCGAATCGTAGAGCACGTGCGCCCGCGGCGGCGCGTGCGGGCTACTCGCTTTGAACGCGTCCACCTTCTTGCGGAGCGCCGCGAGCGCGTCGCGGTCGGCCCGGTTGTAGATTTTCTCGAAGTCGGCGAGGGCGATGTCGGTGGGGCCGCCGTTGGCGCGCCACGCGAACAGTTCCGCTTGCTCCGGTGCGACCGGGCCAACCGGGGGCGGTGCGGTGAGTGCCTTCGCCACAGCGTCGAGTGCGTCCTTGAGGGTTTTCGGTTTCGCGGCCTCGAGCGCACCGCGGAGTGGCGCGCTCGTCTCCTTCGGAAGCGCCGCCGCCCACTTCTCGGCGAACTCCTTCTCCGGCACCATCCCCAGCGCGAGCAGCGGCACGAAGACGTTCGATTTCGCCGTCACTTGCGCTTGCACGAAGTCGCGCCAGCGGTCGAACACAAGGCGGTTCAAGTCGCGCTGGCGAAGTGCGTTTTGTAGCTCTTCGTTCGGCTTCCCGCGCAAGTCGAGAAACGCGCGCAGGTAGTCACCCACGCCTTGCGGCGAGCGCAGCTTGGCAAGCGTCGCGGTGTGGCGCTTCGCGCGCTCGGCGTCGATCGCGGCCTCGCGCTTCGCCACCTCTTCCTCGAACGCGATCACTTCCGGCGTGCGCTTCACCTCGCCGATGAGCGGCAGCTCGCCCGGTTCCTTAGTACTCGCGAACACGCCGTAGAGCGAGTAGTAGTCCTTCGTCGGCACCGGGTCGTACTTGTGGTCGTGGCACCGCGCGCACGTCACGGTCAGGCCCATGAACCCGCGCGACACCACGTCAATACGGTCGTCGATGATGTCTTGTTGGTTGCTGAGGAACCGGCGCCCGAGCGTCAGGAACCCCATCGCCGCGAGCGCCTCGCGGTTCTTCCCTTGTGCGTCAGGAAGCAGATCCGCCGCGAGCTGCTCGGTTACGAACTGGTCATAAGGCTTGTCGTCGTTGAACGCCTTGATGACGTAGTCGCGGTAGGTGTAGGAGAAGGCGAACGCGCGCTCCTCTTGGAACACGTAGCCCTTCGTGTCGGCGTAACGGGCCACATCGAGCCAGTGCCGCCCCCAGCGCTCGCCGTACTGCGGCGACGCGAGCAGCGCGTCGATCAGCTTTTCGTAGGCGTTCGGCGCGGCGTCTTTCTCGAACGCTTCCAGTTGTTCTGCGGTCGGCGGCAGCCCGGTGAGGTCGTAGTACGCGCGCCGGGCGAGCGCGCGCTTGTCGGCCCGCGGCGCGAGCGCCAAACCCTTGTCGCGCAACTTCGACGACACGAGCGCGTCGATGGGGTTCGCGGCCCCGGCGGGGATCGCCGGTTCTTTCACCGGTTGGAACGCCCAGTGTTTCTTCGGGTCGGCGGTCGGGCCTTGCGCGATGTCGTCCGGCATCGCGCCGCCGCCCTTCACCCACTCGGCCAGCACCGCGACCGCGTCCGTGGGGAGCGGCGCTTTCGGCGGCATCGGGAACTCGCCCTCGCGCTTCACCGACTTCACGAGCCGGCTCTTCGCGGGATCACCGGGAGCGAGCACCGGGCCGTTGTCGGCCCCGGCACGCAGCCCGGCGGCGGTGTCGAGGCGCAACCCGGCGCTCTGCTTCTTCGGCCCGTGGCACGAGTAGCAGTGTTCGGCGAGCACCGGGCGCACTTTGGCTTCGAAGTATTCGAGTTGCGCCGCGGTGGGTTTCGGATCGGCAGCGGGCGCAAGGGTCGGCGCGAGGGCGAAGCAGGCAGCGAAAACGAACCGCATGCGAGGGTGCCTCGGCGGGGTGCGTGCGAGCGGCGGACGCGGGAGGGTGCGTGCATTTTACACCGCGAACGCTGCGTGCGAAGGGGAATTCGCGCCGCGGTTCGTATAGCATCTCCGCTCCCTTCATCCGATTCTCACGGTGCGCGCATGTTCCCACTGCTGCTCACGCTCGCTTCGCTACCGGGCGCACAGCCCGACGCGAAACTTGATCCGAAGGCCGAACCGAAAGGCCCGCCCCTCGGCGCGCTGAAGGCGCGGCTCGTGGGGCCGGCGGTCACGTCGGGCCGCATCGTCGGGTTCGCGGTTCACCCGAAGGACCGCTCGCACTACTTCGTCGCGGCTGCCAGCGGCGGCGTGTGGAAAACCACCAACGCCGGCACCACGTTCGCGCCGGTGTTCGACGGCGAAGGCTCGTTCTCCATCGGCTGCGTGGTGATGGACCCGAAGAACCCGAACGTGATTTGGGTGGGCACCGGCGAGAACAACTCGCAGCGCAGCGTCGCATACGGGGACGGCGTTTATAAGAGCACCGACGGCGGGAAAACGTGGCAGAACGTGGGACTGAAGGCGAGCGAGCACATCGGGAAGATTTTGATCGACCCGCGCGACTCGGACACGGTGTACGTGGCGGCGCAAGGCCCACTGTGGAAGGAGGGCGGCGACCGCGGCCTCTACAAGACCACCGACGGCGGCAAAACGTGGGCGAAGGTGCTGGAGATCGACGCGAACACGGGCGTCACGGACGTGGTACAAGACCCGCGCAACCCGGACGTGCTGCTCGCGGCGAGTTGGCAGCGCCGGCGGCACGTGTGGACGATCATCAACGGCGGCCCCGGCAGCGCGCTGCACCGCTCCACCGACGGCGGGAAAAGCTGGAAGAAGGTGACGAGCGGCGTTCCCGGCGGCGAACTCGGGCGCATCGGCCTCGCAATGGCCCCGAGCGACCCCGATGTGATTTACGCCATCATCGAAGCGCCGGAGAGCGCCGGCGGCATCTTCCGCAGCCCGGACCGCGGCGTCACGTGGGAGAAGCGCAACCCGTTCAGCGCGCAGGCGCAATACTACTCGCACCTCGTTGTGGACCCGACGAACAAAGATCGCATCTATGTCATGAACGTGTTCATTCAGGTGAGCGACGACGGCGGGAAGACGCTCGCGCCCATCGGCGAGAAGTGGAAGCACGTCGATAGTCACACGATGTACATTGATCCGAACGACCCGAAATACTATTTGGTGGGGTGCGACGGCGGCATCTACGAGAGTTTCGACCGCGCCGCGAACTGGCACCACAAATCGAACCTGCCGGTCACACAATTCTACGACATCACCTGCGATGAAAGCGGGCCGTTCTACAACGTGTACGGCGGCACGCAAGACAACTTCACGCTCGGCGGCCCGGCCCGCACGCGGTCGCAGCACGGCATTCACAACGGTGATTGGTTCGTCGTTCAGGGCGGCGACGGGTTCCACTGCAAGGTCGATCCGACCGACCCGAACACCGTGTACGGCGTGCTCCAACACGGCGTCATCTGCCGCTTCGACCGCAAGACCGGCCAGCGCGTGCAGATTCAGCCAATGCCCGCGGCCGCCGAACCCGGATTGCGGTGGAACTGGGACAGCCCGCTCGTACTCAGCCCCCACAACCCGAAGCGCCTGTACCTCGCCGCGAACCGCCTGTACAAGAGCGATGATCGCGGCGACTCGTGGACCGCCATCAGCGGCGACCTGACGCGCCAACTGGACCGCAACAAGCTCCCGGTGATGGGCAAAGTGTGGGGGCCGGACGCGATCTTCAAACACGGCAGCACGAGCATCTACGGGAACTGCACCGCGCTCGCGGAGTCGCCGAAGAAGGAAGGCGTCATCTACGTTGGCACCGACGACGGACTGATTCAGATCACCGAAGACGGCGGGAAGACGTGGCGCAAGATCGACACGTTCCCCGGTGTGCCGGAGCGCACCTATGTGAGCAAACTGGTCGCGTCTCAACACGACGCCGGCGTTGTGTACGCTTGCTTCAACAATCACAAGAACGGCGATTTCGCGCCCTACGTTCTCATCTCTAACGACACCGGCCGCACGTGGAAGAGCATCGCAAACGATTTGCCCGCCCGCGGCAGTGTGTATTGTGTCGCGGAGGATCACGTGGACCCGAACCTCATCTTCTGCGGCACCGAATTCGGCCTCTACATTTCGCTCAACGCCGGGCAGAAGTGGACGCGGTTCAAAGGCGGGCTTCCCACGATTCTCGTGAAAGACCTCTGCATTCAGCGCAAGGCGAACGATCTGGTGATCGGCACGTTCGGCCGCGGCATCTACATCATCGACGACTATTCGGCGCTCCGCGAGCTGGCGAAACCGGGCGTCACGAACGGCGCGGCGCTGTTCCCGGTGCGCGACACGGTGTTGTTCGTCGAAAACGCGCAGTACGGCGAACCCGGTAAGGCGTTCTTGGGTGCGTCGTTCTACACCGCGGAGAACCCGACCTACGGCGCGGCCATCTCGTACTACCTGAAGGACTCGCTCAAGACGCGCAAACAGAAGCGCAAAGAGGCCGAAAAGGAAGCCGAAAAAGCCGGGAAGCCGGTCCCGTACGCCACCCCCGAGGAGTTGAGCGCCGAAGCGACCGAAGAAGCGCCGAGCGTGTTCCTCACGATCTCGGACGCCGAGGGCACCGTGATTCGCACCCTCACCGGGCCGACCGGGGAAGGCGCGCACCGCGTTCACTGGGACCTGCGCGACCCCGGCGCTTCGCTGAGCGGCGGCGCGGGGCCGCTCGTCGCTCCGGGCAAGTACCGCGTGGCGCTGTCCAAGCGCGAGGGCGGCGTTGCGACGCCGCTCGCGGGGCCGGTCGAGTTCAACGTGGTGCTCGACACGCTCGGCAACCCGAGCGCGGACGACGTGAAGGCACAAGTCGCGTTCCACCGCGACGTGCTGAAACTGCGCAAGGCGCTTTCGGCCGCGAACGCGGTTTCCACCGAGACCGCGACGAAACTCGAAGCGATTCGCGCGGCACTCGACACCGCACCGAAAGCGGACGAGGCGAGCCGCGCGGCGGTGCGCGACCTGATCGCGCGCGTGCGGACCGTGCAGTTCGCGCTGCGCGGCGACCCGGAGTTGCGCCGCCGCCAAGTGAGCCTGCCGCCGAGCATCTCCGAGCGCGCCGGGTACGCCGCGAACGCGGGCGACGAAGCGTTCGCCAAGCCCACCGGCACCGCGAAGGAGCAATTCACCATCGCGCAGAAGGAATTCGCCGAGCAGTTGGCGAAGTTGAAGGCGGTGGTGGAAGTGGAACTGCCGGCACTGGAGAAGAAACTCGACGGCTTCGGCGCGGCTCTGACACCGGGTCGCTTGCCGAACGGGAAATGAGCATTCAGGGCGAGCAGCGCGACGTCAGTCCGCCGGTGCGACCACATCGCAGATTCGCAATGCGCGTGTGAGTTGCGTTGGTTTACCGGCGGACTGACGTCGCGCCGCTCGCTTCAAACTAATGGTACTTCGCATGAGTGACGCACCCGTTTCGCGCCCGGTCGCCCTCGTGACCGGGGCCAGCGCCGGCATTGGGGTCGAACTCGCGCGCCTGCTCGCGCCCGATCACGACCTAATCCTCACCGCGCGCCGCACCGACGCACTCCAAACGCTCGCGGCCATCCTGTCGCAGCAACACGGAACGAAGTGCCACGTCTTCCCCGCGGACCTCGCAGACCCTGCCGCGCCGAAGGCGCTCTTCGACACGATCCGCGCCGCGGGCCTCACGGTGGATGTGTTGGTGAACAACGCCGGGTTCGGCGACCTCGGCCCGTTCGCCAAAGCCGACCTCGCAAAGTTGCAGCGGGTGCTTCAGGTGAACGTGACGGCGCTCACCGAACTGACGGGGTTGTTCCTGCCGGAGATGGTGGCGCGGAACCGCGGGCGCATTCTGAACGTGGGGTCGATCGCGGGGTTCCAACCCGGCCCGATGATGGCCGTTTATTACGCCAGCAAGGCGTACGTGAATTCGTTCTCCGAGGCGTTGCACAGCGAATTGCGCGGCACGGGCGTGTCAGTTTCCGTGCTTTGTCCCGGCCCGGTGGCGACGGAGTTCGCGGCGGCGGCGGGTATCCGACCGGAGGGCGCGTTCAGCGCCGGCCAAGCGATGGCCGCGCGCCCGGTCGCGGAAGCGGGCATCCGCGCGATGCGGAGCGGCAAGCGCCTCGTGCTACCCGGTTGGCGGAACAAACTGCTGGTATTCGCGGAGCGCTTCGTGCCCCGCGGCCTCACCATCCGCGCCGTGAAATGGATGCTCAGCAAGCGGCTGTGATGCTTTACTTCGGCTGCGGGCGGATTTCGCCGTACTTGTGGAGTTCGTCGAGCGGGTCCACGGGCCACGTCAGCGGGAGCGTGATGCCGCAGCCGGCTTCGGTCAGCACCAGCGGGCGGCGCGCGAAGAAGAACGGTTCCACTTGCGCGAACACGCCCTCGGCGCTCGTGCGGAATAGGATGCACCGCACCACCCCTTCCAACATCGCTTGAAATCGCTACAAGTCGTTCTCAGACGTGGTGTTGATGCCGCCTTTGAGGAGGCCGACAAGGATGCTGCCCAAGAGCGTACTGGATCGTTTCGTCCAACG
>Ga0169931_10005894_pt1 | contig 18618 bp, 17 predicted proteins | sample Kivu_15m_20L_FD_129675 | JGI IMG/M metagenome (GOLD analysis project Ga0169931, IMG submission 129675) | Freshwater microbial communities from Lake Kivu, Western Province, Rwanda to study Microbial Dark Matter (Phase II) - Kivu_15m_20L... | ecosystem: Environmental > Aquatic > Freshwater > Lake... | reverse complement strand
TTATCAGAAAGCCTATCGGATGGAATGGGGATAGTATTAGTAAGTACGACTTTAAGAATTTTAGAGTTTTCGATGTCTTTTATGGCGTTTCCACTTAAAACCGCATGAGTTGCGAAGACGTATACTTTCTTAGCTCCGTTTTTATACAAAACATCTACAGCTGAGACTAACGAACTCGCTGAGTCGATGATGTCATCAATTACAATGCATTCTTTGCCTTCAACACTTCCTACGAGATGCATTTTAGAATCATCCTCGAAGCCTAATAAATTCTCCTTAGTTATTAAAGATAGACTAATGTCAGCAGATATTTTAGAATTTAAAATATCAGAAAAGTGCTTGGTTCGATTCACATTATCAGGATCGGTGGCAACTATAGAGAGCTTGTTAAAGTTTTTGATGAGATTAGAGTTTAATAAGTAATCTATCATTATAATTTTAGGATCGATATTATCAGCAGGAATTGAGAAGAAGCCCTAGAAAAGAAGAAATCGAATAAAAGATGAAATTACTTCTGTCTGTGATGAATGTAAATCAATACATGCGACTTTATCAGCCCCTGTAATTTCCAAGAATTTACTGACATCAGCTGCTGCTATAGGAATCTTTTGATTGTCTTTTTTGTCAAAAGTTGAATATCCATAATATGGGATAATTACAGTCAAGGATTTACAAGAACCTTTTTTCAGTGCAGAAACTAAAAGAAGAAGTTCGAATAAATTTTCGTTGGCTGGATAGCATATAGGCTTTTTAGATTAATAAAAATCAGCAATTAATAATTATCCATCATACCTGAATTATGAAAGCGTCTTTTCCTCTAGGCTCTTCAAGTACTTCAATATCTATTTCAGTGTCCATTTTCCTTGAAATATTTACTTTGGTTAATTTCTTGCCTAGTCTTTCTGCTACTTCTATAAAATTAAATTATAATTTTATATTTCATTCATTTTATTTATACCTTCAGCAAGTTTTCTGTTTCCGTTTCCCGATATTATCATGATATTATTTCTATCATTTATGGAAAATTTAAAATGGAATTATATTCATACTTGTTTTTTATCTTCATCTTTGCTTTTGATCGAATTAAAGGATCTTGATTATTTTTATTCATGTGACTGTTGTAAGTATTCAATTTCATAATTTTGGAATTAAAAGTGTTTTGTAGATAAAAACAAGAAAAAATAAAAGTTGGTATAGACAACTTATAATAATTGATTATTGAAATATTATTACATTTTTTGTTCGTATATATTGTGTACTTTTTCTAAGTAGAATCCGTAAAAACTCAAAGTTAATTCTTGATGTCATTAACTTTTAATATTTTTATTTAATTAAATAAATTTCATTATAAATTTTTTTTATTTTATTTTAATGGATAAGAAGAAGAAGATATTCACTTTTCTTAAAGAAAGAAAAATTATTGAAAGACTCGATGTTTATCCTTTCCTAATCCTTCAATCTTTGGCCATGACATTCTATACAAGATCAGATTTAAATGATATAGTTAAAATGATAATTTTTTTCGTTCTGATGCTTTTTCAGCTGATTGCATTTTTCTCAAAATTTTGGTCTGAAAGTCTAATGTCGAAAATCTGCTATAAGAGGTTATCCTCAATAGATCAAGCGACACATGTAAAAGTAGATTTGAAATCTGATAAATACAAAATGAATAACAGAACATCAATATGTGAGATTGTGAATCACAAAGATCAGAATTTGGTCACTATCGAATTTGAGAAGATAATCTATTTTTATGACAAGGATAGCCAAAAATTTATAAAACCCAATATCAACCTTAAGAATAAGAAAATTAAAGATTTCCTCCACGCTAAACCTTATGAATCTAGTGGAGAAATCAAAAGTTTAGATTACAAATTTGGAAAAAATTCGATGAGGATTCCTATTCCCAGATTTATGACTCTCTTTAAAGAACATGTAGTAGCACCGTTTTTTGTCTTTCAGTTGTTCTGCATTCTTCTCTGGGTATTTGATGATTACGGATGGCACTCTTTCTTTACGTTGGTCATGCTGTGTGTTTTTGAGACTACTGTTGTTTGGCAGAGAATAATGAATCTGGCTACTCTCCGTAAGATGCGTGTTCCACCACATTTAATTAACGTCTATCGTATGGGTAAATGGATAAAAATTTCCTCTGCTGAATTGTTGCCAGGGGATGTTGTATCTGTACTTGATGGAAGTACATATGAGGCTGTCAAAGAAGAAGACGAAGAAGAAGCCAATAATTTTGTGATGAAGTTTTTAAAAAAACTGAAAGAATTAAAGAAAAAGGCAGAAGAACAGAGAAATCAGAGAAGCCTTAACACTGTCATAAACAAGCATAAAGAAAAAGAACCTTCCCCGCTTACATGTGATTTAATGATATTATCAGGGAGCGCTATTGTAAATGAAGCAATGCTTACTGGAGAAAGTGTTCCCCAAATTAAGGACTCAATTAATAAAATGGATGAAGAATATGAGAATACCTTTGATCCTAAATTAAGACACAAAAATTGTATTCTTTTTGCCGGAACCAAAGTAGTTAAGATCACACCTGCAAATGATGATTCTGAAGGATTGCCAGAGAATGTAAAAGTTCCACCTCCAGATAGAGGAGCAATTGGAATAGTCTTGAAAACTGGATTCTCCACTTCACAAGGTAAATTACTTAGAACAGTTATGTATTCTTCAGAGAGAGCCAAAGGTGACTCAAAAGATGCCTTTATTTTTATTTTTATACTCCTTGTAATTGCATTAGGTGCTTCCTACTATGTTTTAATGGAAGGAATAATGAGAGAAGGAGAAATCACTTACAAACTTATCTTAAGATGCATAATTATTATTACATCTGTTGTCCCTGCAGAATTACCTATCGAATTAACTCTTGCTATCAATAATTCTTTATTCTTCCTTCAAGGAAAGAGAATTGTCTGCATTGAGCCATTCAGAATTCCTTTCGCTGGTAAGATAGACATATGCTGCTTTGACAAAACCGGAACTCTTACTAAAGATGAATTTATCATGAGAGGTGTTGTTAAATCTCTCAAAGAAGATCCTGTATCAGCCTTGGTATGTGACGAGGACACAGCATCGATTTTATTGGGTTGTAATTCTCTTTTGCATATAAGTAACAAAGTTGTAGGAGACCCTATTGAACTTGCTATCTTCAAAGCTGCAGGTGGTAGTTTTCAACAAGAAACAATTGTATCTAATAGAAAATGTAAGATCCTTCCAATTCGTAGGTATGCCTTTGATTCTTCTTTGAAGCGTATGTCTGTTCTAGTTAGATTTTATTCTGGAATATATATTGGAAATTTCACAACAAGAGTTTTAACCAAGGGGGCACCGGAGGTAATCAGGAATTTATTAAGAGAAGTTCCAGAACATTATGACGAGTGCTTCAATACATATGCAAAAAAGGGTTATAGAATACTCGCTTTGGCATACAACGACTGCGAATTCTACAACAGTAATACAAAAAGAGAAGAAGCCGAGAAGGATCTAATCTTTTGTGGATTTGTTTTAGTAGAAACTCCTTTGAAAAATGATACTAATAAATATATTCAAGAACTTATCCAATCTGAGTATGAAATAGCTATCATAACTGGAGATCACCACCTTACAACAGCCAAAGTTGCTCAAGATATGAAAATAGGACCTAAAGATATTTTATTCCTTCAAATTAATGAAATTGACGATTCTCTAAAAGAAGTGGCATGGATGAATTTAGATGGTGTTAAAAAGGCAACAACTAATAATGTAGAGGAAGTTAGAAATTTAAGTAGAAAGTACACTCTAGGAATGACTGGGAAGGAACTAGACAACTTCGAAGCTATTTGTAATTTGAAGTTTTTAAATAAACACGAAATATTCCAATTTATTAAACTATACTGCAGAGTAAATCCCGTTCAGAAGGATGACATTGTTAAAAATCTGATTAAGTCAGGTCGTCATCCTTCGATGTGTGGAGACGGAAGCAACGATGTAGGTGCATTAAAAAGGGCAGTGATAGGAATAGCTTTGTTAAATGTTGAAGAAACAGAAATTCAGAAGAATCAGCCGTTTTCTATTCTCTCTTTCGACGATGATACAACAATAAAATCAGGAGATGTCACAGCAGCAGCTCCTTTTACTAGTAAGAGTGGTTCAATAAAATGTATAAAGAATATTTTCATCCAAGGCAGATGTACATTAGTAGTCACATTCCAAATGTTTAAAATCCTGGCATCAAATTGTCTCTTATCAGCTTATTCCCTATCTGTATTAGCCCTTAAAGGAATAAAATTCTCAGATTTTCAATCTACATATATTGGAATACTTGTTGCCTTCTATTTCCTAATGTTGAGTAAGGCAGAACCTTTGAAAAAATTAAACAAAAACAAACCTCCCTACACAATTTTCACATATGCCTCGATTATTTCAGTTACTGGCCAAGCAATTATGCATTTAGTGTCTCTGTATTTAATCATCCAAATCACAGAACAGTACGATCCTATCAGCATAAATGCTGTTAAATCTTTAGACGATCCGTTCTCACCAACATTGATGAATTCGATTGTTTTTATATACTCAGCTCTAAATCAAACAATTAATTTCATAGTTAATTATCAAGGAGAACCTTTCATGAAGAATCTAAGTCAGAATAACTGGTTGCTTAAACTTGTGGGAGGTGTTCTAATCATGGCCACTATTGTAATATTCGATTTGCATCCACCCTTAAATGAATCTTTAGAAATATTACCATTACCTGATGATATAAATTACAAATTTTCTTTCGTGGGAATAATGCTCTTAGATTTTGTAGTGTGCTACGTTCTAGAAAACTGGAAGAAATTATTGAAAATATACAAATGATTGTTAATATAAAATAATTAGAACTGAATAATAATTTGAAATTTCCAATTAAAAGTTTAAATTATGTATTTTCGTTATAGATATATAAATATATAGGTTAAATTCTTTATAGTATTTCCTTTCTATTAATATTCCAAAAATTCCTAATTTATCTAAAATTTTTTACATTCCTAATTATTATTATATCTCTAGTTATGGAGATTGAAAAAAATAAAAGCCAGTTATCAGATAATAATTCATTTTTAAATTCTGTAAATGTTTCGAGTTACAGGGACTCAGTAGCAGGTTAGTTAATTATATACAAACTATTTAAAATAGAAGCTGAGGGCGATCTTCAAAATAAAATGAAAAGAAAAAGAAGATCTAAAAATGATCCAAATGGAAGAATGTTCAAATGTGAATGCGGTAAAGCTTATCTGTCTGCTTTGGCTTTGAGTAATCATATTAAGGCTAAACATCCTTCTGATAACAAAAATGGAAACGAAGAAACTTTTATGAAGAATTGGAACTTGTATAACAATTTTAACAAATTCAACAAGACAAATTTTATTAATAATGACGAATTCCAACGTAAAAGGGGGAGGCCTAAGAAAAAATTCGATATAATGAACGACGACACGGAGATAAACTACCACACGTTTTTTCAAAAAGAATCTAGAAAAAAGAAAGAAAATGAAACAATTGATATAAAGACAATATTAGATGAAGTCTTTTATGAAATATATGACAAGAAAAAAGAAAGGGGGAGACTAAGTAAAGACTGTCCTGAACATATTTATGAAAAAATTGAGGATCATATATTTTTTAATTTAATTAAAACGAGGGGAATTTCTACTCCCTTTGCATCCTTCGATAAGAATAATCAAATTCTCTCATCAGACGAAATTTTCTGCAAGTATTTAGACGAAATATCTCCTCTCACAAATAAGGAATTCTTCAGTTTCATTTTGAAATTTATTATTATCTTCAGAGATTGTATTAATAGATATAAAAACATCGAATTAGAAAACAGCATTTGTATATTAGGTGAATCTGTTCCTGAACACATTACAGAATTTACTCAATACTACGATGCCGAACAGATTCCTGAATTATGCAATGAATTTTTAACAGACTATTTGACAGAAGAGTATCTTCAGTTAAAAAGTGATCATCTAACTGATTTTGTTGAGATAATCCAACATTTTTGTCATTGGTTGTATGAAAATAATTACAGCTCGTCTCGGCTTATTTTAAATAATTAAATATGTTGTTATTTTTATAAAAAATATAAGTTGAGTATATTTTACAGATTATAATAATTTTAAATAAATTAAATGAATTCTGACATGGATTTTAAAATAGGACACAACTATAAAATATCGATGAATAAAAAGCTGGGCAGTGGAGCTTTTGGTGAAATTTATCATGGTAAATTTGCAGTTATGAAAATATTCAAATATAGGGCTAAATTTGCGAACTAACGAGGAAGTAGCAATTAAAATGGTATGATATTTAGTATAAAGTGAAATAATTATTATTTTACAGGAATCTTCTAAAGCTAAACATCCGCAATTAGCATACGAAACTAAAATTTTACAATATTTAAAAGGAGGGACTGGAATCCCTAATGTTTACTACTATTGTTTATCTGGGGACTGTAATTTTATGGTAGTTGAACTACTAGGACCAAGCATAGAAGATCTGTTCTCATATTGTTCAAGAAAATTTTCCTTGAAAACTGTTTTGATGTTGGTAGACCAGATGGTAAATAATAATTAACAATACTTGCTGCAATTAATTATAATAGCTATCTAGAATCGAATATATGCATTCTAGACATGTAATACATCGAGATATCAAGCCAGATAATTTCTTGATTGGATTCGGGAAGAAAAAGAATATTGTATACGTAATCGATTTCGGCCTGGCGAAGAGATTCAGAGATCCGAAAACGGGAGAGCATATTCCTTACAAAGATGGCAAGTCACTCACTGGAACTGCGAGATATGCTAGTATATATACTCATCTAGGAATAGGTAAGGAAAATTAACAAACTATTTTTAGAACAAAGCAGAAGAGATGACTTAGAATCACTTGGATTCGTATTGTTGTATTTGTGTAGAGGGGATTTACCTTGGCAAGGCATGAGAGCAAAGACGAAAAGGGATAAGTATCAGAAGATAATGGAGAAAAAGATTTCCACTACTCCCGACGAAATTTGTAAAAATTACCCCGGTAAAAAAAATATTTATAACTGAATTTTCTGTATTGTAGAGGAATTTATAAATTACTTTCAGTACTGTCGCGGCTTACAATTTGAAGAAAAACCCGATTATAATTACATAAAATCCGTTTTTAAATGTGTATTTGATAAATTTGAATATCAATATGATCTTGTATATGATTGGTATTTATTAAAGAAACAAAATGAACTTAAAGAATCGAAGGATCAAACAAACGATCAAGAAACAGGAGAAGGTAAGTAATAGAATTGATTTTATAAAAATATTTGTAGTTAGCACAAAGAATGTAACCACTGCTACGAATAAAGTAATATAACTTGTATTTGTTCTCAAAGATGTATTAAAAAGTAGAGGATATAATATAGATATAAAAAGTTTATTACTTTATAAAATTAAAAATTTTCAAGAATTTTCTTTATTTTTAACTTATATATTTGTATAAAAATTATCATAAATTATCAAAATTTGCTCATAGATATACAGAATGAAATTATTGAATCTCGAATAATATTTTTTCTTTTTATTATAAAAATCTTATCATATAATAATATTATATCGCGATAATAATTTTTATTTATTAAGCTTTATTGATAAATATATAATAAATGTTCTTAAGAAATAAATTACTCTCATCCACTTTAAGAAACTTTAAAGTAACCAAATTCATCAAACCAACTACTCTAAAATTTTCAACAAATCACGAAATTGCAGAAGGAGTTGCCTTGCAACATAAATTTGACACATTAAAAGTAAGCGACATTGACAGAGAGGAATTTCAAAAGAATCTCACAGAAGAGCAAAAGAGACAAATGAAAAGATTCGACATATTCAGATTTAATCCTGAAAACTTAGACGCTCCAAAGAAAGTGATGTCATACTACGTAGACCTAAAAGAATGCGGACCGATGGTTCTAGACGCTTTGATCCAAATCAAAGACGAAATGGATCACTCCTTAACTTTTAGAAGAAGCTGCAGAGAAGGTATTTGCGGATCATGCTCGATGAATATAGATGGAAGAAACACTTTAGCATGTCTATCATATATTGACACTGATGTTAGCAAACCTTCTAAGGTCAATCCTTTACCATATTTCACTGTTCTTAAGGATTTAGTCGTAGATATGACAAACTTCTATATTCAATACAAAGCAATTCATCCTGTTTTAATGAGAAAAACTGCTAAGGTAATCATTCTTATTAACAATACTTTAGAAAGAAGGACAAAGGGAATATTTCCAGAGCGAAGAAGATAGAGCAAAACTTGATGGACTTTACGAATGTATTCTCTGCGCTTGCTGCCAATCTAACTGTCCCTCTTACTGGTGGCAACCAGGAGATTACTATGGGCCTGCTGTTCTTATGGCTGCTTATAGATGGATCATCGACTCAAGAGACGAATATTCTGAGGAGAGATTGGAGAAATTATCTGGACAGAAATTAGAGAGATGCTATCAAATCGGTGCTTGTTCTTTAACCTGTCCTAAGGGTTTAGATCCTAGAGCTGCTATTGAAAAATTAAAAGGATTGTATGGAGAATATAAAAAGCAAAAGAGAATGTCTCTTTCCATTTAGATTTAAATTTATACTTTATTAAGTAGTTTACATATACTGATATAAATTAAATAGACTAGTTTTTATAGATTTTATTAATTTTTAATTTTTATATAATGATTAAATATAAGGGGAATAATTCTCTCGCCCGCCCTGGTCTACATAATAAATTCATACATAAAGTCTTTGTTTATTTTCTGTTAATAAAAAAAAATTTGCCTAAGCTAATGATAAGATTACTTTTTAATATTCCATCAATATATAACTTATATTTGTTAATAATTATAGATATTAATTTCCTAAATTCAAATTAAAAAAATGTTCAAATTATCAAAAACCCAGGCGTCTACAATTCAAACATTGATATATCCTCAAACTCAAAAAATTGATAGGAAATTTTTAGACAAAAACAAAAACGAAATTAAAAAGATTCAATATGAAAATAAAACTAAAAAAGAAGAAAAAGAAAATTTCATTCCAAGTAAAAATATAGTGATTTATTTAAAATAACAGATGAACCTTTTAAACTCAAGGAATTCAAAAATGTTGGATCTAAATTGAAACAAATGGTAATTATTATAATATATTTGAAATAAGATAAACAATAATCAAAGAGAAAGAGAACAAGAAAGAAAAAAAAATCCTTCTTTATCTAAAAATTACAATACTAATCCTATTCCTTTGAAAAAATCGAAATCTATCAACCAGTTCAAAACAATTAACAATAAAACAATCGAGCAACCACAGGGGATTGTAAAAAATCAAATAGTCAGAAAAGAAGAGGAAAATATCTTCGCTATTCTAAATACAAATCAAGATGATGATTTTCCTCATTTAAGAAAATTAAAGCAAATGCAAAAAGAAAAATCTCTAACCCCTATTGAAAGAAATCGAAAAGAATTCGAAAGTGTTCAAAATAATTTACAAGGTAAATAATTTTAGGATTATATTAGATTCAGGACTAAATGAAATACGACTTCCACAAATGAGAAATACTAAAAATTTTATTGAAGAAAATAAAAATAAAATTCAAAATAAGGAAATCCTTAAAAAGTCTGCTAAAAAAGAAGAAATAGATTCCGCTGTTCATAAAAACTTTGGAAAAACTCCAGAATATCTTCAAAAATACAAGAAAGACGCCGAAGATAAAAAAGAATTTCTGTATAATAAAATATATAATATTTCTTTATTTAGTAAACGTAAAGCTGAAGAAGCTAAATATCCTAAAGGAACAAGACTAATCAGCGAAGAAGAAAGATTAGAAACTTTGCACAGCTTAGAGAACAGCAAAAAAGAGATAATTACACTGCTTGAGAAAATGCCTATTTCAATGAAGACAATTACATTACAAAATAGAAAAACAGAATTAGAGAAAAAACTTGATGAAATAGAAGATGCAATTAGAACATTCTCAAGAAAACAAGTTTTTATTAAAATTGACAATTAAAATTTTTTGCTAAATGTTTAAATAATTTTTATTTAAAATTTTCTTTCTAATTAAAATTAAATAAATGCAAAATGTTAATTCGAATTTAAATAGAAACTTAAGCGATTTAAGCTGGAGTAGATCGTTTTCAAAATCAATGAGTGAAAATTCTCAAATAGTCTTTTCTAAAAAAATTACTGTAGCCACAATTAATCAAGATACTAACCTGCCATACAGTGAGATACTGAATATTCAAGAAGTGAAAAATTTTGAAAACGTTAGAAACTCGGCTCTTGTTTGTTTCTGTGATAATCGAACTATTTTATATAACACTATAAAGAAAAACTCATTAGTACATGTCTCTATATATTTTCCTTTAAGTAGGGAAAAATTTAAAATGACCTGCGCTCTGTTTGGATCGTCTGGGGATGGAGAGGATATTACAGCCAATACAAATCCTAATCAGATTGAAAATTATTCGAATTTGAATTACAATTATAATAGTAAGACACATGGACTTGACAAGTTGGAATCCGAATATCATATAGATTCGGCGAAATATTTAGAAAGTATCAGAAAGGTTTTAAATAAAAATAAAGAAGAAAAACTAAATGCTTATTGGAATAAACTGAACAACGAAGAAAAATTATTCTATGAATCTGTTGATAAAGATAGTATAAGAGCGAGAGAACAGAATTCATTATCTTCAAGTGAAATAAAATTTAAAGATGATCTGAATAAATTTGAGGCACAAGAAGAAATATTTTATTCCAAACATTTTTGTGTACTTTACTTTATTCCACTTGATGTTGAACATTCCATATTCACTATGCCTCAAGTAGTAGCAAATTCCAGAAAGCCTAACTTTGAATCGTTATATAAGCCACACAAAAAGCCACAGAAATTTATTTTTATGTTGAATTTTGATGATGAGTTATGGAATTTCAAAGAACTTTATGCATAAATATTGATAGAATATATTGATATAATAATAAATAAAACGGGGATTATGTAAAAATTTAATATCAAAATTTCAAATTATTTATTGATGTCCACATCTCATTTGTCTTCCTCCCCCGAAATGTTGGCCTTCTTCTTGGTCTTCCTCTTCATAGCCTCTGTTATCTTTGTTTCCACCTGCATGATGAGTATTTTCGTGTTCTTGATTAAAATCTATCATAGTATAGGACTCATCTATTTGATCTTTTATTTCGGGTTGAATTAGATTTGGAAACAGCTATAAAAGTAATTATTATAAACTTACGTTGAGTAATAATTCAGCTTGTGATTTTTCCAGTTTATCCGGGAAATCTACATTAAAATTTATATATAGGTTTCCATATTTAAATGGAGATTCAAAGAAAGGTAATCCACATTCTTTTACGGTTTTTATAACTCCTGGTTTAATTATCTCTCCGGGTACATTCTTAACAGAGATGTGTCTTCCATCCAAATGCTGAATAATTAAATTAAAACCCGTTAATGCTTCCAGTAAGGAAATGTCAGCTGTATAAATTAGATCTGCTCCCTTTCTCTGGAATCTTTTATGGTTTTTGATTGATATCTCGACGATAGCATCTCCTGGTTCTAATCCAGGTACTTCGTCACTTTCTCCGGAGAAAATATGTTTTTTGCCTGATGGACTTCCTTTCTCTACGTAAACATTTAAAGTTTTTTTAACTTTTGTAGCTCTTTCTCCTTTACACTCTTCGCATTTGTCTGCATCTTTTATCACTCTCCCTTCTCCTTTGCAATTTGAGCACTCGACTGATTGTTGAATGTATCCGTAACCAATATTCCTTGCAACAATTTTTATTCCCTTTCCATGACAATCCATGCATCGTGTGTTAGCTTTGGTATCTTTTGAACCAGATCCTTTGCAAATTAGACATGTTCTATATCTAGAAATATCATAATCTATAGTTTTTCCTATATAAATTTCTTCTAGAGAAACTTCTAAAGTGTGCAATACACTTTTGGATTTCTTTTTAGTAGAACCTTTATTTTTCCCATGAAGAAGGTCGAATATGCTTCCTTCAAATTGTTTACCTCTTCCTTCTTTTAGGCCTTCTTCACCATATACATCATAAACTTTTCTTTTAGATTCGTCTGAAAGAACTTCGTAGGCATGTTGAACTTCTTGGAATTTTGTTTGATCTCCACCTCTATCAGGATGATGTTTGTATGCCATTTTCTTATATGCTTTTCTAATCTCCTCCGCAGTTGCTGTCTTTTCAATTTCTAAGTCATGATATAGTTTCTTTGTGTCTACTGGTGTATCAGCTTCCTTTTTTCGACTAAAGCCTCCTCCAAATCCCCCGAATCCTCCAAAATCATCATCGTCACCCATACCGGATTCTTCAAATCCAAAAGGAAAGCCATTCATGAAAAATGCCATTTAAATAAGTGTATAAGTAAAAAAAACCTATAAATTGCCAAGGATTTTATATTTTTAAAACTTTATGAATAAATGAAATTAAATAATTTCAATTAATTTATAATAATAATCAATTTAAAACAGAGTGAAATTTTGTCTTATTATTTAAATTGAATCGAAATTAATTTCTAACAAATGTTTAGTCAACCAACAATCAAGCGCATCAGCGGAACCCAGCATTACATGCCTATGCAGCAAATCCAGCCAAATATTCCTATCTACAATCCAAACCAACAATTGGAATTTCCAAACTCATATCAGACAATGAATATGAACATGAATGATAATATGTCTTACTATTCATCTGCAAGTACAGCGACAAATTTAACAAACAACCTTAAGAAAAAGAATTTCCTGGAAGAATTCAATACTATTTTGAACAATTGCATGACAACCTTACTACCAAAAATAGCCGAAGAATGTGCAGATTTAGTTTTCTCTAAGATTTCTTCAGAATTAGACAAGCAATCTAAGGAGATAGAGTCAATGAAATCTCAACTGAGTCAATTTGAGGAAATTATAAAAGAAAAATTGAATTTCAAGATATTCAACATTGATTCGACCCCATACAAAAATTTAAGACAAGCAAATGGCGAATTGAGCGAATTAAATTCACTCATGGTGGATCAGTCATATTTGTTAAGAGACTTGAAATTAAACGGAAATCAAAATAAAATAAATGATAACAATTATCAAAATATTTTCGATTGCTTAAACAAGAAGATTTCAAGTTTAAAAGACGAAATTGACGAGGAGAGGAAGATGGCCGACAAAATGAACATGGGTATTAAAGATCGCTATGTGGATTTGCTTGGAATAAAGAACATCATAGATGATAAGATCAACTACTTGATCAATGATCTAAAATTCAAATCAAGTTATGATATCAGAACTTATGAAAGCAGTCATGATCCTAATTCAAACCAAAGTGAAACAAAAATCTATGAGATGATTTCGATGGTCGATTCTCTTTACGAAAAAATTCACATCCACAGTCAGAATAATAGAAGAGAATTTTCTAATTTGGAAATTCAAAACAATCACAGAGAAAAGATGATTGTAGAAAGTAGTTGTAAAAGCAATCCAGTTTTCTATAACCCTCCTATAACTCCCACTAATCAAAAAATGCATACTAGCCAGAACCAAAACATGCCTACGACCAATTATTTTAGCTCTATGACTAATTATAATTATAATGCTAATGCAAACACCATTACTTCTACTAATTCTATTACTTCCCCTGGGATAATTGAAAATAGTAAATCTTCAAACAAAGGAAAAAATTCTGCTTTCAATAGTACTAGCTCCAGAAAGCAAAATAAAAGAATTAATATTTCACACAAATTTACATTTTGATAAATTACCGAATCAGATTATAATTTTTTATTAATTATTTTATATAATATTTTATTAATAAACTATATAATCCTATCTTTATTTATTTAACTAAAATTTTAATATTTCTAGGCTATAATAATAATGCTAAATAAATATAAATTAATAATATTTTCTTTTTCAAAAATATTTTAATGAAAAATAAATTTTATTCTTGTATTCGTTTTATTTTTTCTTTCTTAAATTGTACCTCCGTCTGGTCCTTATTCTTTCATTTTGATTGATATATCTACTTTTCAAGATGATCCCCGATCTCTTCTTGTACAATCTATTAGTTACCAATTTACCATTAAGCCTTTTTCTTTTATTTTCAGAATTCGAAATCTGTTGATTTAGGTTTGAATTCTTATCTGTAGAATTTCGATTGAGTTCGCCTTTTTTCAATTTATAAGAAATAGGTATATTAATATTCTTAGAATTTTTATTTTTATTCGTATAAGTTGAATTAGATACGATACTATTATTTTTCCCAGTTTTTATATCCTCATAGTCGTCATCAACGATAACTGCTTTTCTTTTAATTATGTATTCGTTGAGAATAGTCTGACTATTTATGCTCGGACTGAGATTCTTTTCCTTTCCTCTGGGTTTAGTTGTTTTATTACACTCTGAGCACATCCAATCTTCGTCTGGAATGAGATCTAACCCTGCGCAATAGGTATGACAGATATTGTATGAACAATTGTCACAGACAAGGAGCAAGTGTTCATCATTGCATTTGCCACATACCATGCAGTTTTCTGCACAGTTTCTTAGCCAAGGCTCTTCTTCTTCCTCTTCGTATTTAAATTTACGCTTCTTTACTTTCTTAACTTGCTTGTTGTCAGAATCCCAATATATGATCTTCTTGAATTCAACCTTGCATAGAGGACATTCGTTCGAAAGCATTGCCCATTGGTCTATACAATCCTTGCAGAATTCGTGTTCGCAGTTGTCTAAATGAGATTTGTTCTTTAAGATGTCCAAACATATAGTACATTTATGCTTGGATTTGTCAAGTTTATCTGACCTAGACGAAAAAACGGACTTAAATGCTTCGGAGTTTATTATCTGATTGTTTCTGCTCTCATAGAGTTTGTGTATTTTATTTACAGTCTGATTTACATTTACATTACCATCTGTACTATTACATTTGCTATTTACAACTATATTGGTAAAAAAGTGATTATTTGTTTTCGTATTTTCTTTACTAAGATTTAAGTTTGAGTCTGAATGCCTTTCATATCGTTTTCTCTTTTTTAGGAGAAGTTGTATATTATCTGGATTTCCAAGCGATTTAGAAGAAGATCTTGTCTGTCTTGGTGCTATCGAGTGTTTATTCCTTACAGAGTTTTTATCAGGAGAATTCACATTATTTTTGAATTCTTCTGTTGGAATCGCATCATCTTCGATGACTAAGACCTTTCTCGGTATTATAATTTCTAACTGTCTGTGATCTATGATTTTATATTGATCTTCCTCGTTTTTTATTATTATTATTTTATTAGGATTTGATTTAACTGATGAAGAAGAATGAACAGGTAATTCAACAGATGAGTTGTCTTGTATTTCAGATTTTTCATGTTCTTGTCTGTTATTCTGTGAATTTATTTTTTTTTCTTTTGTAAAATCAATAACATTCTCTGAAATTTTATCGTCATCCAAATTAGCATTCTTCATATTTGTTCCGTCTTTGCTAATTTTTTCTAATACTAAATCATCTAAGTTTTGAAAATTATCATGATCTATCTCCACATATTTAGCTTCCATATTTAAACTAAGAAATATATTTTTCTCTTTCTCTTTAACAATTTTACTTGAATCTTCCTTCTGATCTACATGATTCTCAAAAATTCCATCACCTGACTCAAAATTTCTGGATTGCAGACTAGTTCGATCTAAATCGGTCTTAATTCCATCTTCTTTTATGATTTCATTTTTACCTAGTAGATTCTGATAAATTATATTTTGGTTTTTTTGCTCCGTCACTCTCATTTTTAGATTATCATATTCTTCTTTTTCATTAGAAATTTCTTTAATTTCTTCTTTACTCTCAAGATGAAAAATTATATTCTTACTTGACTCCTCCGATTTATCAAAATTTTGGTTATTTTCTTCCTTTTTAAGAACTTTTTCGAAAAAGAAAAATTTATTTTGTAATTTAGAATTATTTGTAAATAAAGGAAAAATTTGAATGTTTAATAAAGAATTAATAAAAATGATGGTTGGTTTTCTTAGCAAAAGTTCTTTCTGAATCCTGAAATTCGAGACGGATAAATCAGTGTTCTTAATATCAAAATTAATCAAAAGCGGGAAGTAATCGAAAGTCCTTAAAGAAGCCTTATTTTCGCTGATTATGTTCAAATTGAACAAAACAATGTTATTTCTTGACATTTCAGGGAAAGATTGTGACAAGATAAGATTGTTTCCCTTTTTAAGAGGTTGACAATAACATTTATCCAAATACTTTAAATTTATTATAGTTTCGTCTTCTGTGCTTGTCATATGATAAAGTATACTATTTGATAAAAAATTTTAATATATACTTAAATATTATTTAAGCAAATAAATTATTCATTTAAATATATTACAAAGAATATAATCAGAACAATGGATATTAACAATGAAAATGAAATCCAAAAGGAAAATAAAAAACCAGCTACCCAGAAACCCAAGGGAGGTAAAGTGAAGAAGGTGGAAGGAAAGAAACCAGTGCCAGCCAATGTTAAATTAGACAATATTCCAGATACAAGAGGAAGAGCTAAAAGTACTTTAGTTAACCCATTCGATAACAAAAAACCGCTGAATATGAAGAAAGAATCAAAGCCTGTGGAAACGATTGGCAGTGATAGATTCAATTTATTGAAATCTATGTTTGAAAAAAAAGCACCTGCAAATAATGAAGAGCCAGCCAAAAAATTTGAACCTAAAAAGTTATCTGTTTTACAACAAAATACTGTTCCAATTAAAGAAGAGAAAAAAGTAGATCCTTTACCAAATAAACCTAGCGGGATTTCTGATGCCATTAAGAAAAGAATGGAGGATCTCATTAATTCTAATAAAAGACCTAGCGCTCAAGCCAAGGTTGATCCTATTTTAGAACAAAGGAAAGCCATGAAAGAATTTGAAAACAATGAAGATGATGAATATGAAAGTGATGACCATGAAAATCTAGGTATAAGCGAGGAAGAAGACAATTTAGATAAAGACGATGGATTAAGTGAGTCTGAGGAAGAAAAAGAAAAACAAGAAAAAAGAGATGAAGAGAAAGTTAAAGAAGAATTGAAAGAAGAAAAAGATGATGATGCATTTAGTGATTCATTCGATGATAAGAAAGAAAAATTAGAAAAAAATAATGATGTTAAAAATGATGTTAAAACTGTTGAATCTATAGTTGAAGTTGAAATTCAACATCCAGTAGAAGAACAAAAACATGAAAGTGAAGAAAAAATTGAAATTCATCATCCAGTAGAAAACAAAGAACAAATACATGAAAGTGAAGAAAACATCGAAATTCAACATCCAGTAGAAGAACAAAAACATGAAAGTGAAGAAAAAATTGACAAAGAGAACGAGGATAAAATTGAAGAGTATAATATAAACAAAAATATAGATTCTATACAGGACGAATAGATACATAATTATTTATGATTTTAAATATAAAATGATAAGTTATTATTATTTTTTAAATTAATTTTGAAAAAATGAAAATATTTTTTTTTAATTATGGCAATATGAAATTAATTTAGTACTTATTTGAAAGTTTTTAAAGAGTTTTTATCAACTAATTGTTATTGAATTTCATAATTATAAGCTATGTAAATAAATTAAATAACTCGGGTAGTATTAAATTTTAAAAATATTTAACAGGTTCAATATCCGAGCGCGTCATGTCTCCAAACTGAAAAAGCAAGAAGTAAAGACTTACCCTTAAAAAATCATACTTATAAGCTTATTTATAATAAAGTATTAATTTTTTAATAAATCAATAATTATCAATTTTCATTAGCTTATAATATATTAATTTTTACTGTGTTTATTTTTGTAGTGAACATAAAAAAATTCTTTACAGAATCCATACTTATCCTCAAGATTATTGATCGTACAGAGAAGGCAATAGAAATATGTATCTGTTCATACTTTTTCTAAATAGCATTCTTTGCATCTTCTCCGCTTCTCAGACTCGAATTTACAAAGTAAAGCTGAATAAATTTCTGATGAAGTAAAATTATGTATGTCATTCCAAGAGAGCATTTTAGTAAAAGATTCTACTAAATATATTATAAAATTTTTATGATCAAATTTCTTTTGTGAAAATTTATTATGTAAAATATAGCAATTAGATAAAGAAATGTACAATATTTTTATGAATACTGGTTTCCACCATTTGTACGACTTGTATTCAAAAGAAAAATAATTAATTAGTAAATTGTTAATATCAATACCCTTCATATTCCTAGAATAAGAGATAACCAAGTCTGGTTTATTAATGATTTCGACTTGTTTAGTTTTTTTATTATATGTTGTTGAACTTTGAATATTTGTAGAAATAATACAGTTGTTTTGGTTTCTCCAAAATCAACCATTTTATTTAATCTAAATTATTTTTAAATAAAAATTTATTTTAAGGCCTGGTATAAAAATTAAATTATAATTTTATATTTTGGCATTAAATTAAGGCCAGATTGAGAAAAATTATACGGACAAAATTGAAAAAAATTTTCAAATAATATTTTTTAATAAAATAAAATGGT
>Ga0169931_10005893_pt1 | contig 18621 bp, 18 predicted proteins | sample Kivu_15m_20L_FD_129675 | JGI IMG/M metagenome (GOLD analysis project Ga0169931, IMG submission 129675) | Freshwater microbial communities from Lake Kivu, Western Province, Rwanda to study Microbial Dark Matter (Phase II) - Kivu_15m_20L... | ecosystem: Environmental > Aquatic > Freshwater > Lake... | reverse complement strand
AATCAATATTTTACTTCAAATTGTAATTCGCATGCAAATTAAAAAAAATTTTCAGTCATCGTTTCTTTTAATCTTTAACATATTTCTTCAAATTGGCAGATTGGATAATAATAAGCATACGCCACAAAAGAGAAATATTCGTACCAAAAATTAATAAAATAAATTTAAAAAGTTTTTATTTTTTTAATTAAATACTCGCTCTTCATATTACATTAATTAAAGTCAGTAGTAATTAAAAAGTTTTCTATGTCTTTTACTGCATGATTGATGTGTCCTGTTGCATTATTTAATCTAAGGCAAGGAATTCCCATGCTCGAATACATATCATATAAAAGATCCATTTTGGATTTTAATTTTTGTAAATAGGCTTTTTTAATATTTTCTTCTCCAGGACGGCTTCTCATTTTTATTCTTTCCATGCATGTGTCCAAATCTACGTCAATATAGATGAATGCAGCTACAGGGACGGATTTTTTTAATTTTGATTTAAGATCCTCGAATTGATTACGTGTTATCATGTTATCGTCATATGCCATAGATGAGAAAATGTGAACACTTGTCTCTATTGTTCTTTCAAATAGAGTTGGAGATGTGAAAAATTTTTCAACTTCTAAATGAACATCTGCAACTTGAATTTGCAAATCATTTGCAAATCTGAAAGGGTCTTTATAATAGGATTCTAAGAGAGTAAATTTTTCCACTGGCTCGAATTGTTTTTCTAATGGAATTCTAAGCTCTGTCAGAATGGTGGATTTCCCTGATCCAATATTACCTTCTAATACGATTTTTCTCATCAGGCGCTTGTTTAAATTTAAAAATTTTTAATTATTTATATATGAATGAAAAATAATTAATTTGATCATAAAAACTAAGTGCCATATAAATCAATAGAAAATTCATCTATATAAAATAAAAATAGATTAATATTTTTTTATTCAGAAAAGGCTTTAATATAGATATGTTTTATGTATATCATGCTAGTCGAATGATACTTATGATATTTTATTAAAATAATTCCTCATTGATATCCATAGAAACATCGTATTTATATTTCAATATATGTTAGATCAAATTATCTATGAATTTTTTAATTATTTTAATCAAACAAATAATGATGCTCAGTCAATTAAACTATTCAATTCTTTTAATAATTTTTATCTGCTCTGTTTCTAAAATTCAGTCTGCAATTATCATGTCAAATAATTACGAAAAAAGCAAGTATTTGAATAATCTTAAGAAAGAACAAGGATCGGATTTTGTACTAATTACTAATGAAATAAATAAAATACCTAACAACTCGAATATTATTACTGAAAAAAGTTGTAAAATAATAAGTTAAACATATATAGCAAATTTACAAGAAAAATCAATTGAATTAAATATTGATTCTTCAGGGATAACAGATAGAAATCTGAATTCAACAATTAAATTATCTCCAAAACTCGAAGAAAAAGTAAAAACATCTTCAAATTTGAATAAAGTCAATGAATTCCTAGTAAATAATATAAAAGAAAGAAAAACTGCAAATCAGGCTGAAAAACATAAGAAAATACCCATCCAGGTAGCAAATATCAACACATCTCCTGGTCTGCAATTGAAAATCGTCAATAAGAAATTAATTAAGGATTCTGAAGATGAAAATAAATTTTTGTTTTACAACAGTCTATCACTCATCATGCTGTCTATGCTTGCTGGAGGGTTAGTTGGAGTTGTGTTTATCTTATATTTCACTTTTAGAAAGGATATTAAAACTGAAGAATTAAATTAGATTTATATGAAAATTGATGATTAAATAAATAATTCTATTAGGACATTACAGTATAGCAGTCCCATTTATTTAAGATATAAAAAACGAAAATTTAAGTTATACAAACATAAAAAAAATATAAACTTCATTTTAATAACTCACAGTATTTAATATTACTAAATTTGCGCATACTACTTTTATAATAAAGAAATTTTATTAAATTCTAAATATATTTTTTATCTAAATTAAGATTTTTATTAAATATTTTTCTACTTATTCTCTTTCAATGACGCATGCGGCTCCCATTCCAGTTCCAATACACATAGATATTATTCCTAATCTTTTATTTTGTCTTTTTAGCTCTGCCATCAAGGTAGCAACTTGACGAGCGCCTGTGCATCCTAAAGGATGACCAAGAGCAATAGCACCTCCTTTAGGATTAATTTTTTCACTTGGGATTTTTAAAACATCAGCGCAATAGGTAGCTTGACTAGCGAAGGCTTCATTAAGCTCAAAAATATCAACATCCTCTATTTTCAATCCTGTGTTTTGTAGAACTTTTGGAATAGCAAATGCAGGTCCAATACCCATTATCTCAGGAGGGACTCCGGCTACTGAATATCCTAAAATTCTACCGAGGATTGGGGCTCCGTGTTTTTTGGCTACACTTCTTCTCATTAATAAAACACCAGCAGCTCCATCAGTAATTTGTGAAGAATTTCCTGCAGTGGTTGTTCCTCCTTGTTTAAAAGCAGCCTTCAATTTTTGAAGATTTTCATAAGTGGTGCCTACTCTAATTCCGTCATCCTTATCTGCAACAACATCTTTCCACTCACCATTTTGATCTTTAACTCTGGTTTTAACTGGCACTATTTCATCCTTAAACCATCCGTTCTTTTGAGATTCGGCTGCTTTTTTGTGACTTTCAACAGCGAATAAATCTTGAATTTTTCTGTCTATTTTAAATTTCTCAGCAACATTTTCTGAAGTGATACCCATTGGGATCATGCAATTAGAAGCTTTTGGTGTGTTAAATACTTCATCAGAAACTTTTTCAGCATCAACAAGACTGTTCATATCATAGACTGACATTGATTCTACTCCTCCTCCAATTGCAACATCAACCTGTTTAGCTGCAATCGAATAGGCAGCATTCATTACAGCTTGTAATCCACTAGAGCAGAGTCTATTAACAGTCATCAGGGTTGTTGTCTCTGGAATATCTGCCAAAAACTGACCCATTCTTGCTCCCATAAAAGCAGATCCATTTGCCAAGACATTTCCAATTACAATCTCCTCTAAGTGTTCGGGTTTGACATTACCTCTTTTTAATAATTCTTGGATGACGTGTGATACTAAAACTTCGGGCATAGTATCCTTCAGTGGTCCCTTTCCTGATTTAGTTAAAGGAGTTCTAACAGCTGCGACTATAACTACATCGTCATCTGATTTAGCTTGAAGTTTTCCGCTGTTGATACATTTATTAGGTACTATTTGATTTCTAATCAATTCGATACGTCTTAAAGAATTTTGGCAAATATTTTCCATTATAATATAATTTTAATAAATTATGATCCGTATAAATACTTCTTAATTTACAATATTAATAATTAAAAAATAATTTAGATGATCATGATTCTTTTTTATTATAGCTTCAATAGTAATTTTTATAATGATAAAAAAATAATATTCATTATCATATCAAAGTGTAAAAATCACAAATTATTCATACAATTAAATAAAATTAGTATTTGAAAAATAAATTAATTCACTTTATTCATTTTGGAAATAAATGCTTGGTATGAATCGTACCAGGTTTCTCCAATTTCTGTAAATAATTCATTTAAATTCTTAGAACTTAGCTGTTAAATTTAAAAATAATTTATTACCGCACTGACTGAATAAGGTTTTAATTTATATAAACTTGACATATTTTTAATTGCGGAATCGTCCACAGCTAACTTCTTTTCTTGATCAATTTTATTGCCTACCAAATATTCCACATAATTTTTATTTGTAAGAATCATTTTTAAATTCTCTTTCCATAATTTAATTGTTTGAAAACTTTCCAAATTAGTTGAATCATATACATATAGAATAAAATTAGCATCTTTAATTTGGGATGACACGACATCAGTAAATGCAGAAAATCCAGTGCAATCAATTAAATGTAATTGAACTATATAATTTGTGTCTCTAATTTTAATATCGTAGGTATTATAATCGATTCCGAGTGTAGTCAAATAAGTATTATTGAAAAATTGTTTTACAAGTTGATTCACTATACTTGTCTTGCCTACTCTTTGATCACCCACAAGAGCAACTTTAGTTCTTAGAATGTCCATTATAATAAATTAAATTTAGTTATTATAAAATTATAATATATTTTAATTTTTAAATTTAGTAAAAAATTTGAAATTTGAATTTACTAAATTAAAATAAGTAATTTAAATGGAAAAGATTCACGGAGAAAAAAAATCATACAGACCCAGGGAAAAGTATGAGGAAAAATCAAACATGGTAATAATGAATATTCAATTACAAATGTTATTAATATAAAACCTACTTCTTTTGCGTTAAATTTTTCTTACTTATTTAAATATGTCCTCTTAAAACAATTTTTATCTTTAGGAAGAAGGAAACCAAGAAATTTTCCTCAGAAATTTAAACTATGACACAACAGAATCTGAACTGAAATCTTTCTTTAACAAATACGGCGATGTTATTAGAGTCAAAATCCTTCAAGCAGATGGGAAGTCCAAAGGATCTGGTTTCGTTCAATTTAAAAACAGCAGAGACGCCATGGATGTAATCAAAGATGCAGACAACCTGGAAATCGATGGAAAGTAAGGGATATGGTTTTAATCAAATTTAGAAAAGTTTCAGCTAGTTGGGCAAATCAAAGAGGAGGAAACAACAACAATTACTCAGCTAAACCTAATAGAAATCGCTCTAGATCAAGGGAAAACTCCCCTTATTTTAAAAAACAAAATTCGCGTGGAAACGAGTACTCCTCTTACTCTAAGGATTCTGTCTACACCATTTTCGTCGGCAATCTAGGCTTTAAGACAAGAGAAGGTAAAATAAAAGAGTTTTTCAGTGACTGCGGAAAAGTCTCAAATGTTCGCATAGGCCTAGACCAAGATGGAAGGGTAAAATATTTTCAAACTTATTTATTTAGAGTAGAGGATTTTGCCATGTCGATTTCGATTCTAAAGATGCTATAAAAGCTGCATTAGAAAAGAATGGCGTCGAACTAGACGGTAGAAAATTAAGAATCGACCAAGGAAAACCTCAGGCCTCTTCAAATTATTCTGAAAATAGAAGAAGATAAAAGTCACTGCTCCTGCTGTCGATTATAAATGCTGAGGAACTTTTCCTATAAATATTAAATTAATATCTTAATATAATAATTTTCTTTTTTAAAAGTAATTTAATATAATCGTATTTTATATAGAGAAATTTAATTTTGAAATTCTCTCAAAATTTTAATAATAAAATAAGATGATGGACATTGTAAATTTATTGTATTTTATTCATCCTATAACAGGACTATGATATTAATCTAAAAAGGAAAAGAACAAACTCTTATGACATCGAGATGGAAATGGCAACTAACAAGGTAAATTAAAGGTTTCAATTTATTTTTATATTTAGTATAATACAATAGGTAAGGACATCTAAATAAATAATATGCATGTTAAGACAAGAACAAACGACACAAGATTTTAAACAATCAGAAAAGCAGTGTCATAAAAGAATCTGAGCAAATTGCAGATAAGGCAATTGAATTAATCTTCAATAATGTAAATTTTGCCTACTTTTTATTTCTAGAAAATATCAGCTAAGAATGCTTTTGATGTAAATGTTGAATTTTTAGAAAATCTCCCAAAATTCTTAAATAAAAACGAAGAAAGCGCTTGGCATAAAGCCTCTGCTTCACTGGATGCCTCAGCAAAAATATACGGATACAGGGTTGATTCTGTGCATTCTGATACATTCAAATTTCTTGGCGGGTTGAATAGAACAGACAATAAGGATGAACAAAATGAAAACTTTGAAAATCCAGAAACTAAAATTCAAATAGAAAAGGCAGAAAAGAGAGTTATTTATTTCTTCTTAAATAATTAGGATGGATTTTCTACTCTAGAAAAAGATCTCAAAAAATTAGATTTAAATCAATACGACATGGAATTCGACGTAGATCCTCTGTTTAAAAATATGACTGCGAGATTTAATGAAACTGGTGCAAGAGGACTTCTTTTAAATAATCTTCCTATAGATTCGAACTTAGATATGTTGCTAGAATCTAAAGATGTTGTAAAGATAGTAGAATCTGATATCAAATTGTCAGAAGTAATAATAAAAACTGTGAAAGGTAACGAATAATAAATAAAAACATATAAAGAATGTTTTCTTAATCATATTACTGCAGAGGAATTTAGTAAATATTCTATATGTCCAGACCTCAGTTATTTCAAGAGAGACTTAAAGGACCTTAATAGCGGAAAAAATTTCGAACATGATCTACAGATGATTGAAGAGGAATCTTCTATAAAAGAAAACGAATACGAATATGTAGTAGATGAAGAAATTAATGAAATTGATTTAAATGATATTCAGTCAATTCCAAAAAACACTCAATACAAAGAGGAAGATCAAGAATATCTTCAAGAGGATTACAATATTCAGAAAGAGGTCATAAATGATAATTTACAGAATCAAAATAATTTTATGGACTTCTCAATGATTAAGTATATTAATTCTGTCGGAGATGGAAATAAAATTCTTATAGATATTTTTCCAAAATTTAATAAAAATTCCTTCATCATTTTCCCTTCAAGTATTGATATTTTAAAACCTAAAAGAATCGGTAAAAACTCAACAAAAAAAGAAAACTCCATAGAGTTTCACAGGAAATCAGAAATAACAAGAGAAGAGATATTTACTCTTGATAAAAATAAGACAAAACAACCCGTCAATTCTCAAAAACTTATGTTGAATAATACAAACAATAAAGTCAGAAAAATTAAGCTAAAATATCATCTCGACAAGAATGTGTATGATACTTATATTATATAAAAAATTAGTTTAATCTCAAATTTTTTACAACCTGACAAACCCTTTTTTGTTTATAACACACATGGAGAAATGGATTTAGAAGAAAATGATGATAAGGATGATAAACCTATTCAAGATAATTATATAGAAGAAGAAATCGGAAACAAATTAGACTTAAATATTCCAAATGAAAAAGTAGAAAACATGGCTATAATTGATAAAGATTATCAAAAGAAATTTGGTAAGCTGTACAAAACTTTTGATGTGCGATATGTAAAAACAAAGTTATGGGAAACTATTAACGAAGTAAATTAAATATTGATTTTACATAATTATCAGTCACAACTAAATCAAGATATAAATACTTCTGATTTTTCTTTCAAGAATTTGATTAACAATATTTCAAAAAATATTCCATCTGAGGTGAAATCCAATATAAGTTCTCAAACGTGCTTTGTTTGTTTATTACATCTTGCAAATGAAAAAAGTAAAACATTTAATAAAATTTCAAAATAGATTTAGAATTGGAAGAATTATCATTTGAAAATTTCTCAATTAAAAAATAAAAAAGTAAATTTTAAAATTAAAAATTAGAGTATTATGAAAATTTTCTTTTTCTCTATTCAGACTATTATTTTATAACTAAAATAAGAAGAATTTTATTACTAATATATGGAATTGAATTCTAATAAGTAATATGTGGAAAAACCTAAATTGATATAAATTATATAAAATTACTTTGAAACTTTTCTCTTGGGGATCAAACAAAACAGCACTCATGTTTAGATCATAATTATATGCCATAGAATTTAGTCTTAAAAAGTTATTATGCAAGAAAATCATATTGTTGGGTAGTTGAGTATTGAGAGGTTGGATTGACGTTATAACTCCATCATCATTAAAATGTATCTTATTCACAATTGTTTGATATTTATTTCCATCAAAACCTCCACAAATTAAAATTGAATTATTTGAGATGTTTATAACTCCCATTGCACATAGTTTTAAGGAAATTTTAATGTCGTCAAAATTAAAAAGCGTCCATCCCTTATTTGAGGAAATTAAATCTAAAACTTCGTAGGTGTTTGAATATATTCCCTGCTGCTTAGTTTCGTTGATTCTAAAGCCACTAAAAACATATACGAAACGTTTGTTAACATAGGCTATTGTTCCATTCGCTCTCATTTCGTTCATTTTGGGGAATTGCTTCCATGTCGATGTGTTTAAGTCACATATTTCTGTATTCTGTGTTATAAATCCTGAACAAGCAAGGACTGAATTGAAGTCAGATAAGTAAATTAGATTGTGTCTCTCACGAACTTCAAGCATGTTTGAATATGGCATGATTGAGATGTCATAAGGAATAGACTGGTTGTTGTAGGAATTAGCATTTCTTGTGGCAACTAAAAGGTAACAATTCTTTGTTTTTTCTCTGTTGATATATCCACCTGTGATAAGAAGTGAAAAACCAATGTTCACATAACGACTGTTTTCAGGGAATCCATTGAAGGAATGTGAGGGATCTTGGAAGAATTTGTTTTCTAGTTTTATCGTGACGAATCCGATATTTGCATCGAATATAATAATATCATTTGTTTTTGGTTTTAGGCCAATCATTATCTCGAAAGGAAGATTAACATCATGGTAATTTTTTTCTTTTTGTTGTTGACTTAAAGGAAAACTGTCTCTTCTTATATTAGAATTCGGAATGTTTACAGAGGATTTTGTATTATCTAATATTTCTTTTTTCAAAAGCATATTTTTATTGTCATCAGTATTATTCAGTTTTTCCATTTCAGAAGATTTTGCTTTATCTATCTCAATTTTAGCTTCATTTTTATTACTTGGTAAAATTTCTTTCGTTTGATTTTCAATTATATCATATTGCTTATTATCTGTTATTAATTTAAAATCATTGCTGTCATGTTTTTTGAGTAAAAGAGGGTCTACATTAATCTTAGAAATAGAAGGCTGAATTATTTTCTCTAGAATTTCTGAATGATTTTCAAAATTTTCAACACTAATTTCTTCAAAATTTAGTTTATTAACTACACAAAAATTTGATTTTATATTTGAAGAAATTTCATTAAAATCAGATTCAATTTTGTTTATTTTCTCATCCAGCGAAAATGATTTAAAGATTTCATCAATATTTTTCTCTACTATCTTTGACTTATTTTTAAAAAGAAATACATTATTTTCAATAGTCTTGTTAAGTTCATCGGCTTCATTAATAAATTCTACAATCTGATTATTCTTTAGAACCTTGGCCTTATCAGTCCTTGAAAAAGTTTCCCAATCTCTTAAAAAAATTTGGAGTCTACTCTGCAGATGATCCAATTCTTTTATTGGCTTATCCATTCTTTTCAAAGCTTCATCTTTGTAAAAAGCATGTAGGCACTCTTTCATTCTATTACATAGATCACTTTCTTCACAAAGGAGGGAATCTATTTTTAATTTAAAATTCTCTAAATGATTTTGTCTTCTGAGAAAAAAAGTTGAAATGTTTTTATCAAGGATTTCCATCGTCAAGTTAAATTCCGATAAAACTGTTTTGTGTTTGATTGAAGAGTATATCTTAGAACGTAATTCCTCCATTTCAAATTTTTGTTTTTTGAAATAATCCTCGACTCTAGCTTTAGCACTGTTTATGTGATCTATGTGATAATCTATAACACATGCATCACAGCACAATAACTTGCATTCTGAACAGAACCTGTCTGCTTTAACATCTTCATTGAATTTGGTGAGATGATCATCGCATCTTAAATCAACTTCTGCAAGGAATCTAATAGTTGACATATTGGGATTGTATACACTCCTTGAATTAGAGTCTTGTTGAGAAAACATATCAATTTGTCTTTTATATTGCTGAGGATCGTATTGTGATGAGAAAGTATCATGTCTTATCATTTTGTGTGATCCTAAGTCGAAAGATCCTCTTAGATCTGAATTATCGTTAGGGAAGATTAGACAATCTGCAAATGAAGAATCTCTTCTGTTTATTTCGTTTGTTTTTGATATTTGTGGGAAGACCAGTAGCGGACTATCTCTCTCTTTTTTTACATCATCATTTGTATTTTTAGATAAAATATCACTGTCTAATTCTTTATAATTCTTATTCTGATTATCTTAATTTTATTAAACCATAAATTTTACCTTTTTCATCCTGTTGTAAATTCTCTTTTATTTCTTTTACCATTTATAATTAAAATTTGTTATTTATTCTAAATATATTATTAATTCCGGTCATATTTATTTAGAAGTTTTGAAAATGATCAACTCATAAAATTTTAAATTTTTATTCTTATTATAGAATTCTAAATCTTGTAATCTAAAGAATGAAAAACAGTTTTAAAACAGAAATATTTATTGAAATTATCTATTATAAATAAAATACCTTCTCTCCTTAACACAATATTTTATTAGTTAAATATATATATTTATAAAAGTAAATTAGTATTAAAAAAAAATTAAAATAAAATTATATCTTAAAAAATGAACACAGAAGAAGACTTAGAATACGAGAGAAATGTAGAAATGTACAAACTCAAAAAGCTTATTAACAGACTTGATTCGATGAGAGGATCAGGGACATCAATGATTACTCTTATCATCAATTATAAAGACCAAATAAATCAATATATGAAGATGTTAGTTGAAGAAGTTGGCAAAGCTTCCAATATAAAATCTCGTGTCACTCGTCAAAATGTCACAGACGCATTGACATCAACAATGGAAAAATTAAAATTATACAACAAAACCCCAATAAATGGACTAGTCATCTACTGCGGATTGGTTCAAGTAGAAGATGGCGGTGAAAAGATGGTCAAAATGGATTTGACTCCATTTAAGCCTATCAATACTTCCTTATACAAATGCGATAGCGTCTTCCACACAGAAGAAATAAAGAAACTTTTAGAAGACAATGACAGATTTGGATTTATTATTATGGATGGTAATGGCAGTCTGTTCGGAACTGTCCAAGGTAATACAAGAACAGTTCTTCTTAAATTTACTGTCGATCTTCCCAAGAAACATGGTAGAGGAGGTCAGTCTGCAAATCGTTTTGCAAGAATTAGAACTGAAAGAAGACACAACTACGTCAGAAAAGTCGCAGAAAGTGCAACTGCTTGTTTTATTACTAATGACAGACCCAATGTGAAAGGCCTTATACTCGCTGGTAGCGCAGAATTCAAAAATGATTTACAAAAGTCTGATTTATTCGATCCGAGACTACAGCCTACTGTATTGAAGATTGTCGATGTCTCATACGGAGGAGAAAACGGATTCAATCAAGCAATTGAATTGTCAGCAGATACCTTGAGATCTGTCAAATTTATCCATGAAAAGAAAGTCATTGGCAGATTCTTTGACGAAATTGCCAAAGATTCAGGAAAATATGTCTTCGGTTTGAAGGATACACTAGAGTCCATGGAAAACGGATGTATTGATATTTTAATCATTTGGGAAAATTTAGAATTTCACAGACTTACACTTAAGGATAATGCCGATAATGTAATTGTTGAAATAGTACCTAAAATCAAAGCACCAACCGGATCAAAATGGAAAAACGAGTTGACTGGTGTTGAATATGAAGTTATTGAAAATACTCAGCTTACTGAATGGTTCTTGGAATTTTATAAAAAATATGTTACACACATGGAGATCATCACTGATAAATCATCAGAGGGTGCTCAGTTTGTAAAAGGATTCGGAGGAGTTGGCGGTATCCTCAGGTATAAAGTTGACATCAATTATGAAGAAGTAGAAAATGACAATGGATTCAACGATGATGATTTTATATAAATATAAAGAAATGATTTAAGTTATCATCCAATGAATGAAATAATTTTTTTATAATTTTATTATAATTAACAAAAGTGATTTTAAAACTTTTTAATTTTCATATTTAATATATAATATAATAAATATAAATTTAATTTTAATTAAATATAAAAGTTAGTTTGTATTTAGAAATTACCAATATTATTTATATTTGTATATTATTATCATCATAAATAAACCAAAATAATGGACTCACAAAAAAACATGAAACCTAAGTTAATATTCCATTACGTGTTCAAAGACCACATTGAAAGAATATGGGAGTGTTTTAAAAGCCCAGAAATTCTCGCTAATGCAGTAAAAATACAGGCGAAGAAAATGACAGTCACAAAAGGTAGTGATTATTCAGAGGTAGGAACGACAGTTGAATTCTATTGGAAAGATGAAATATACAATGAATTTCAGATTACCGAAGTAGTAAACACCAAGTACTATAAGATGAATAAACTCTACTCAACTAAATTAGAGCCATTAGATTTTAAATATACATACATCAATCATTTCTATTGGAACACAAGCGATCATACAACTCTTTACAAAAATGAGTTGATTTTTGATGATGTTGATGCTTTAAAAATAATAGATTTCAAATTTAATAAACAAGAAAAACTTGAACTTTGTAAGTACATCGAAAATTATCTGTCCAAGAAAATTGAAAATCTTTACCAATTTGAGTCTATTTTAATTAATGTAGAGTTAGAAAGATTATGGGAGGTTATTAAGGACTGGAGAATCTTTCAGAGAAAGGTGCCTATTATAGCTGAAGAAATACAACATGAAGGAGATCCTCTTCTAATAGGATCCATAATACACGTGTCGCATCCTTCTAAAAATAGTAGCTATTCTCTTAGAATTCTCAGGGTAGAGGATCAAGAAGATAAAAAAGAGTTGGAACTTGAACTATTTGACTCTAAGCCAAATTGCCCTAAACAAGTTTTAAAATTTGGATTATTGTCCTTAAATAAGAATCACACTTTGTTAAGCTTCAAACATGAATTCAAAGAAGTTATTAAATACATTTTGATTAATTCTATAGCTGAAGAGAAAAAAAATATATTATCTGAATTGAAGAAAAACATGGAAAAAATTATTTAAATTTTTATGTTATTTTTTAATTCTAGTCTGTATAAATAATTTAATAAATGTATAGGACAAGAATTTAAATCGTCATTTAGTTATACACAGTCTGAAGAATTGACATTTCTTATTGGATAGATTTTCGTTTCCAATAATTTTATAAGATCCTAAATAATTATAAATAAATTAAAACCCTACTTTATTCAAAGTCAACAAAGTTTGGATCTGATAGGCTGATAAATTCTTAAATTCTTCCCATTCGATTTTTTTATCTCTAAAACTCATTTTTCTATTTAACTCCTGTCTATTTCCATGTTCAATCATGTGATTTATTGCCTTATAAATAAACGAGGATGGTTCAGATTTTTCTACAACAGGGAAATTATACTTCCTCTTTATATTGTAATTTATTTTAGGTAATTTTAATTCTTCTTCATTTGAATAAGGGACTTTTAAATTTCTAAGCGAATTGTCTTTGTACAATCTGAGATATAAATGAGATTTGGTATCTGGTGCTTTTTTATTAATTACTTTGTCTAGTTGAATCTCGTGAATTTTGTAGAGTTCTTTGGATAATTCATGCATACCTTCTGTGAATAATTTAGATAAATGAAAATATTTTGTATTAAGTTGAGCTACTTCATTGGAGAGATATCTCTGCTCTTTTTTTATTAAGCTGAATTTGTTTTTTAATTTTTTTAGATTATGAAACTTTTCTTTTAAATTTTCGTTCTCTGATATTAGTTCAGTTATATTTATCGAGCGATTTTCCTTATCAAAATCAGAAATCACTTTGCTTGTTGAAGTTACATTATTTCTTCCTATTTTACTAATTTCTACATTCGTGACGGGATCTTCTACGATTGTGTCCGATAAAATTTTATCGTCGATTGATTCACTATTTCCCCTTTTGTTTTTGCTATTCTCTTCTTTTTCTTTCTTCTTTTCATTTTCTAATTTTTCTATTCTTTCTAATAATTTCAGATTTTCTCGATTTACTATTTGTTACAAATATATGTATTTACATTTTTTTAATTTTTGTGATTTTTTCTTTATTTTCTCCTCAAATTCAGGAAGAATTTCTTTATTAGATTTGATCAAAGATTCTATTTCGATATTTAGAGTATCATATTTATTGAATAATTCCTGTTGTTTACTTTTCTAAATATATTATTAAAAAAGTCTACTTCTTCTTTCATGAAGTTTATAACTTGTTCATTCATATTTTTATTTGCGATGTAATCAATTTCCTTAGTATGCTGCTCTTTCTGATTTAAAATTTTTTCTTTTTCTTTCTCGAATTCGACTAATATTTGCTTTACTTGGTTAAGATATACTTTTCATTTTGTAATCCCTTAAATCCTCGTTTTTAGCCACTATCAACTCTATTTCTTCTATTGACTTCTTTACCAGGAAGTTTCCTATTTCAATGTCTCTTTTAGAGCTGTCTAGTAACATTATATTCAAGTCAAAAGGATTTAATAAAATAGACTTCGTTCTGTCTGACTATTGAGTATTTAAATAAGATATATCAATTCTTTTACTTTGAGTTCCTTTGCACGTTCATCCACTTTGTTATAATATTTCATTTATTTTATAATGTTTACATAATTTATATAATAAAATAATAAAATCAATATAAATCTATATGAATAATTGTTACGTAAATATGATGGATAATAAGATTGGATTCATATAAGATTCTATTAGATATAGAGTTTAAACTTGAGAGAATTAAATCTGTGCTTATAAATTATTTTATTAGATTAATTTGATTATATTGATTTTTCAGAAATGTTATGGAATACTATAGGTAAACAGGGTTCTTATTTCCCAGGTAATAAAATCCTTAATATTATTTTAGAACCTAAAGCTGCACATTCATGTGATAAGATAGGAAATAAACTCTTTTTCTTTGGGGGATGGAATGGTAGAGCCGCATTAGACACATTAGAATCATTTGATTTGATAACTGAAGAATGGATGAATGTTGATAGCTCAGGTGAAAAACCTACTGCGAGAAATAATCACGCGAGTTGCTCTTTAAACGAGTATATTTATATTCATGGAGGACATGATGGCGAATATTGGCTCGATGATTTTTACATTTTGGATATTAAGAAGTTTGTATGGAAAAGAATATTATTATCACAATATTTTCCCAAAGCCAGAGCATGTCATACTTTATCAAGGATTGGTAGGAAATTATATATGTACGGGGGATTAGATAGTAAAGAAAGCTTTGGCGATTTAGAAATTTTCGATGTTGAAACCCAAATTTGGACTAAACTTGATCTAAAAAAGAAGAATATTTCGAATATCAAAATATATCCTAATCCAAGAAGTGCTCATTCAGCAGCTGTGTTTAATAAAAAAATTTATATATATGGAGGACATTTTAAAAACGACCATCATAATGATTTAGTTATATTCGACAGTTTAACAAATAAATGGGAATTCCCAGATGTGAAGGGGATGATTCCTAATGGTATTAGAGGACACTCAGCTACCTGGATATTTGGCAAATTATACATTTTTGGAGGAAACGACGGCTGTAATAGGAAAAATGATGTTTACAGATTAACACCAATTCAAAATGTATTCAAATTCATAAAAATAAATAATGATAACCAACAAATTTTAGCAAGGCAGAAGCATTCCGCAGCTATCAGGAATAATAAAATTATCTTTTTCGGAGGATTCGATGGAAATCGATGGCTGAATAGCTTGGAAGAAATAAATATTCCTTTAATCGAGAGCAACATTTTAAATGAATTTTCAAAAAATGTATTGAAAAACGACTTAAGATTTTTATTAAATAACAAAGAGTATTCAGATATTATCTTTGTAGTAGAAAATGAAATTATTCACGCACATAAGAGTATTCTATTCGCAAGATCTGAATTTTTTGGAAACATGTTCTCCGATTTCATGATAGAGAATAAATCAAACGTAATTTACATAGATTTATATAAGAGTACTACATTCATGAATTTGTTAGAGTACCTCTATTGCTCTGAAATTAGATGTAAAAACATCGAAGATATTCTCGATTTGTATAAATTGTCTGATTCATATTCGATTGAATCTCTGAAGAAGATATGTGAAGAAATGCTTTCTTTTATGATTAACGTTGAAAATGTAGTCGAAATTTTGATTTTAAGTTTTAAATGCAATTCTACAGTTTTAGAAAAAAATGCGTTGGAATATTTTAAAAAAAACAGAAAAGAAATAAATAAAACAGGCAAAATGGATTCGTTGATCGAATATCCATCATTGATGGTGAAAATCTTAATCAATTTATAACCCTTAGCTACATGTAATTAATTTTTTTTATAAAATCGATTGAATTTAAATTCATTGAAATCGAAATTCTTCTTCTTTTATTAATTATTAGAATTTATCTCTGTCAATAATTTAATAAAATTTTTATTAATTCAATTAAATTTAATTATGAAACCTTACTTTGAAAATTCTAAAACAGATAAAAGACCATTTTCGTCTTATAAAACTACTAGCAGTGATGATAAAAAATCAGAAGGTAATTTGTCAACTAGAGAATATAAAAATGAATACTCTCACAGACATTTATCTAAAGAAAAGGAGAAAAAAAAGGAAAGAGAATTAATAATAATCAACTCCGCAACTTTTAAAAAAGGTTTTATGGATGATGGAAAATTCCTTAGAACAGAAAACATTTATGAAGAATTTAGACAATTGAAATCAACTGTTAACATAATTAATAAGGAATTAACTTTAATAAAATCTGAGTTGCATAGAAAAGAAATAGAGTCGAAAAGATTTATGGATATTCTAAGAGATAATACAGCTAATAAAAATCAAGAAAAATTTCAAAAAATAGAAGAAAATTATGTATATATGAATCTTAAGAAGGAATTTTACAATTTAAGGCGTGAATTCGAGAAAAGAGAAAAAGAAATCAAAGAACTTAAGAATTCTTTGAGTTTCATAAGATTAAAAGAAATGCAGATGGAAAATCAAATCCTTCGAAAAGAAATAAAAAAATTGAAGATCATAAATCAGGAAGATATTGAAAAAGATAAAAATAGCAATTATAAAAATTTTACCTTACCAGGAAAATTTAAAAATCAAAGCGGCATCGTCGAAAAATTATATTTACAAAATAGTATAGTAAAGGAAGATGAAATGGAGAATTCAAATAGAAAAGAAATTTCAAAAAGCAATTATCCTCGTGATTATAATTTTAAACAAAATGAAATCAAAGAAACTTCAGATATTATAAAATCAGATCAAATAAATAGAACAAATAACTTGAAGCTAAATTACAATCAAAGAAATTCATTTCTCCCCGCTTTTAAAAGTTCAAACTGGAAGAAGTTAAGAATTAAATACAAAGATGGAGAGAGTTATCATGAAATAAATTGCAAATCAAATATGAAACGTTACAAAACTACTAACTTACAAGAAAAGGTTTCTCATGATGTACTTACAAATCCGTTTTTAACAACTAAATCAGATGTAACTAGTGAAAAAGCAGACATAATTAATTTAATGACTAATCATCAAATGAAGATTTATACTATAGTATTTTTAAATATCATGAAGAATAAACCGTCTGAGAAAAGTAAATTCAAGCAAGTATATCTTATTTATATTTAATATTATATTCTGTTTATAGTTGATTAGCCTTGTTCTATCTAAATCTTTCAGTTATGAAGAATTCCTAAAATACATAAAAACGATTCTTAACATCAATTCACAAAGAGAAATGAATCTTGTAAAAAACTACTATAATACACTTGATTGGATTTGTAGCGATAATAATTTACGTCTGAAAAATAAATTATTGTATTTACTAGATGATAATAAAATAATTCCCTCGCAAGAAAAATTAAACAAATACAAAGAAAAATTCCAAAAGAAAATTAAAAAAAATTTAACTTCCTTTACATCTCTATTCGATTCTTATATAATTAATAAAAGAGAGACTATAACTTTGGAAAACCTTGAACATATTTTATTTACGAAGAATATTCAATTGAAATTGAAGGATTATAAATTAATAATTTATATCATGAAAAACGATACGTGTTTAGAATTAGACGAACTCAACTACAAAAATTTATTGGATTTTATTCCACTATTTGATGGTAAAGTACAAGGGAAAATAGAAAAAAAAGATTCAATAACATATCAAGAAAAAGAACCTTTACTCTCAATAACTAACAACAGTAATGGACGAATAGAAAACGGAAACAATTCAATAGAAATCCTACAAGAAAAGAAAGAAATTTATGAACAAAGGAAATGTAATAATCATTCAAGCATTATAGAAAATGTAAATGAGGATAATAATTATTCTAATAATAATGACGAGGATGTAATTATGACAGTAAAAGAATTTGATCAAACAGTAGATCGTATTTTACAAAGATTCGCTGACTATCTTATAAATTTTAAAAAAACAGTCAAAGAATTTTTTTCCAATAAATTGATCCAACTTGCTCAACCAAATTTAATTTCTGAGGCCATTTTGTTAAAGGATTTTGTGGATAGTTTAAGGCAGATTAACATTGACATGAATACTATAGATGTTTATTGTGTATTTTCTAAATTAAAACTTAGCGAAGATGATGATGAAATGATAGACATCTATAAGCTATCTGATGAAATGCTTAATTACGGGATATTTGAAGAGACTGTAAATAATATTTGGAACGGAAATACATCTATTAGGAAACCAGACTAGTTAATAAATTTTATTATAAATGATAGGATTTTAATTTTATAAACTAAATTAAAAATACTAAAATCTATTAGATTAATTATTTCTGTTAATTTAATTTATTATCTCTTAACTATAGTATTAATATAGATTCTTTTAAATTATCTCATTAAAATAGTTT
>Ga0169931_10005890_pt1 | contig 18627 bp, 18 predicted proteins | sample Kivu_15m_20L_FD_129675 | JGI IMG/M metagenome (GOLD analysis project Ga0169931, IMG submission 129675) | Freshwater microbial communities from Lake Kivu, Western Province, Rwanda to study Microbial Dark Matter (Phase II) - Kivu_15m_20L... | ecosystem: Environmental > Aquatic > Freshwater > Lake... | reverse complement strand
CGACGCCTGCGAGGCCCGCGACGAGGCGAGCCGCCTGTTCAGCCTGGGCTACCTCAGCCTGGAGCACCGCGCGATGTGCGACAACCTGTTCTGGGCCACCTGCGCGCGCATCCGCGACAAGTGCCGCGAGGTCGACGAGGTGCCCGAGGAGCTCGACGATCTCGAGAGCCTGCTCAGCGACACCTACTTCTGCAACCTGAGCATCTTCCAGAGCCTGCCGGACATCTGGGCGATCCACCAGCTCTTCCCGATCGTGCCGATCCACCGTCTGGGCGAGAAGCCCACGCGCAAGGCCACCATCGCCGACATCACCTGCGACTCGGACGGCCGCATCGACCGCTTCGTGGATGACCGCGACGTGAAGAAGTTCGTCGAGCTGCACGACTTCAGCGAGGGCGAGCGCTACTACATCGGCGCCTTCCTGGTGGGCGCCTATCAGGAGACGCTGGGCGACCTGCACAACCTCTTCGGCGACACGCACGTGGCGCACGTGAAGCACGACGCCAGCGGCCAGTGGTGGATCGACGAGATCATCGAGGGCGACGCGGTGCGTGACGTGCTGAACTACGTGCACTACGACCTGAACGCGCTGCAGGCGCAGATCCGCCGCGAGTGCGAGAAGGCCGTGCGCATGAAGCAGATGACCGCTTCGGAGAGCCAGTCGCTGGTGCGTCTCTACGAGAGCGGCATCAACGGCTACACCTACCTCGAGCCCGAGGCCTGAGCCTCAGCGCTTCAGCCACGCCAGCGCGTCGTTCAGGGCCATGGGCTTCGCCCACAGGTAGCCCTGTCCAAGCTGGAAGCCCATCTGCGCGAGGGCCTGCGCCTGCTGGGGCGTCTCCACGCCCTCGGCCACGGCCGGCATGCCGCAGGCGTTCGCCATGGACAGCGCGACCTCGCACAGCGCCCGGCCGCGTGGCCCCGAGATCAATTGCGCGGTGAACGAGCGGTCGATCTTGACCTGGTCGAACGGGATCGTCAGCAGGTGGTTCAAGGAGGCGTAGCCGGATCCGAAGTCGTCGAGCGCCAGCTTGAAGCCCGCGTCGCGCAGCTTCAGCAGCGCCTCGCGCGCCGGGCTGTCCGCCTCGAGCCACTGGCTCTCCGTCACCTCCAGCGCGATCCACTCGGGTGCCACGCCGAATTCGCATGACAGTTCCGTGGCGCGCTGCACCAGCGTGCCGCGCAGCAACTGCCGGATCGAGACGTTCACGTGCAGCGAGACGTTGCCGAGCGCCTCCTTCCGCTCGGCAAGCGTGCGGAACGCGAAGCGCAGCACGCTCAGGCCGAGCATGTCAATCAGGCTGCTCTCCTCGGCGATCGGCACGAACACCGCGGGGGAGATGCCGGACACGCCCGGGCCCTTCAGGCGCGCCAGCACCTCGAAGCTGGTGGCGCGCCCCGTGGTCAGCGACACGATCGGCTGGAGGAACGGCTCCACGCGGTCTTCCTCAAGCGCGTCCTTCAGCAGTCGCGCCACCTGCCGGCGGCCGGTCAGCTTGGCGCGCTCGCCATCGCCGAAGACCACGCAGCGGTCACGGCCGAGGCGCTTGGCGACCTCGACCGCCTCGATCGCCTGAAACAGCGCGTCGTCGAGCGAGGTGTTGGTGGGCTGCCACTCCACCACACCGGCGGACAGGCTCAGGACCACGCGTGCGTCACCGATGTCGACAGGTTCCGCGAAGGCCCGCAGCACTTCCTCGACCCGCTCACGAGCGCGATCCGGACCCCCGGTCATGACCACGACGAACTGGTCGCCACCGAAACGGGCAAGCAGTTCCACGCCCGTCAGCTGCTGCTGCAGGCGCTGGGCCGCGCCGGCGAGCAGGCGATCCGAGGCGCGCTGCCCCAGCGTGTCGTTGTGAAGCTTGAAGTGATCCAGGTCGAGCAACGCCAGACTGTGGGGCAGTCCCGCGCGGCCGGAGTCGGACGCCAGATTGCCGGCGAAGATCTGCAGCGCAAGCCGATTCGCCAGCCCGGTCAGGCCGTCGTGCGTGGCCCGGTGCTCGCGTTCGGCGTCGTAGCGGTAGCGCTCCACCGCCATCGAGGCGAGGTGCGTGAAGTGGTCCACAAGCTCCAGATCCTCTCGGGATGGTGCGCGCTGGTCGCCGTAGTACATCCCGAACACGCCCAGCAGGTTGCCCTGCGCGTCCTTGAGCGGCGTGCTCCACGCCGACACGATGCCGTAGCCCGCGGCGAACTCGCGGAAAGGAACCCAGAGCGGATCGGTCTGCACGTCGGTGGTGATCACGCGCTCGCACAGGAAGGCGGCGGTGCCGCAGCTTCCCATGACGGGCCCGGGCTTCATGCCGTCGATCGCGTTGGCGAAACTGTCCGGAAGCTGACCGTACCCGCCCTTGTGCAGGGCGCCCGAGTCGGGGTTGTACGTGAGCACCGAGGCCAGCATGCTTGGAATCGTCTCCTCGCTGAACCGCGCGATCGCGGTCAGGGTCTCCTGCAGCGGGGCACCGCGCGCCATCAGTTCCAGCACGCGCTGTTGACCCGCCAGCAGCGCATCCGCCGAGAGTCCAGTCAGTTGTGCGATACGGGAGGTGCGTTCCGGAATCCCGGTCGCAGACACGGAGGCAGTACGCGTCATGGTGTGTCTCCTTGGACTGCAGGTCCGTCTCTTCGAATTCAGGTTCATCCACACGCCACAGGGATCCTCGCCCGCACACCTCAGGGGATCGTGGGACGACCGTCGATTTCCTCGCATGGACCGCAAACGAAAGGACGGAAATTCACGCCACATTCGAGTGAACTGGACCAAGACTGCGGTTTGGAGCCCAAAAAGCGGGCTGGGGCGGGCGGGTCGCCCTCAGGGCATGAGCCGCTTCATGCGGCCTGCCACGCGGATCATGTGGCCGCCGTGGAAGAGCAGCTGCACGCCGAAGAAGATCGCGAAGACCATCACGGCGATCCCAGGCTGCGCCAGAATGCAGATGCCGGCGCCCAGCGTGAGCAGACCGTTCAGCAGCATCAGGCCCCAGTGCATGCGGCCGGCCATGCCGAGCGCCGCGGCGACCTGGAAGACGCCGGCCACCAGCGTGAAGGCTCCCGCGAACTCCATCACGGCCGCCAAGCCCGCCTCGGGCGCAAGCCAGAAGATCGCGCCGACCAGCATGGCCAGTGGGGGACCCACGAACGCCAGCACGCTGCCGTGGCCACCGCTTGCCGCCCGCAGGGCCGCGAACAGACCCACGGCGCCAAGCGCCACCAGATACATGCCGAACGCGGCGGTCAGGGTGAATGCTCCGATGAAGGGAAACGCCGCAAGAAACAGGCCCGAAAGCAGCAGCAGCACGCCATTCAGCATCACGAGGCCCCAGTGGGAATGACGCGCGATGGCGGCGGTGTTGTTCATCGCCGGAAGGTAGCAGCGCCGCTCGATCGGTGGCGGGCCGAAGGCGCCCCTGATACTTTCCCGAAGCCATGAACACCACGCAGACCATCGAACAGCGTCTCGCCACCGTCGAACGATCGCTCGCCCGAACCCGGCTTGTGAATCTGGGCCTTCTGCTCGGCGCGACCGCGCTGATCGCGGGCGGTGCGCAGAGCACGCAGGACACCCTCACCGCGAAGCGCCTGGCGATCGTGGATGGTCAGGGCAAGGAGCGCATCGTGCTGTTGGGCGATGACAATGGCACCGCCGCGATCCGCGTGCTTGACGCGCAGGGCGTGGCGCGCATCAGCACCGGTGTGGCCTCGAACAACGGCAGCTACACCCAGTGGTTCGATGCCGAGGGCCGCAGTCGCGTGGCCGCGATGTGCAGTCAGTCCGGCGAGAGCAGCATCCAGTGGCGTGACGCCAACGGCAAGCTCCGCATCGGCGCGGCCACCCGCAACAACGGCGAGGGCAGCATGATGTGGATCTCGCCCAACGGCAAGCCGCAGATCAAGGTGCTGACCGACGAGAGCGGAACGGCCAAGTTCCTCTCGGGCGACTGAGTCGATTCCTGAACGTGTGGCGGAGCGGCAGCGCTCAGCGCTGCATGCTGCTGCTTGGCGGTGGAAGGCGGTCCTTGCCTTCCAGATCCGGCATGGGCGGTGCCTTCGGCTCCGGCTCATCGCTTCGGAGGCGCTCCAGCTGGCTCTCGCGCCACTCCGGCATGCGGTACTCCCAGCCCCTCACCTTGGTGGCGAAGGCGTTCCAGTCCGGCACCCAGGGGTCGCCGGGCTTCGGATCCTTCGTGGGCGCCGTGGCACCAGGCGTGGGCTGCACCGCAAGCCGGAACCAGGTGCCCGTCTCCTCCTTGCGGCCCTCGAGCGTCAGGATCGCGCCCTTCAGCGTGAACACCAGCGTGCGATCCGGGGCGGGCGTGAAGTCAGGCTTCGCGGCGCGGACATCGTCGAACTCCAGACGGGACGGCCATTCCGGAAGCACGCCCCGCGCGGCCTTCGCCTGGTCGGGCGTCCAGACCGTGGAGGCATCGGTCGCCACGGTGAAGTCGTCCGCCCGTCGATTGGTGGAAGGTGCGTCGGGCTTCGGCGTGACCGTGAGGCCAAGCCATCGCGCGGCCAGGAACTCGGTTGCGGGCAGCGAGAGCAGGTCGCGTCGGATCCAGCGCTGGAAATCCACGTCGCCGTTCACGCCGCCGCGGCAGCGCCACGCCTGATCGTCGCCGATGCGACGCAGGTAGCTCGAACGCGGCATGAGCCGCTCCTGCCCGATGATGACCTCGAAAGGCTTGCCCTCGCTGGCGGCGTAGAGGCGGATGAGGCGCGCGCGACCCTCGGGATCAGGCCACGTGAGATTGAGTTCGCCGTGACGCTCCGGCTTGCGGGTGAGGGCCTGATCCTTCTGCAGTTGCGACAGGCCCACGATGAGACCGCGCACGAGTTCAAGATCCGCGGTATAGCCGTCGCGCGAGGTCAGTTTCCACGTGCCGTCGGTCGCGCGTTCCAGATTCACCGTGCGGTCGCCCTGCACCAGTTCGATCGCCTGCACGGCGTTCGCGAGTTCACCCAGCTCGGGGAACATCAGGCCCTGCGTGGCTCGTGCGCTGGTGGCGATGCGATCACCGATGGCCCAGGCCGCCAGCAGCGTGAGCAGGGTGGCGGCGATCGCCAGGATCGGAAGGAAGCGGTTCATGCCTTCGCCCCTGCGGGTTCCGTACGCCGGCGCGAGCGCGCGGCCCGGCCCAGGCTGTAGGCGGCCGCGCCGAATGCCACCGCCACGGGCCACACCACCACGTTCAGCACCATCAGGTCGCGTCCCGTGCGCTCGACCTCACTGCGCAGCTCCAGCTGCACCGAGCGCAGGTCGCTGCGAGCCTGCAGGACTTCCTTGTTCAGGGCGTCGAGCGCCTTCGACTGCTCCGGCGAGAGCAGGCCCTTGCCGTCGTTGCCGCCGCCCTCGCGTTGCAGCTGCGCGACCTTGAACTCCGCGTCCTTCACCTGCTTCTGCAGATCCTGCTCGCGCGCGAAGTAGCGCCCCTCGGCCTCCTTGCGCATGCCTTCCACGCGGGTGAAGGGGCGTCGGCTCTGGCCGCGGCTGCGAAGGTCGGCCAGCGCACGGTCGCCCACCAGCGTCTCGAGCGCGTTGAACACCAGCGGGCCGTTGTCGGCGATCGCGCGCTTGCCGCCCTGCGCGTCGGCCTGGATCCAGGTGCTGTCATCGAACAGGTCGGCATCGGAGACGAGAATCAGGTTGGCCTTGCCTTGCTGCCCGGTGAAGGGGCTGCGGTAGGGACCGCTCACGCGCGCCGCCAGGATCTTGCGCCGGCCATCGGGCTTGAAGTCCTTCACCAGCCGATCGTTCTCGCCGAAGAAGCCGAGCTTCAGGCTCTGGATCAGCTGGCTGTCGTCGCTGGACTGGATGAGCGGCTCGATGCGCGTGGTCGCGCCTGGGATCGGCTGGATCTCGCCCGCGCTCATCAGGTTGATGCCCGACAGGCTTCCGGTGATCGGATCGTCGGGGCTCATCGCGTTTCGGGTCAGGCTGAGCCACGGCAGATAGTCCAGCGTGAGCATCTGGCCGCCCATGGTTCGCTGCTGCACGCGCGTGGCGGCCTTGCGGTCACCGACCACCATGTCCATGGGCATGTTCACGCCCCACGCCCCCAGCAGCGGCCCCAGGTTCGCGATCGTGCCGGGCTTGGTTCCGCCGATGCCGTCGGAGGCGGCCTTCGGATCGGTCTGGCACCACGGATCGAAGCAGACCATCGTGGGCTTGCCCGAGGCGGTCCACGCGTCGATCGCCTTCAGCATGGCCTCGGAGAGGTTCCGCGGCTGCACCACGATGAGCGCGTCCAGATCCTGCGGAATCGTGTCGGCCATGGGGTCGATGCGCCGCAGATCGAACAGCGTCTGCATGCGCTTGATGGTGGTCGGCACATCGCCCGCCATCGGGTTCATCGGGTCGTAGCGGGGGGTGAAGGGAAGCGTGCTCAGCAGACCGATCGCGGGCTTGCGGCCACGTCCCACCGAGGCGATCGCGCTGGACACCTCGTATTCCAGGAACGACTCCTGATCGGGCGCCAGATAGGGCAATGCCTCCAGCTTGTCGGTGGGGCCGCGCACCACCAGTCCCAGCGTGAGCGCCGTGCCGACGCCATCGACCTGCAGCTGCGAAAGGCCGGCGGCACGCGCGGCGTCCTCGGCCTCGCTGAATGGCACGGGATCGATGAACTCGAGCGACAGCAGGCCGCCACTCTCGGCGGTCAGGCTCTCCAGGAACTCGCGCACGCGCTGTGCGTGCGCGCGGATGCTCGGCGCCGCCTCGCCCGCCTCCTGGCTCCAGAAGAGCTCCAGACGGACGGGTTCCTCCAGGCGCGAGAGCAGCGTGCGCACGCCGGGCGACAGCGAATACACCCGGCCCGCCGTCAGGTCGACGCGCGCGCCGCGCACCAGAAACGTCGCGGCCGCGTTCAGCGCCACCAGCGCGATCAGCGTGAGCGCGATGCCCGAGAGCGCCGTCTGGCGTGCGTCGGTGCGCATCAGAGGGCCTTCTTCCAGTCGATGACCAGGGCGTTCATGAACAGGAACGCCACGATGACGCTGACGAAGAACAGCAGGTCGCGCAGATCCACCACGCCCCGCACCAGCGCCTCGAAGTGGATCAGCGCGCTCATGCTGGCGAGCGCCTCCACCACCGCACGCGGCGCCCAGCCGTTGAAGAAGTCCTGCACCGCCGGGAAGCCCGTCAGCAGCAGCAGGAAGCACGCCACCACACAGCTCACGAAGGCGATCACCTGGCTCTTCGAGAACGCGCTGATGCACGCGCCCACGGCCAGGAAGGATCCGGCCATGAGTGCGCTGCCCAGATAGCCGCTCAGGATCACGCCGTTGTCGGGTTCGCCCAGCCAGTTCACCGTGATCCAGGTCGGCGCGGTGAGCGCCAGCGCGACCAGCGTGAAGCCCCACGCGGCCAGGAACTTCCCGACCACCAGCTCGCCCAGCCGGAACGGCAGCGTGGTGATCAGCTCGATCGTGCCGGTGCGGCGCTCCTCGGCCCACAGGCGCATGCTCACCGCGGGCACCAGGAACAGGAACAGCCACGGGTGGTACTGGAAGAACGGCCGCAGGTCGGCCTGACCGCGTTCATACAGCCCGCCGATGTTGAAGGTGAACAGCCCCGCAAGGAACAGGAAGATCACCAGGAATACCGCGGCCAGCGGCGTGGCGAAGTACGCCAGGAATTCGCGGCGCGCGATGATGAGCGTGCGATGGATCACGCGCGACCTCCGGACACTTCGCTGGTGGTGAGCTGGCGGAACACATGATCGAGCCGGTTCACCTTCACGCTGGCGGGAGCGAGCGCGTCCATGGCCGTGGGCGTGCCGTCGAACACCACCACGCCGCGATTGATGATCACGGCGCGCGTGCAGACTGCCTCGACCTCCTCCAGCAGGTGCGTGCTCAGGATCACCGCGCGCTCCTTGCCGAGCCGCCGGATCAACGCACGCACCTCGAACTTCTGGTTCGGATCCAGTCCGTCGGTCGGCTCGTCCATGATGAGCACCGGCGGGTCATGCAGCAGCGCCTGCGCGATGCCCGTGCGTCGGCGATAGCCCTTGCTCAGGGTCTCGAAGGTCTGCTTGCGCACCAGCGTCAGGTTCACCGCCTCGATCGATCGCTCCACGCGCGCCTGAAGATCGGCGCCACGGAAGCCGCGGGCGCGCGCGATGAAGGCCAGGAACTCCTCGACGCGCATGTCGGGATAGCACGGCGCGCCTTCGGGCAGATAGCCCATGCGCGTCTTGGCCCGCAGCGGATCCAGCGCCACGTTCACGCCGTCGACCCACGCGGATCCCACGGTGGCCTCCAGGAAGCCCGTGATCATGCGCATGGTGGTCGTCTTGCCGGCGCCGTTGGGGCCCAGGAAGCCAAGCACCTCCCCGCGATGGACCTTCAGGCTCACGCCTCGGACGGCATGGATGCCTCCGAAGCGCTTGTGAAGGTCTCTGGTCTCGACGAGAAGGCTCATGTGGGTCCCGGCGGTGTGCGCGTCAGCCCTTCGGCTTGCTGACAGGATTGCGCCGATCGCGCGCGGATTCAAGCGGCCCTGGATCCACACCCAGGAAGCGCTGGATCAGCGCGGCGCAGACCGCCTCGCAGGCGTCGGCCGCGTCCGGGTTGCCCTCGTTGCATGCCACGACCACGCCGAAATCCTTCGCGGGCGCCAGCCAGATCTCGCTGAAGTTCACGGTGTTGCTGCCCACATGGTGCAGGGCGCGGCCTCCAGCCCACGCGCGCAGCGGTCGGAACCATCCGCATGCGTAGCCCATCTCGTCGTCCTTCACCTGACCGGCCAGTTCCTGGAGGTGCTTGAAGGTTTCGGGCTTCAGCAGCGGGGGCGTGGGTTGATGGCCCAACTCGAAGTTCGCGAACTTCGCCCAGTCACCGATGCTCATGTGCAGCGTCATGCCGGGCGCCACGCAGACGGGATTGTCGGTGAAGCTTGGACCGCCATCGAGGTGAGGCCATGGCGCCGACACGGCCTTCGGATCACCCGCCTGGCCGAATCCCGCGGTCGTGATGCCGAGCGGCTTCAGCACACGCTCCTGCAGCAGATCCTCGTAGGGCTTGCCCGCGATCGTCTCGGCCATGAGGCCCAGCACCGCATAACCGGCGTTGCTGTACTGGTACTGACCGACCGGCTTGCCTGGCGCCTTGCTGATCATGGCCTCCACATAGGCGCGGCGCTGATCGGTGGCGGGTCCCTTCGCGCGCTGCGCCGCGATCCAGACCTCGCTGGGACCGCGCGCCAGCAGTCCCGAGCGATGGCGAAGCAATTGATCCACGGTCACGCCGGCAAGATCGGGATGGATCGATCCGATCTCGCGACCAAGCACCTCGGCGATGGTGGAGTCCCACCGCAACGAGCCCGCGTCGACGAGCTCGCCGATCAGCACGCCCGTGAAGGCCTTCGTGCAGTTGCCCAGATGGAATGGGTCGTCGGCCAGCACGGCCGTCGCGTCCTTCATCTTGCGCACACCGACGGCGGCGCTGCCGATCACGCGCCCGTTGCGGATGACCGCTGCACTCATGGCGGGCAACTTGGCCGACTTCACGGCGCTGTCCAGGATCGCGCGGATCTGCGCATCGGCGCCGACATCGCTCGCGATGGGTCGCGCGGGGGTCGTCGAGGCGGGCTCCTGCGCCTGCACCGGCTCGGAAGGGGTGCTCGTGGGAACAGTCTGACTTGGGGCGGCCGGCGCGACAGGCGCGCGGTTCGAGGAGGCCCATCCAAGGAACACGAGGAGGCCAGCTGCGGCGGCGACGGAGACGGTCTGCATGGTTCGTGGCATCGTGGGGTCGGAGGTGTTCGATCAGGTCGAGACGAAGGTCACGCGACGAGCAGATTTTCAGGCAGGAAGCGTACCGGCTGCGCGCTCGGCCAGCAGTTCCTCCAGGCTGGCGAAGGCCCTGCGCAGGTGCGGGATCACGATGCTTCCGCCGACCACCAGCGCCACATGCAGCGCGTCATGGACCTCCTCGCGAGACCAGCCCGTCTTCACCGCCTGTTCCAGGTGATAGTCGATGCAGTCGTCGCAGCGCAGCACGGCGCTGGCCACAAGCCCCATCAACTCCTTGGTGCGGCCGGGAAGGGCGCCATCCTCGTAGGCGGCGGCGTCGAGTCGGAAGAATCGCTTGATGCCCAGATGGTCGCAATCCATCACCAGCTTCTGGCCCTGTGCGCGCTCCTCGCGGAACTGCTTCATGGTGCGTCGTGGCATGCGAGCATGCTACGGCTCCGGGGTACAGTGCGGGCATGATCGTCGTTGCGTCGATGCTGTCCATGGTGCTTGCCGCCGACCCACCCAAGCCCGTGCCCGCGCCTCCGGCGGAGTCACTTGCCGGAAGGCCTGGCGTGACCGGCGAACTGCGGATCCATCGGGACATGCGATCGGCGGCAGCCGACGGACTTCTGCCACGCCATGTGTCGGTGTGGTTGCCGCCGGGCTACACGCTGCCCGAGAACGCGTCGCGCCGCTACCCGGTGCTGTACATGCACGATGGGCAGAACGCGTTCGATCCGGCCACCGCGTTCCTGGGGCGGGAATGGCACGCCGACGAGGTGGCGACCGACGCGATCCTCCGTGGCGAGATTCCTCCGGTGATCATCGTGGGCATCTGGAACACGCCGGAGCGCGTGGCCGACTACACGCCCGATCAGGACATGGAGGAGGCGCGCGGCGACAACAAGCCGCAAGGTCGTGGCGGGCAGGGCGCGCGCTATCTGGATTGGATCGTGCGTGAACTCAAGCCGTTCATCGACTCGAACTATCGCACGCAGCCGGGCCGCGAGAGCACGGCGATCATGGGCAGCAGTCTTGGCGGGATCATCTCGCTGGCCGCGGCCGAGCGGCATGCGGAGACCTTCGGGTGCGTGGCCGCCGTGAGCCCAAGCCTGTGGTGGAACAAGGGTGCCGTGATCGAGCGGTGGAGGGTCCGCGCACCCGATCTCTGCCGACTCTGGGTGGACATGGGCGACCGTGAACGCGCGGGCCTCACCGATGCGCTGCGATCGTTCGAGGCCGCGGCACGGCCGACCTGTGGCACACGCCTGCATGCCGAGGTGGTGCCGGGTGGTCGGCACGACGAGCCGAGCTGGTCGGCGCGACTGGGACGAACGCTCAAGTTCCTGTTCGCGGCGTCGCAGTGGCAGCAGGTGGCGCCGCCGGAACCGGTGCCGGAGGCGGCGCAGCCATCGAAGGATGCGTCGGGTGGGGCGCGTGTCCCGCCAGCGCCGAAGACACCGCCGGCCTGATCGACCCCGCCCAGCGCTCGTAGCCCGCCGGAGAGAAGTGCAGGAAGTCGGGCATCGCGGCCTCGTCCAGCGAGCCGTCGCCGCGCACGAACTCGTCGCCCACGCGCAGGAACGAGACACGATCGTTCCACGGCACCTGCGAGAGCGCCTGATTCACCTGCAGCACCAGTCCGCGCAGCGGATTCATCCGTAGCCCGCGTGGTGGAAGGTCCAGCACGATCACGCGAGCCCGTGGACACTGCATCAGCAGCGTGTCCACCACCGCGCGCACCGCGCGCACGATCAGTTCGCCGCTGTCTCGGCCGGTGCTGGCGTTGTTGGTGCCGATCATCAGCACCACCACCTCGGGGTCGAGCGGCGTGAGCGGGGCCTGCGCCAGTCGCCACAGCACATGTTCCGTGCGATCCCCGCCCACGCCGATCTGCAGCGCGCCCAGCGGCGCAAAGTCGCGCTCCCACGCGGCGGCGCCAGCGTCCTCCCAACCTTGGGTGATGCTGTCGCCCAGAAAGACCACGCGCACGGGGGCCTTGGCCTCGCGCACGCGGCGAAGCACCTCATCCTGCCGACCGTCTGCGCCGTCGGGCCGAGGCACGGGCACCATGCAGGCGGGGAGCACCACGGCATCGTTCGCGACGGGGGCCGCAGGGACGGGTGCCTGAACCGGTGGTGGGGGAGGCGCTCGACCCGGGGTGGCTTGCGTAAGTGTCATGAAAAGAATCGGGATCGTCCACTGCATCGAGAGCTCCTCAGCGCTGGATCACCAGGCATGCGTTCAGCGTGTCGTCCTTGTGGTTGCCGCGTGCGAATGAACTTGGCTCGTATCGCACCCCGTGTCCAAGGCTACGGAAGCGGTCTGCGATCGCCTCGGCGTAGGGGTGTCGGCAGGGTCGAAGCGATCGCGTGGTGGTGGGGTAGAGGCGAAGTTCGCGCCGGCTGACCCGCATCAGTTCGTCTGCCGCGGTCTGGTGCCACGCCAGCGTGAAGGGCGAGTCTGGCAGCAGGCCGCCGCTCGCGGGGTCGCTGTAGGTGAACAGCAGATGCGCAGAGAGCGTGACGGCGAACTCGCGATCGGCGAACGGGAGATTGGGCAATGAAGCCGTGACGTAGCGGCCATCGATCGAGCCCTGCTCGAAGTCGCTCGCGAAGCGCGCCAGTGCGCGCAACTTGCTGTGGGCATAGGCGTCCAGGTCGATGTCGGCGAAGCACGACGCGTTCGCGCGCATGCGAGAGATCGTGTTGTGCACGTCGTCCGAGCCTCGCTGCACCAGCGCGTCAAGAGGCTGCGCGTACAAGGGATCCACGCCGATCACACGGACGCCCGCGGCATGTCCCTCGGACACGAACGATCCTGGTCCGGACGGACAATCGAGCACGCGACGGCCCTTCAGATCGGCAAGGCGGATCGCGAACATGGCCTCGTAGTCGGAAGCCACGCGGCCGAAGAACTGCATCGCGTCAAGCGTGAAGAGAGATGGGGTGGGTTCAGGGCGCATGCGTGCGTGTGGCGTGGATCCTCGCCTGAAATCGACCATCTGGCCTTCGTTCGCCCCGAGGATCGTGGAAGAAATCGCGGGAATGGATCGCGTGGGCCGGTTTCGACCTGCCGCCCCGACGTTCCATTCGCCGGCATTTTTCGCTTGCTGTGCAATCCATCGCGGGGACAATGGTTGGATTGCCGAAGGAGCAACCCCCCCATGAGCGACCCCACTCCCGCCTGCAATGCCTCGATCTGCTGTGAGAACCGCCTTGCCACGCTGGAGAAGCGCGTCCGCCGCATCCGGACATGTCTCCTGATCGCCTTGGGTGCGCTGCTTCTTCTGATCGGCATCGCGATCGGCAAGGGTGGCGAGCGACGCGAGATGCGCGGCCGCGCAGCCGCCATGATGATGCAGCGACGTGACATGCGACCTCCGATGGGACCGCCGAACGACGGACCGCGCCCGATGATGCGGGGCATGTCGCGCGGGGGCCCGGATCGCGGTCCGGATGGCCCGCGGGACGGCGGAGCGGAGCGTGGTCCGAAGAACGGACCCGGTCGCCCCGATCGCGACTGAGACCAACTCAGCTCTTCGGAGTCACGGTGACGGTGACTTGGCGCGTGTCCGCAGGGGCGTTCTTCTCCCATGGGCGTCCCAGCGCGAAGTGCAGGATCATCGTGCCTGCGTTCGAGGCCTTGAACTCGAAGATCCAGAGCGCAGGTCCGCCTGGCATTCCGGGCTCCAGCGGCTCGACCTTGCCTTGACCCTTCTTCCAGTCGAAGTCGGCGCGCAAGGGACTGGTCGCCGCGGATGGATCCGCATCACTTCCCACGAAGGCCCACTGGAAGCCGGTGCCGGATGCCGCCTTCAGCTCGAGCCGCAGCGTGTCACCGACCTTCAACGTTGTGGCGGTGGACTTGTCGAGCATCACGATGTCGGTGCCGTTCTTGCCGTCGCCGGTGACTTCCTCCCGGATGCGGCAGGTGACGCGTCGCATCGGGCTGATGGCGGGACGGCCGGACAGCGTGGTCGGCTGGTCCTCGCCGCTGCGGCACGAGGCGAGAAGCAGGCCGCTGAGCAGCAGGGGCGTGAGGGCACGGGTGGTCATGGGCGGAAGCGTAACGCAGTCGGTGGCGCGAAAATGAACCGAGGAAGCGCGTCTTGGCGCTTCCTCGGCGTTGTTCCTTCGGAGAGGCGAAGTCGGCTCAGGCAACTTCGCGGTCGGGCGTGCTGAAGGGATCAGCCGACGGGTCCGAAACTCAGCACGAGCAGCGTCACGTCGCCGAAGTCGACCGTGCCGCTGCCGTCGAGATCTGTGGGGCAGCCAGGGCAGGGGCCGAAGTCCAGCAGCAGCAGGGACAGGTCGGCATTGTCAAGTTCGCCGGTGACATCCATGTCGCCCCAGCTGCGCTCGCAGTCGTCGAGCTGCCCGTTCATGTTCAGGTCGAGCTCGCCGGTCTGGACCTGCCACGGGTCGTCACGCCCGTCGTTGTCGCAGTCGTTGCGGTCCATCACCACGATGGTCTGCGTACCGGCGCCGAGCACCATCCGGACGCCGCGAACCCATGTCGGCACGATGCTCTGATTCGTGCCGCACCCCAACGACGCTGTGCAATTGCTGCCCCACGCCGCCACGGTGCCATCGACGCGCAGCGCAAGGCTGTGCTCATCGCCCGCGGCAACCTGCGTGATGGCCGTGAGGCCTGCAGGAACCGTGGTCTGTCCGTAGTTGTTCCGGCCCCACGCGACAACCGTGCCATCCTGCCGGAGTGCAAGCGCGTGCTCCAGGCCCGCCGCCATGCCGATGACGTTCATGGCCGTCGCTGGGACCTGCGCGGCGGTGGAGGAATTTTCGCCCCAACCGACCACCGTTCCGCTGGGCTGGTTCGCCAGCGAGAAGCCCTTGCCGGCGGCGATCGCGGTTGCCGTGGAGAGAGTCGCTGGCAGGTTGGCGAGGAACGCGCCCCACCGTGCGATCGTTCCGTCCGCTCGCCTTGCGAGGGAGTGGTTGCCACCTGCGGCGGCCTCTACCACGCCAGTCAGGCCGACGGGCGGGGTGCATTGGCCGCTGAAGTTGTTACCCCAGCAACGGACGGAGCCGTTCTTGCGGACGGCCACGAAGTGGGAGGAGCCGATCGCGATCGAATCCACGAGTCCGATGTCGGCGGGAATGGCTGGGGCCGCTGTTGCGCTATTGAAGGAGCTGTTGGCGTTGCCCCAGTGTTCGAGCGAGCCGTCCGCGAACACGCTGAAGCCCACGCTTCCGCGCGCGACCATCTTGTCAGGGATTCGCGTGGAGCCGGTGGCGCATTGGCCGTTGCCGCTCCAACCCCACGCCGTGATGGTGCCGTCGGCGTGAAGCGCGAGTGCGTGATATCCCCCCATGGCGATCTTGGTCGCCGGCCGAAGACCTGCAGGCAGATATTGCGCGTAGGACCCAGGGTCGCCCCACCATGCGATCGTCCCATCGGCCCGCAGCGCGATGTTCTCCTTGGCGGATGAATGCGACGCAAGCTGCGTCACGGAACCGAGGTCCGCGGGGATCGTGCATTGCTTGTCCGCGTTGGAACCCCAGGCGATCACGGTGCCGTCGTCACGAAGGGCAGCCGAGTGGCTCACGCCTGCGACGACGCCGCGCACGGGTCCGAGTGAAGGTGGCACCGTGGACTGGCCATAGGTGTTGGCGCCCCACGCCGCGACCGAGGCGTCCTGACGGATCGCCACGCAGTGGGAATGGCCTGCCGCGACATCGCGCACGGTTCCGAGATCTGACGGAATCGCGGTCTGGCCACTCGAGTTGGATCCCCACGCACGCAGCGAACCATCCTTCAGGATCGCGAGTCCATGCGCGTAGCCGATGCGGACCCGGTCGACATTCACAAGGTCGGTCGGGGTCTTGAGGCTTGGACTGACGTAGCCGATGGAGGAGACCGAACCGTCGTCGTGGGCGATGACCGTCGCCATCTGGTTCGCGGAGACGCTCCTGACATTCTTCAGGAGCGCTGGGTCGGAGCAGGTGTATGGCTCGGAGAAACCCCAGCACACCAGAGAGCCGTCGGCACGGATCGCCATGCTGTGTCCGCCACCAGCCGCGATGTCGACGGCGCCCGTCAGGCGCATCTGGTTGAAGTCGGAGAGGCCCCAGGCGGCGACGGTGGTCGCGGGCTGGTCACAGAACGCGGAAGTGGACAGCACGCCCATGGTGAGCGCGGAAGCCGCAAGTCGGATCTGGTTCACATGCATGCCAGCGTCCTCGGTTCCCACACAGCTATCTGTGGATTATTCGGCACAAAGTGAGGCGGGGATCCTTCAAAGTTCCGCCCTTTTGCGGCGGATGGCGTCACCTCCCCGCAGAAGATCGCCTCCCACGGCCCAGAGGTGCTCGGTGAGGTGCTTCATGGGTCGCATAACGGCATGGAAATCCGGCCTGACCGTTCTTGTCGGCGAGCGTCTGAATGTGAAGGTGTGCGATCGGGGTCGAGACGGATCGTGACGCCTGGGGTTTCAAGGAGGAATCTCACATGAAACGACGCGCCACAGAAATCTGCAGCCGTGGATTCGCTCCGCCATCCGAAGGTGCGGCGAAAGTGACAAGGTCCACGGGAGAGCAGCCGCCTCCGGGAGAACCGGAGGCCCGATGGACCTTCGATCATCCTGAGGGATGCGTGTCGAGACCTGGGGAGTCGATGGCACTCGACATGATCGACGAGATCATGCGTCAGGCGGGTTGAATTGCCGCTGACGTGTGGCCGGCCCCATGGGGCGCAGTCGCTCGCCCTATCTTGCGCCCATGGAACGATGGGCTGCCCGCGAGATGATCGAGCGTCTGCGACTCAAGCCGCATCCGGAAGGTGGTCATTACCGCGAGACCTTTCGAAGTGACTCGCGTGTTCGAGCCTCAGGTGATGCGGGAGAGCGAGACGCCTGCACCAGCGTGCTCTTCCTGCTGCAGGCGGGCGAGGTGAGCGCGTGGCATCAGGTGGACGCCGACGAGGTGTGGTGCTGGCACGGCGGTGCGCCGCTTGAGCTCGCGATCGCGCACGGCGCGCGAGGCGAGGGCGCGCGCGAGACGCACCTGCTGGGAATCGATGTCGCGGCGGGGCAGTCTCCGCAGGCGACGGTGCCGGCGCACGCGTGGCAAGCTGCGCGCTCGCGCGGCGCGTGGTCGCTTGTCGGATGCGTGGTGGCGCCGGGGTTCGAGTTCCGCGGGTTCAGGCTCGCGCCGGAGGGGTGGGAGCCGGGTGGGTGAGTGCGATCGGAATCCGTTGCGGGAGCGTCAGTCCAAGTTTGCGTCATTCATGAACCAGCGCTCGAACTCGATCTCGTCGCGGATCTGGATGCCGTCGTGGCCCAGCAGCGGCAAGTCGGGCACGAGCGTGCGCACGCGATCCACGATGCCCTTGTGCAGCGCCGCGAAGCGCCAGCCCTGACGCTGGTAGAAGCGGATCGCGCGCGAGTTGTCGTTCGTGGTGGTGAGGTAGATGCGGCGGCAGCCGGCGGTGCGGGCGTGCGTCTCGGCGGCGGAAAGCAGCGTGGCACCGATGCCGGGCGCCGTGGCACGGCTGCTGAGGGTGATGACCTCGCACTGCCAGCCACCGGGATCCATGTTCAGCGTGATCAGGCCGGCGAAGGTGCCGTTCGCCTCGGCCACGAAGCCGGGCAGCGCGTCAGCTTGGTGGCAGCGGCCGAGGGACCAGATGCGCGTGTCGTGCCAGTGGGTGATGAGTTCCGCGCGGATCTCGGGGAGATCGTGCGGGGTGATGGGGCGGACGGTGACGCGCATTCGCGGGAGGGTACGGCGTGAGATGCCTCGACAAGCCGCGGCGCGAAAGCGGGTGAAGGGATTCGAACCCTCGACATTCACGCTGGCAACGAGACGCCGAAAGCACGACTCCAGCAGCGGGAGCGCGGATTCGGAGTCGGCTTACCGCTCTGCTTACCTGGCCGGGGCCCTTGCGCTCGTGCAGCTGCTCGCGGACCCGAACGCGCGGGAGCGGCTCCTCGGGTGGTGAGACCGCGGGCGGAAGGGCTGATTTCCTGATGGTTTCAGGGTTCGTGTGTGTTTGCGACTCTGAATCCCAGGACATTCGGCTTTTCGGGGTGGGGAATGTCGGGCATATTGCGGAGGGGCTGCAAGCAGGGGCTGACGGAACCTTCCGGAATGGACTGCAACCCACGATTCATCCATCGCACCCTGATCGCGTTCGCGGTTGCGGCTGTCGCGTGGCTCGCTGGGCGGGCGGCATGCGTATTGGGGCGTACACCTCGCGAGGCTCGAGCGGATTTAGGACGCGATCGATCCAACTCGAGTATTTGGTGGGAAGCAAGCCATCTAGGACGGCCCGATTCGACCTTGCCAGGCTGGGACCGCTCGAGCTGCGTTGGGCGCAGCAACATAGGGCGATGACTCGGCTCACGGCGGGCGAGTTGATCCAGGCCACGCGTTGTGGATCGCTGCGGCAGGTGGATACCGTCCCGATATGTGAGCCTGCCTCGATTTCTTGGACACCCAAATTGGCGAGAATGCTCGCCAGGCATGCTCCATGGACAAGCCCGGAAAGACCGTCAAGAGGAAGCGGCCCCGCCGCACGTTCACGCCCGAGTTCAAGGCTGAGGCCGTCCGCCTGTGCAGGGCCGGCGACCGTAGCATCGCCCAGGTCGCCAAGGACCTCGACCTGACCGAGACCGGCCTTCGCGAGTGGGTCCACCGCGCCGACGTCGATGCCGGCAAGGGACCTGCGGGTGCGCTGACCAGCGACGAGCGTGCCGAGCTCGCATGGCTCCGCCGCGAGACAAAGCAGCTCCAGATGGAGCGCGACACTTTATAAGAAAAGGGCGGCGAAGTACTTCGCGAGGGAAAGCCCATGAGGTTCGCCTTCATCCACTCGGAGCGCGACGCGTACCCGGTCACCGTGCTCTGCCGCGTGATGCAGGTGG
>Ga0169931_10005889_pt1 | contig 18628 bp, 11 predicted proteins | sample Kivu_15m_20L_FD_129675 | JGI IMG/M metagenome (GOLD analysis project Ga0169931, IMG submission 129675) | Freshwater microbial communities from Lake Kivu, Western Province, Rwanda to study Microbial Dark Matter (Phase II) - Kivu_15m_20L... | ecosystem: Environmental > Aquatic > Freshwater > Lake... | reverse complement strand
TCGCTGAAATTGATACCTTGAACTTAGAACTCAATTCGGAAAAAAAGTGGTCCTGCCTACTTCAGACAGACGAACTCAAGTTTGAAGGTCTCGTTCCTCTCCATGTTCAATTAAAGTGGGATCCTACAAACCATATTTTTTCAAGTGAAGTACAAGTGGGTGATGAAACCCAGAAGTTCACTTGGAAGAATAGCGAGAAGGTCATTCCTATTAATTTAAAAGTTTTGTTAGATTATAATATGCAACGAGATACTTTACAAGTACAAAATTTTATTCTTTCCGTGCTAGGTGATAATTGGTTTAAAATAACAGGATTTGTTGAGAATGTATCAACTGCTAGTCCCAATTTTGATATTTTCATCGAAGAGTCTCAAATCCGATTAAAACCACTTGTCTATTATTTTAAATCATTTTTGATAAACTTACCCTCTTTAGGTGGAGAAGTTTCCCTCTCTGGTACTAAACTTGCTGGAACCTTGGACAAACTTAACCCAAAAGTTAATGTAAAGGGGGATGGAATAGTTTTCCAACAGTATGTAATTCGAAAGATGGAACTTGGTCTAGTCTTGGAATTAGATCTCAAAAGTAATTCGAGTAACGACCCATTATCAAAACTTAAGAATCTTGAGTTGGAGCCTCTCAGGATCGAAAGCAATTTTATCGAGCTAATGGGTTCCGGAGTGGGTAAGGATCTTTTTGATCTCAACTTGGAATGGAAAAATTTGAATCTAGGTATAGTCACCCCAGATTTGGGTGGTATGATGCAGGGTACTATTGCGATCAAAAGTTTGGATAAAAATTCCGTGACCCTACAATTGAAAACTAGCGGAAAGAATATGAGATATTCTGTGGATCGGTCTAAGTCGCCTCCTTTTCAATTGGACCTCAATGCCGTTGCCAAAACGAATTTATCCAAGGACTTCCGTCCAGAGAAGATCGAAGTACAAGACATGCAATTGGCACTTTCCAATCGCGAGAAGAAAAAGGGATTGGGTCTGCAAGCTGAAGTATCCTTGGAATTGGGAAGCGGAATCGCAGCAAATTGGAAGCGGTTGGAACTAACCCCTCAATGGAACATATTGATGGAAACCTTGCCTTTGGTTCTACGTGAGAGCCTCTCGGGCTTAGAACAATTGCTAGGTCGAAGTCTCCTAATAAGTTCACAAGGTAAGTTTTCCAAAGAAAATAATAGAATAGAGGCTGAATCAAAGTTCCTGCTAAAATTACCGGGTCTTGAATTGGATGATCTTGGAATCGGACTTAGCGTCTCCGTTCTTCCAGACGAAATTTCAATCAAAAATATTTCATTATCAGCTTACAAAAATCTAATGAAAGCATCGATTTCGGGAAAGCTCTCCAAGTTGGGTAAAGAAAAAGCAAGTCTCGGTGAATTTTATCCAGATATCCAAGTAAATCTTGGTTTGCAAGGCAAGGAAAAATCGTATCTCTTCAAAGGGATTTCTTTTCAGGGAGATCTAGGTGTTAAGATCAAAATCCTAGGATCAGATATTCTAGGAGAACTACAATCTATTCAGTCTATCCTTTCCATCAAACAGGGTGAATGTCCAGGAGAAACGTGCAAATTGTATGTTATTGACAGAATTCAGGCTCAAATTCCTTTTCACCACCAACTAAATTGGAATAAAAAAGAGAGTCTAGTGTTAGCGGACAAATCTCCATTTATCAAGAATGCAGGGAGGATGGAAAAGCCAAACTTTAGTATTCATCAAGTAGTGGGAACCCATCCTAATGTTCCCAATTTACCAATGCTATTCCTTTCTCCCCAAGGCAATAAGCCCGCATTGCAAGCCAGAATTGAATATGTGGATAATTATGCGAGTTTGGACCAACTCAAGGCATATTCTTTAGATGGTGTTATACTTGGGAATGATCTCTTGTTTTCTATCGGAAAAGGCGATCCGAAAAATATGGAGTTTCGTGGAAATCTGCAAATTAGAGATATAGACCTTAAGCAATTGTTAGCTCCCAAAGTAAGGGATAAAATTGATGACGGCAAGCTCAAGGCAGATTTGAACCTGATTGTTAGGGATTTTACTGATCCTATTGCTAATTTAGATCTATTTTTTTCGATCTTTCGGATTGGATCGGACTTTGGGAAAAGTGCTATGAATGTCATCTCTCCTCAAAATTTTTTAGTTGATCGCATAACTGATTCCTATGCTATTTCCAAAATAGAAGTTTCACTTTCAAAGGGACTGGTATATGCGGATGTATTTTTTCGAAGATCTCTTTTGTCATTGCTTGTAAACTTAGAGGATAGTCGTATTTCTCAAGAAAGAATGCCCCTTGCTTCTTTTTTGAAAAGAGCTAGAACGGAGATAGATACTTACCAATGAACCTAATTTTGTATTTAGTTTTCGGAACGTATTTGTTGTTGGGGAACTGCAAAGCTCTAATCAATGTAAAAATTCCTCCAATCACAATCACCAATGCTCAAACTGCAGCCGAGAGACAAATGATTGGAGAAAATAGGGAAATAGAAAAAGACGGATGGCTTCTTGCTTCCATTCAATCCTCTAGCAATGGTATTGTGAGTGGCAACAAAGGATATGATTCAAAATTTCCAAAGAGTCACCCAGCCTATGCTCATTTCCAAAGGATTGTTTATTTCGCACCAGAGATCAAAAAATACAAAAGTTTCGGTTGGATTGGAGAGGGTTTGAATGGAATTCTCAAATGGAATCCTGACAACTCCACTTGGAGTACCAAGGACTTAGACAAGGACAAAAAAGCTACGATTGATAGGATCTTAGAAGAAACGAACGCATCACGACAGTTTTTAGTGAACTCAGAGCTTGAGGAAAAGAGGTCCAAGGGATCCAATGAAGAAGAGTTAGAAAAAACCAAGCAAAGTTTATTAGATACTTACCAAAAATCCACTTCCAAAGGAGAATTTTGGGAAACAAAGCCAGGAAAATGGGAAAAAAGAAATTCATAATCATATTCTTAGTCCTAGCGAATTGTGGACTCTTTCAGTCTTCAGTTCGGATAAGTCCTGTCCCATTTGATTACAAATCTATCGCAAAGAATTACTTTGACAAACCACAATCCAAGCCTTTTCCACTAACAGTACAAAGAGGGAACAATTTGTACAATTCTGTCACTGCAGATGGCAGGTATCTCTTCTTTGCTTCAGATCAGAATGGGAATTTTGATATTTATTTTAGAGATTTGCAAAGCTCTATCGTAGTCCCAGTTACCCAACACCCTTCTTCGCAATCCAAGCCCTCAATTTCACCTGATGGACGATATTTGGTTTTTGAAACCAAGGAATTTGATCCAGAAGGAGATTTGGTAATGCTTGAGCTAAGTCCCAAAGACTGGGTTGAAGAGCTTCTCAAGGGGAATAGATATCCAGATCAAAATTTCAAAACTATAGGGAAACCAAACGGAGATTTGGCTCTACCCGATCGAATTATGGATACGGATCCAGTTTGGTCACCAGATGGTACGGAATTGGTTTTTGTTTCAGAGAGGGAGACACCCGGGGAAGGTAATTTGTATTCCTGGAAGCTTTTCTCCAAAGAGGGACCCAAGAGATTTACTTCAGGGGGAGCTTACCAACCTTGCTTCTCTCCCGATGGAAAATCCATTGTATATTTATCTTACCAAGACAATAGCTTTGGTGAAATTTATCTATTTGAAAAATCGACAAGAATTAGTTCACGTATAACAAATAATAAATATATAGAATTATCCCCTTCTTTGGGAACCAATAATTATTTGTATTTTTCAGTGATTAGTAAGGATTCCAACCTTAATGGAAAAATTGATGATAGGGACCAAAGTATTTTGGTCAAACAAGATCTTGTTAGTGGAGAAATGCGATCACTCACAACAGAATCCACTTCTGTTTTCGATGTAAAATATTCCAACTTTAATGGAGGATCCATTCTCTTTAGTGCATCGTATGACAACGCAATAAACGTTTATTTTTTGCCGTCAGAAGGTTATATTCCAAAATTTCCAACCATAAAATCTCAATTTGAATTTATAAGCCAACTAGACCCAAAGAAACATGCGGATCTTATTTTTCTCGCACATGAAAGTCTTAAAGGTTTCTACACCGATGATCCGCTTTATCCGCTTTATTATTTAAGGTCCAGGGCCAAATTTTACGAACAAACAAATAGTCCAGAAACCAAATCTTTACTTTTAACTGAACTCTCCCAGCATAATTCTAATTATGGTAAGGCGCTAAGTCTATCCATCCAAGGGAAGCCCCTGAATTCCCTCTTTTCCTCATCAAAAGGAGGAGAGTCTTTCCCTCAAGAAATGCCAGCCCTAGCTCATTTGATTGCAGAGAATATCTTGGATATCAATAAAAAAATTGAGCTATTAGAGCCAATTTGGGCGATGACCGATTATACTGATAGAGATAAGGTGGGAATCCTCTTGGCTAAATTGCAAATTAGCCAATTGTCAATCCCTGATCCCATAGTTGCTATTTTAAGGGATTATGAAATGGAAAAAGAAAATTTTGCTAGAGGTTCTTCCAATGAAGTTTCTCCTACAAGATTAATCTCCGTTAGGGAAGCATTAGCTGTATTGGAATCTCGATACAAGGGTATCGATAATCGAGAAAAACGAACTAAGTTGCTTTCGATGGGGGGAATTCCCGACACAGCTTCAAAATTTCTTATGGTTCTAGAAGCTGAGAGTCTTTCCCAGGAAAGAGATTTCAATGCCTCTAATGCTATTTTGGATTCCCTTATTCCTATCCCAACGGGAATAGATTTGGAGCCACCGGGGCAACCCTCGGTCTTTGAAAAAAGAGAATTTCAAGCGGCTTATACCAACCCCGCTATTTTGAGAGCAAACCTTAGCAAATACCAAAATGAAAGAAGCAAAGGAAACACCAGTGAAGCCTTACGGAATCTCAAAATATACTTGGAATTTTACAATCCAGCTCTGGGAGTAGATTTAAAGAATGAAGAAATGCAGAGTGCATTTTTTTATTTTGAAAATAAGGCACTTGATTTTGAAAAACAAAACAATTTGTTACAATCTTCATTTCATTATTTTTTCAACAATCAAACTATGTTCTTAGTCAAGACAAAGAATCTCTATTTAGATTCATTATACAAAGAATATGCGATTTACTATCAGCGTAAGATGGTAGATACTATTTTTGGTTATGGAAAGAAACTGAGAGAAGAGGAAGAAAAAGCTTTATACAATAGATTGAATGTTTTGTCAAAAGATAAGTTAAATGTTGTGGGTAATCTCTCTGAATTGACATCTGTTGTTACAGACAATAGATATATTAGGGGAATTGTAGATATCAAAGATTTAGAGCGTATTGAGGTACTTTCAGATAGTGCTTTGCAATGGACTGAGTTGTATTACAAACAAGCCGTTCCAAGAGCTAGACCCTATTTAGACCTAGCAACGCTGTATGGTTACTCATACTACCTCATCAATAAATATGTTATCTATGAAACTACTTACTATCAGACCAACACCCTAACCAAAAAAAGAAAAGAAGAGATCTTGGCTAATTTAAAAAAGGCGGAATGGGAGCTGAGGTGGATTGTATTTGCTGACCCAACCTATAATGATGCTTACCAGCTTTTGGGTTGGCTTTACCAATACATCGATTTGGTGAAACTTAGGCAAACAGGATCTAGTGGAGAAACGGACGAGGATATTTTTGAAGATTTGTACCAGAAGTATTTTCCTTCGAGAAACTTAGAGGAAAATGTTGGACTTTATAAGCAAATTTTGGTGTTTTTAGGCGAGGACAAGACCGATCCTAAAATTTTATCTGATCTTTATTTGAACTTAGGAAACAATTATTTTCTTCTATCCGACTTTCCAAAGGCAGAAGAGTCCTATGGCAAAGTTGCCAAGGCGAGCCAAAGTCTCATCTCTAAAGATCAATTCGAAAATCATACACGAGAGGCCCTCTACCATTACCACTACGGAAGGACACTTCATTATGAAGGAAATTTTCGCTTTGCCATTTTGGAATTTGATAAAGCCATCCAGATTTATCTCAATGAGGAATACAACAAACTTGTTACCAACTCCTCTACCCTTTCGCTGAAAGAGCCAAGGGAATTACTAAAAGAAACTAAAAATAAGCTCGCCATGCTCTATGCTCTGCGAGGTCTTTCCGAATTAGAATCCAACAGAGATGCAGTAGTTAGTTTTCAATCGGCATTGTCTTTCAATCAAAACTATTTGAGTGAAATCAACCTAAACAATTATTTGGCAATTGCTTTTCAAAGACAAGGTAGATTTAGTGAATCTCAAGCTCAGTTAGATTTTGCTGAGAAAAAGTACAAAGAATCGAGATCCCCAATTTGGAAGAGATGGAGCCAGTGGACTATTTGGGATAAAATTTTCCCCGATAAACTTCGAGTGATAGGTGAGGGAAGATTCCCGGGGGAATTGCCTGATGACTTCAAATATCTTCTAACATTAAGTATACGTGTAGAAAATTATCTGAAACAGAGAGAATTTGGCAAGGCAAAAGCAGCCATTGATGAGCGAAATGAATTTTTAAAAGAAAAGGATTTAGAAAATACTGTGGCGGGAGGCAAAGTGCTTTTTCGCTCCAAATGGCAAAGGGCTAGAGTCTTCTTCGAAGAAAAAGATTTTCTAAAAACAATGGAGCTCCTCACTCCCTTGCTAGATCAAATTTCCGAGGACAAAACTCAGTCGATAGAGGACCTGGCATTGGAAGTATCATTACTTGCACCTACCTCTCAGGATCATAAAGTCTTTTGCCAGAACCTTTTCAAGGCATGGGAAAAACAAGAGAAAGATTCGAATAAGTTAGGTGTTCTGTATTATAGATATGGAAACGAATATTCTAACTCTTGGTTAGAAAGATCTCAATATTTTGCTCAGGCTCTAAGTTCATTTGATGAAACTTTGCATAACTCCAAACTTTCTAGGAGAGAGCAAGTTAGGGCCGCGTGGAACGCTAGTAAATTGCTAATAGAAATAGATAGAAAAGATGAAGCGTTACAATACTTTAGAATCGGAAAAGAAAAGAGTTATGAATTTCAACTTCAGTTTGAAGATGTTCTTTTTGATTTCTTAAACGCAGAACTAGAAGAAAATGCAAAAGAGAAAGAACGTGTTACGAGACTCGCTCTCAATCGATTGAAGCAATCAACAGCAATTTTTCCAAAGCTCAATAAACAAATATTTCACTATACATTCGGTTTAGGAAGAAGCGTCTTATGGAATTCTAAAGAAGTGCAACCTCTAGTAGAGGAATTAGAAAGCTATCATCGAATTCTTCACTTCCAAAATTTTATCAAAAGTTCTTTAGAATTTTCTGATACCAAAAGAAATTTAGCCTACCAAGACCTTCGCGAATCCTATGAAAAAATGATAAGGAAGAGAGAAGTTTTAGAAAAGAATTCCATGGAGCGAATCAAATCGAAGGACTCAGGCACTCGAACAGACCAGGAAAGATATGCATTTTTGGAAAAATCTAAGATATTTTTTCGAGATTTTCCACAGTATTCAAATTTTAATTTTGAACCCTCCAATGGCAATTTTCCAGACAATTGGTTAGGTTATTGGAAAGATGGAGAAGCTGTACATTTTGTAACTAAAGGTGATAAAAATTCTTATAAATTTTTTAAGACAGAGGGGAAAGATTTCCCCCCTCTGGCGAATGAATCTCTAGTCATTCAGCCTTTAGAAATAGATTTGGACTGGAATTATTTGCAAGAATTGAATTCTCATTTCCAGTCCTCAGGAAAAATAGTTACCTTTATAGGCGATAGATTTCATACCCAAATCTTTGCCGAAAAATCCGAACGTAGATGGAGGGTATTAACAAGAGAGGGAGAAGGAATTCCAGAAGGTGACATTTGGGCTCCGCCTTATCCATTGCAATGGAGCGGGAGTCCTTTCAGTGATTCTTCTTCTGGGAATCTCCCCAATCGAACTCTTCTCACCAATTCAAATTCCGAAATCAGTGTTTTAGTTTTAAAAAGAGAAACCTCAGATTGGAATCAAATTATGGCGGAGTACGGTGTTTTGCAAACCAAGCGCATTCAGTTGTTGGCTTTTCAACCAAACACATTGGATATAAAAAGTTTTGAAGATTTAAAAAAAAGTGCCAGTTCTATTTTCATCGGAATCTGGGACTACCAACGATATGATAAATTAATAAAAAATACAATCCAGTTAGAAGAAGAAGCAAATGATTTGGAAAAATCTGGAGAGTTTCAAAGAGCTTATTCAAAGTATATATCACTATTATCATGGTTAGGTGAGAGCGATACAAAAAGATTCTCGATTGAATTGAAAAAAATCAATTCCAAGATCAATTTTGACAAAGCCTGGCAAGAAGATTATCCAAAATTACTCATGAATTTTCCAAAACAAAAAAACTGGATTCTGTACAATTGGATTCGGTCGTGTATTTTGACCAAAGTTTCTCTTTGCAAGGCTAGCATTAAAGATATGGACAAGGAAGGAACGGCTGATTTTGAACTAGCCCTCTCTTTTTATGAAAAGATGATAAGTGGTAAGATCCAAGATTGGCAAAGGTCGAACCAAAAAAGGATAGAAATTGAAGCGGCGGAAGATCAATTCCTTGTTTTTTCGAGAATTTCAGATCTACTTATCCAAAATCTTCTTTTGGATGAGGCGTGGAAAGAATCAGAATCCATGCAAAAGTATGCGGAATCCCAAAGGGAGAAAACAGCTACTAAGAATCGTATGCTGGAGATTTATTTTCACAGGACATTTTTATTCGGAGCAAGTGATGCCAGGACAACGGAGATAACCAACACTTCTGCATACAGTTTGGGTTTTCGCAAAAGTTGGGACGCATACAATTCCAAAATCAATTCAAGGGAATTTACCAAATTTGGTTATTCCGATACCATTTATGACCAATTTCGAATCCAGCTCTACCAAAGTTGGCGATTGTGGGAGGAGAATGGAATTGCTAGACCTCCCATTCCAGGTAGCCTATCAAACGGAAAAAGTGTGCTTTCGAGGTTGAGTGAGCTCAATCGTTCTCTATACTTTTTTCTGCTGTCCAAGTCTTTAGAATACGAAAAAGAAAATGAAATACAGGCTTTAGGAGAAGCTTTGGCCAAACAAGAAGAAGAGGATAATGCGCTAACTAGAGCGTATGCGATAAGGACTTTAATGGCAAGAAAGCTAAACCTAAAAGGTAAGAAAAAGCAAGCCGAAGCTATTCTTAAGTCGATACCTGAAGATCTACCACCCTACCTGCTTGAAATCAAACAAGTTACTTTAGCAAGACTCAAAGAATTCCCAGAAAAACTCCTGGAAAACAAATCTTTTTCAGAGTGGGATATAGAGGAACAAGAGTTTGCTTTTATAGGAATCCTAAATCGGGCATTAAAAGAGAACCAATCCTCTGACTTTTTTGATATTTCTTTTGCTAGAGAAGAATTCCGTTTCCAATCGAAGTCCAAGACAAGCCCCTATTCGAAGAGACTCATGGAAGCCCTACCCAAAGACCAAGAATACCATGCCATTTTTGATTTGGAGAATAGGGCATACCTCATTACAGTTAACAAAGAAAAGGTATCAGGCAGAGAGCTCCCTTTTGAATCCTCTGGATTTCGCAAAGAGCTATTGGAATACAGAGAGTCTATTTTGGGATCAGGGCTATTTCCCTTGCAAAGAGAAAGTCTAGCAGATCGATTCAGAAATCAATTGCGCCTAGCCAAAGGTAAAAGACATTATTTGTATCTTTCAGGAATTTATTCGTCGCTTCCTCTCTCTTTTCCTAAAGAAAATGAAGTATACTTGGCTGGTCCACCGCAATCTTTTTTGGATAAAAAGCCTTTGGCGATTTCTAATTTTCGCAAATCTGTAATTTCTAAGAATATTAACCAAACCTCCGTATATTGGAATTTAATTCAAAATGAAGCAATACCGAAAGATTCCCCATTTTTTATGGACACTCGACCATTGGGTTCCAATGGATTCTGCTTTGCTTTAGGGGATAAGTGTTTGCAAGAGGCGCAGATTCCCAAATATCCGATAGTCTTTTTTGCCAATGCCACTCAAACTTACTTTTCCTTTTTAGAATTGAATCGTTTGATTTTTAATGGAACAAAAGAGATCCAAGGAGGTATTGTTTTGCCTACCCAGGAATTTCATCCTCAGAGCCACATTGCTTTTACAAAAAGATTCTTTCGGATAGAAAAGGAACCGCTTTCATTAAAGCTAGAGGAATCTAAAAAGTATGCCAAAGAGCGAAGCCCAGAAGATAGGTATTGGGCACATTACAAATTGATCTTAGGGAACTTCTTGGTGGAGGAATGATTTACGACTATATTATCGTAGGTTCAGGATTAGGTGGATTGAGCGTAGCTTGTTTGCTCACCAAAGATGGGAAAAAGGTCCTAGTTCTAGAAAAAGGAATCAGCCCTGGTGGGTGTGCTTCGACCTATTCCAAGAATGGCTACAGATTTGAAGCAGGAGCAACGACTCTAGTAGGATTAGGTTCCAAGCATCCAGTTGGTATTTTGTTAGGTCACCTGGGAATTGAGCTCAGGTCTCTACGCCTCAATCCGACGATGGAGATTCATGGCTTGGGAGATGGCTTTTTTAGAACAGAAGAAAGGAATCGTTGGATACCAATAGTCAAAGGAAAATTTGGTGGTGGAAAACGTATGGAGTGGTTTTGGAGAGTTCTATTTTTTCTGTCAGATTGTGGATGGGATCTGTCCATTAGATATAAAACATTTCCTCCCCAATCACTTATTGATTTTTTCTCCCTTCTAAAGAGTTTTCAATTTTCGGACTTGTTTCTATTGTGTTCGAATTTTTTTTCGATCCAATTTTTGATTCGTTTCTTTGGCTTAAATAACTTAGAAAATTTTAAGAAATTTGTAGAAGAACAACTGCTAATCACTACTCAGTCTGGAGTATCTGATACGCCTATTTTTATTGCGAGCTTGGGGCTTACTTATCCAAATTTAGACAACTACTATTTATTAGGTGGAATAGGTTCCTTAGCAGAAGAGCTTGTTCTGAATATCCAAAAGAATCAAGGAGAGTATAGGGATAAGTCTGAAGTCACACACATAGAACAAATACCAGGTGGCTTCATGGTCCATACTAAGAAAGATAAATTTCAATCAAAAGAATTGATATCCAATATACCAATCTGGAATTTGGCGGAGCTCTACGAGGGAGTAGGCAAAACAAAGCTTCTCACTTCTTCCCAAGCAAGAGAAGAAGAAATTTGGGGTGCTTTCACCATGGGAATTGTTGTGGATGCCAAGGGCATACCAAAAGAAGTGCTCCACCACCAAGTTCATGTAGGAGAATTGCCTTTTGGGGGAGGAAATTCCATTTTTCTTTCCCTATCGGCTCCTGAGGATTCCAAAAGATGCAAAGCAGATGAAAGGGTCATTGCCCTCTCCACCCACCTGAAGAATCCAGAAACTTGGAATAGAAAATCTCCCGACTACCAAGAGAAGAAGAGAGCCTTACAAGAAGTAATTTACAATCGATTGGAGACAGTTTTGCCCTGGTTTCGTCGCAGCGGTATCCGATTTGCTTCAACTGCTTCCCCGGCGACTTGGCAAACATGGACGGGGAGAAAATTCGGACGAGTGGGGGGAATCCCTGCCCGTTACTTTTTCAATCCTTTCCGGTATTTGGGTCCTATTGGACCTTCCCAGGGACTCTATCTCACAGGTGACACCGTTTACCCAGGCCAGGGAATCCCAGCTGTGGTCTTGGGCGGCCTTCACCTATGGGAGAGGCTGCGAAAGAGAGATTGATTTTTCTCTTTTTGAGAATTTTCTAGGGCAAATGATCCCTAAGATCGGAATTCGCGTGCCTGGCACCAGTGCCAATTTGGGACCTGGATTTGACATCTTGGGAATGGCATTGGATGTCTACAACGACTTTGTCTTTCGATTTCCCAACTTGAGGAGCCGAGAGTCCGTCCTCAAGTCCTTGGAAGCTCTTCCTTTCTCACCTGATGAAGATTTGGTTTGGAAGTCTTACTCCGATTATTTTGCAACCTATCTTCCCAAAGAAAAACCCATTCCCTATCACTGTACCATGGATCTTGGCCTGCCCCTCAAAGGGGGTCTCGGGTCTTCCGCCTCTGCCATCGTAGCTGGTTTTTGTTTGGGTAGGGAAGTCCACAAAAGGAAGTTTCCCCATTTGTCTCAGCCCGTAGAACGAGAGTTCCTCCATCATTTGGCTCTCTTTGAAGGACACCCAGACAACACAGTTCCCGCCTATCTCGGTGGATGGATATTGGCCACTCACATGGACCAGGAGAGGTTCCATTTCCTCCAAAAAAAATTTCCGAACCAAGTATCTTTGTTTTTGTTCCTCCCAGAATACTTCATTGTCACAGAAGAATCGAGAAAACTCCTGCCGACCCAATACCCGACTAGTGAGGTGATCCACAACATGGGAAAAATTGCTTCTTGGATGCAATTTATGGACAAACGAAAATTTAGCGATCTACTAGAGGCTCTAGAAGATAAGATTCACACTCCCTTTCGGTTGATGGAATCGCCTCTAGCCAAAATCTTCGATTGCTTCAAAAGTCTGGGACTGGGGGTTTGTCTGTCTGGATCAGGTCCCAGTTTGTTGGTTTTTTGTCCTAGAAAAGATGCAAAATCTATAGAAACAAAGCTCAAGAACGAATTGAAGGACTTGGTGGGAAGTAGCTTTCCGTATCAATTTTTTCGAACCAAACCGAACCAGACGGGAGTTCGCATCAAAATATACTAGAAGTCATTCTTCTTCTTCGGAATGCTCTTCTGTACCTTCTTCTTTTCCAAAGCCATAGGTGTCATCCTTGAGCTTAATTTTTCTAATGACACCTGGTTGGATTTTGGTTACTGAAAAAGTAAATCTCATTCTTTCCTTCCCTACTTTATTAAAATAGAAAGAGGAGGCGAGTGATACTTGAACATAATGTATCATTCTATCTTTTGCTATTCGATCTGATATTCTAAATTCCGTACTATGTCCAATGATTTCATAAGATTCAATAGTTTCCTTTGGTTCCATCTTTCCAAAAATTTCCATTCTTGGTGGTCGGAAGAGTGTTGGACCGTTTTTTAAAATGGTAACGGTGTAGTCCTCAGTATCTCTTGCTTTTTTCAATTGAAAGATCAAATGGTCTTCGGTGATACCATGGCACCTGGTGCTTATATTGCCTGTTTTACAACCAATAGTAAAAATTCCATTTCGAGTAGCCTCGTCCACTACGTAATCGTATTTGTCACCTACGGCGACTGGAATGTCGCTGTTAGAACCTCGTCTAGCCAGTATAGGAAGAACAAATTGGTGATAGATGGCATAACCTAGTCCGCATGTGGACAAAAGAAGAATTGCTCCAGATGTAACAAGGAAACTGTCTAAAATAGCAATCCCTAGAAAGAGACTAAAGTCTAACGTCAATGAGATGGTCTTCTTTTTTGACTGTATGTCGGAGTGGAGCACGAGTGATCAATGACAGGAGATCCTTGACTTCTTCTGGAGAAATCACTAGTTCCATGCGAGCCTTTAGATCCAAAGGAGAGGGTTTGAGTACGAAGCTTTCCTTTTTGGAATCTGCTTCCTTTTGTAGAACTTCCACTTTTTTATCCTGTCCTTCCCTTAGAGGAGGAGGGGATATTGTTTGCATTTGGTTTTGAACTTCCATAAGACCCAGACCTCCTTTTGGGCATTGCTTTTTGTTCCAATCGTACCTATCGGTAAATTAGAATTTCTCATAAGAAAAAATATCGCTCGTGCTGGTCTTTTTTTCCAATTGCCCAGGTGGCAAAACCCAGGGATGCTGGCGAGAATGAATGCAAACTTCCAGGAGTGGTGGTCCAAACCCTTCTCCAAGATCCTTTCCCTTGTTCTTGGGATCCATTTGATTCTCTTGTTTCTTTCAGGTTTCTTCCTCTACCCAGTGATTTTTCCTCCAGATTATGTCAAAATCAATGGAAATCGCTATACCATTGCCTCTATCCAATCGGAGGAGCCTAACTTAGGCATACGATTTCAAAAGGAATACCAAACCATCACTCAAAATCTCTTTCGAGAATTCGTGGATAAGAAGCTTTTGGAAATTGCAGCCAAAGAGAAAAATACCGACATCGATAGTGTCTTGTTAATTGGATACGCCCCTCGCAAAATAACAGAGGAAGAAATAGAGAGTCTTTACAGCCAATACAAAGATCAACTTAAGAACAGTTCAAAAGAAGAAGCAAAGGCTCGAATAGTCCAATTTTTAGAAGGCCAGGATCGATCCAACTACCAACGCAACCAATACTCGACCATTGTCCAGAAGTACAAAGTCGAGCTAAACTTCAAAGAAATTCCTGATCTTCGAATGGAAGTGGACGAAGCAGGCAACCCAGCTCTTGGAGTGGATGCAAAAAATGCCCGAATCACTGTGGTAGAATTCTCCGATTTTGAATGCCCCTTCTGCCAGAGAAGCCAGGAAGTCAGCCGAAGGCTCAGAGAGGCTTACAATGGCAAAATCCGCTGGGTATTTCGAGATTTTCCACTGGAATTTCACCAAAATGCAGTCCCAGCCCACGTTGCCGCCAATTGTTCTATTTCCCAAGGCAAGTATTGGGAAGTTTTCCAAAAATTCTTTGAAAATACAGGCAATCTAACAAAAGCTAGGATTAGAGATGTGGTTCAATCAGTGGGGATGGACATGGCCAAATTTGAGGCTTGTACGAGTGACCAAGAAAAGATCGTAACAGAAATTAGGAAAGACATCCAAGATGGAAAAAAGCTTGGAGTTTCAGGCACCCCTGCTTTTTTTATAAACGGGATTTTTGTTTCAGGAGCGCAGCCTTACGAAGAATTCGAACAAATCATCGAAAAAGAACTTAAGGCTAAAAATTAGGAATAAAATTCAATTAGGAGACTATCATGGGAAATACCGTAAAAGTTGCTGTAACGGGAGCGGCTGGACAAATTGGCTACGCTCTACTGTTTCGAATTGCTTCTGGTCAAATGTTCGGGGCAGAAACCTCTGTGGAACTGCAGCTCTTAGAATTGGAGCAAGCCATTCCTGCGGCTAAGGGAGTGATCATGGAACTAGAAGACTGTGCTTTTCCGCTTTTGCAGAAAGTAACTGTATCTTCTAATTTAGATGAAGCTTTTAAGGACATCAATTGGGCTCTCTTGGTCGGTTCTGTCCCGAGAAAAGATGGAATGGAGAGGGGTGACCTACTCAAAATCAATGGAGGCATTTTTACCACCCAAGGTAAGGCTATTGCCCAAAATGCAGCGAGCGATGTGCGCGTACTCGTGGTAGGAAATCCTTGCAATACGAACGCTCTAATTGCGATGAACAATGCCAAGGGTGTGCCTGGGGAAAGGTTTTATGCCATGACTGGACTCGACGAAAACAGAGCCAAATCCCAATTGGCGGCCAAAGCTGGAGTTCCCGTGAAGGATGTAACCAATGTAGCGATTTGGGGAAACCACTCGGCAACCCAGTATCCTGATTTCTTCAATGCCAAGATCGGAGGAAAGCCAGCAACCGAAGTGATCTCCGACCACGAATGGCTCAAAACTGAGTTCTTGTCGACAGTTCAGAAGAGAGGAGCAGCCATCATCAAGGCGAGGGGAGCTTCTTCGGCTGCTTCTGCCGCTAACGCTGTGGTAGACACGGTGCACAACATTGTTACCCCAACCAAGGCAGGAGATTGGTTCAGTGCGGCTTGTCTTTCCAATGGTGAGTATGGTGCCGAGAAGGGACTTATCTTCGGTTACCCACTCAAGTCAGATGGCAAAAAAGTTGAGATCGTAAGTGGAATTGAACTCAATGCCTTTGGAAAAGAAAAATTCGATGTCACTCACAAAGAATTGGTAGAAGAGCGAAACGAAGTCAAAAGTATGTTAGGCTAAAATCAAAATGGGTAAAGGAAAATAGCTTAGGTTGCATGGGAATGTCGGAATTTTATGGTTCTTTTGATGAAAAGGAATCCATAGAAACCTCGTACAGGCCTGTCTAACATGGTGTTGATTTCTTTGACACTGCTGATAAGTTCCGCCTTACAGGTAGAGGTTTCTTGACGGACAATCCAAAGCAGAAATAACCTGGAAGCGGGCGATTTTAGGCTAAGTAATCCTAGATTCACTGAGGAAGCAATTTCCCAAAATCGCAAGTTTGTCGGTAGCACGTTTGTTGGAAAAAATAAGATCGTATCAAGTGAATTTGACAGCTTCTGAATTCCAGTTCATGGAATCCTCAATTCCTAAAATTAATATTGGAAGTCGTTACCAAAAACCTGGATAAATTCGCGATCAATCGGAATCGGAACCTTCTGTCATTTGCTCCAATGCATCAAAGAAGCGGTAGGCTCGATCCAAAATAGAATTTTTATCAAAAAGAGAGAGACCCAGCTTGTCTCCAAAGTGATTCAAAAATTCTTGTTTTGCCTTGGATTTTGATTTTTTGTAGGCAACGAACTTGCAAGCCTCAAAGTAGAAATCTTCCTCGAGCTGCAGCTCGTCTGCGATTCGGACAATTTTTCGTAGATTCAATGGATACTGCAAGAAGCTTGTGAGAATTTCCCGAAGTCTATCTTTGTCAAATCCAATCTCTTCCAATTGTAGAAGTCTTTCTGAGTTCAAATCATAGATACCTAATTCTTCTTCCTCTTCATCATCTAAAGAAATCGTGAGCATGGCACCTAACGATAAAACGAAACATTCGACGTCTTCGTCATTGATACTTTCCTCAGATTGGACCATTTGTCCCCAGATCGATACCACGGCACAAAGGCAACTCAAAAGACTTTCTGGTTCTAGAAATTCCTCGGGTTCATTTTCGTTTGCAAATACATCGCTCATCTTATGCTCTAAAAAACTTAATTGAAATTTCTAAATTATGCAACGAATTTTTTTTAAAGTGCTTTTTTAAAATCTTAAAATTAGATTAAACTTCGTAAATATTCGAGATAATCTCTTCCTCTACTTTCAGCAAAAAAGTCGAGTAACAACATAAAGCTAGATTGTATGAAAAGTCCAAGTCCAACCCCTTTCCAAATGGACTTAGGCTGGATTATGAAAAATAGAACTAAACCAATGGCAATCAGTGAGATTTCGATCCATTTGTAAATAGCAAAATTTTTCATAACAGTATTCATTCTTGGGATTTCCTCAATTTCAATCCTAGACTTGTCTGCATTTAATATTTGGTTAACTCTTTCGATATCTTTAGGGCTCCTAACAAATATTGAAATACCGACTGTTATCTGAATTAGGGCAATAGCTAGCAGTGCATAAGAAATTCCATTGTAAAAAGGTTGCTTAATCTTTAGAAGAAAGTAACTGGCAAAAACAGCTGCGGTCAGTCCAACTAAAACAAAAACGATGCTTTCAGTTCTTTCGGCATTGAAATACTTGGCAATAGTATCCATCCTTACCTTACCTTGTCGAAAATTTCCGTAGTGACGGCAACTTCGAAGAGCCGTCGCCTACGAAACATAGGTAATAACTACTCAAAAAATTGGCAATGTTTTCCTCTTTTTTTTACAAAAGATCAAAAGAGAACTTTAGGATTTGATAAAAATTTCAAAGAAGCCTACGGCTTGGATACTGTCTCAACCCTTCGACAATAATCCTGCGAAGCAATTTCTGGAAAAGATATACCAAATACAGTTTTTTTAGGACAATGACACAGTATTAGTTTTTTGTACTAAGAAAAATAGGGATCGATTTTTGGATAAGCACAGATGAAAAAGTACAATCTATTTTTGGATTTTGACAATACCTTCATCCCATCGAAGCTTTGCTATCAGTTTGCTATTGAAAAAATTTCGAATGATTTGATAGGCTTGCCCTGGGATTCGAAGATAGATTTTCACTCAGAATGGGATAGAGTTCGCAAAGAATCACAAGAGAAACTCCCTACCCACCCTGCCAAAAGGAACCGACTTCTCCATTTCAAATGGATGCTAAGGGATAAACTTTCTGCCCAAAAACAAGCTAGGATTCTTTTATACTTAGAGAATCAATACTTTACCTATTTTTTTGAAGCACTTCAAAACTTTGTTGTAGAGCATAAGCAATTCTATTATGAAGTCTTTCAATTATTGGAATCCATACAATCAGATACATTCTTTTGTTTTGTTACAAATGAAAATTTAAGAACTCAAATTCAAAAGTATCATAATGTACCTTTTCCCGAGAATCTAAATATACCACTCTGGACTTCAGAAGAAGCAGGCGCAGAAAAACCATCACTTGCGTTCTTTACCAGTTTGACTGATTTTTTTGAAACTTCACTGGACTTGCCGACTGCAATTCTAGGCGATAGCATGGAAGATGATGTGCAAGCTGGAATACAATTTCAATGGAAGTCCTACTTCATTCGAGAAATGATTGGAGATCGTTCCACCCTCAATACTTTCAAGAAAGATGATGGGTTCTACCAGGAAGTCTCTCATTTGCTCACAGCTTTGGAACACTATAAACAAACTCGCTAGTTTCCTTCTAGGGTATCCTGACCGATTTTTCGATCACCAAACCTAATCAACCTTGCGGACTCTTATTTTTTTTCAGGGAATAAGGATAGGGCGATGTATCTTTTGGAGCAGGCAAACAAATTGAATCCCGATAGCCGCCTCCTGCACAGCCGCATGGAAGT
>Ga0169931_10005888_pt1 | contig 18629 bp, 38 predicted proteins | sample Kivu_15m_20L_FD_129675 | JGI IMG/M metagenome (GOLD analysis project Ga0169931, IMG submission 129675) | Freshwater microbial communities from Lake Kivu, Western Province, Rwanda to study Microbial Dark Matter (Phase II) - Kivu_15m_20L... | ecosystem: Environmental > Aquatic > Freshwater > Lake... | reverse complement strand
GCAAGAATTCCATGGGAATGTAAAATTCTGCTTCTTCAGCCGAGCAATAACGAAAGCTTTTTTCGTTCCAGCCCAACTGATCGTCAACAAAAGTGGAGGCCACTGTATGTTTCCACCATTGCCTGGCCACAAACAACGGGGCCTTTACAGCCCATTTAAATACCACGCCCCTAAAAGGAGAGGTGTGATGATGCCTTGCAAGGTAGCGAAGAAGCTTGCCGTCGCGTTCTGTCCATTCTGGGCTTTCTGTAGCAAAAGACTGGCGAGCATCATTGACCACAGAAAGGCTATTCCCCATGGAATCAAGCAGGCGAAGAGAGCTTTTGCCATCACCAAGAGGATCAAGCATTGTCATCTTCCTTGCTAGCGGCAACTACAACGATGCCGTGGAACTGGTGACGAGCATCCATCATTGCTGCAGCCATGTAATAGGAGCGCGTGGAAATGAAATCGCACCACTTATCAGCTTTTTCCTGCTCTTCTGGCCATTCTTCTGGTGCATACACTTGCATGAGAGCAATCATGGCATTCATGGCGTAGTCGTCAAGCAGTGCAGTTAAGAAAGAATCAAAAGTCATTTCGTTGGTCATTGAGGAATGCAGGCGATGGGGCGGATGCGTTGAATTGCCACTGTGCTAGAGACGAGAGCATCGTTTTGCTCCCATTGGACCATTGCAGCCTTTCTTCCATTGCTCCCTTTTGTGAAGCCTTGGAAGGTGCCATAGATGGCTGTTGGCACCAGACCAGCCCCTGTGAGGGCGACCAGTACCACTCTTTCTCCTGGCGTCCAGTCATAGTCCGTTGGCGAACGCCTCAGTTTATACCTTCGGGAAGCCGGACGCAAGATTTCGGCTTTTCCCCCATCGTCCACTGCCCGTACAAACTGCTTGTTTCCATTGTTCGTCTGTAGCCTAGTAACAAAAGAACGATTGGTTGCCATGGAATATTGTCTGCCGGTACAGTTTGACTACAATGGACAAAAATATTTGGCCACTATGGGTCCGTTTCAGCATTCAACAGAGCGTGAATTTGCGCTAACAGTCAATCGTAAGGCCATTGACGAATGCACCAGTGTAGAACAGCTTAAGCCTGTTGCCAAAAATCTTTTGGAAGGTTGGTCATCGCTGCAAACTGCTTTTCAAAGCTTGATGCTGGAGAACATTCAACTTCGTCAAGCTCTTGCAGTGCGAGATAGCTCTCTTGAGGCTGCTGATGAAATGCTCACCCAAGCCTCTGTCGTGATTGACAAATATGAGAAGCAATTAAAGAATACCAATAAGCTTCCTTGGCCATTTGGCTAGTCAAGAGGAAAATCGTCCACCCGCTCGTATATGCGAGATTATATTTCCGACAATCGCGCTCATAGCCGCTGCCAGTGACGTGGCGACCACGATTGTAAACACCACCCTGGATTTCGATGCCAGTGCAACTGTCGGGATGAGCAAAGTCAAGGCGATACCTTTTTGAGCGTTTACTTTTTGCATGGCGCTCTTGATAATCTTCTTCCCAAGCCGCAATGTCAGAAAATTCTCGTTCAAGAATTAACCGAGGATGATGAGCTTGCCACGAACTAAGAAATTGATCTTCAAGAGCACTCAATGCTTAGACAGCGGCTAGTTGTACCTTAGCGCTTTGGTTTTGATAGGCGCCAGTGTAAGCTTGTCCCACTTCCTCAATGCCGAATAGCACCAACTGAGCGATGCCTTCGTTGGCATAGAGGCGAATGGGGAATGCCGTGGGGTTGACAAAGCACATGGTTAGGTAGCCACTCCAGCCAGGTTCAACGGGAAGAATGTTGGCAATGAGTCCGCAGCGTCCATAAGTGCTTTTACCTTCGCAGAGGGCGAACACATCGTTCGGCATGGAAATCAGCTCAAGGCTGGTGCCAAGGCCGTGGCTGTGGGGAGGCAGCAGAAAATAGCATGAGCCGTCTTCCTGCTCAACTAGTTCCGCTTCAGTGGGCTCAGTGTCAAACCGCTTGGCATCTAGCTCGTACGGCGCACTGCCCCAGTTATCTGTAGTGAAAACTAGGAACTCAACGGAAGACAGGCGAATGTCATAGCCCGCTTGCGAGAGCCCGTAGGAAATTGCTTTTGTGCCATTGTCAAGCTCTCTGCATTTTTCGCCAACGTAGGGCAAAAAGATGTCATTCTCAGCAAGCTTGGCAATTTGCTTGTCATTAAGCAGAGTCATGGTAATAGAGGAAAAGAAAGGGGCGATTGCTCGCCCCCAGTTGATCAGAACAGATCAGAAGAGCTTTCAGAGCTTTCGTTTTGCCAGACGCTGGCATAGCCCTTGGGACCATCCTTGTCGCCTTTCACTTTGACAGAGCCCGTGAAACCAGGGGCACGGTCAGAGGTGCGCTTTTCGTTAGGCCATACAGCCATGTCAAGCGAATAATTACCTCGCTCGTTGGGACCAGCCTTTTTGAGAGCATTAAGCAAATCGCCAGTCAGATCGAGAGCGGCGGTGATTGGAGGCCTGTTGGCCATGGTGTTTCTCCTTGGGAGTATTGGAGCCCCTGTTCAGGGCATGCTTATCTTACCCCCTATCCGTGGTGAGCGCAAACGCCTTGCCGCCAGGATAGAACTGACTGAAGTATCTCTTCACAGTGTCCTGCATGACGGCCTGTTGCTGCACCAGCTCAAAGCCATCCATCTGCAGCACTTGCAGATCAGCCTCGCGTTCTGGCTCTTCAGGATCGTACACGCTGATCACGCAGAAGGCTTGGTCGATGTCTACTTCGTACAGTTGCTCGGCGGCCATGGAGTAGGCGCCAAGTTGTTTTTTGTAGTCAGCGAGTTGATAATCAGGCTTCACCTTGTAACTGGTTTTCCAATCCATGAGTGCAATGGAACCGTCAGTCATCAGCGCCAGTTGGTCAAGTGTGCCCGAATAGCCAATTCTTTCCCCATCGTCCCACCATGCCACTGCGCTCTCAGCGAGGATGGGCTTCTCGATCAGCTCTAGGAAGGGTTCGATGGCAGTGAAATAAGGGCACCATTCTTCACGGTGATCAAGATGCCCTTCAATGTCCTCCCCATTGAACAAATCTTCAATGACTCCATGCATCCAAGTGCCCCTGTCTGCAGCAAGCCTGGTACGCCTGTTTGCCTCTTCATCACCCACGCGCTTTCGCCAGTTGATGAGCGCCATGATCTTTGCCACTGGTGCCATTGACGAAAGCACCGTGGTTACAGAAGGCAGAAGCATTCCCTCTGGCACGTTTGGGAACTGGTTGCAGGTGTAGTGCCTTTTGCCGTCGAGAGAGATCCGGCTCGGCTTGTAACAGGGAAGGGAGAGCATCAGGCGCTCAAGGGAGAGGTCTGGACAGGCCACTATCTGCTTTTAATGCAGTAGCCGCTAGAAGAATAATATCCCAACGGGCACGTTTTGCCTACTTTCGTGATGGGCTGATTGCAGGCCAACACTGGCGAGCAAAGAAGAAAAATAGCAAAAAAGATTTTCATGGTTTTTGAAGAGATAGTTTAAGCTTGCGAATGCCAGTCATAAAATAGGCGTAGTCTCTTGCTTCAGTTACTGGCTTTTCTTCGCCACATACTTGGCAAATGCCCATCCAAATAGAGGAGCATCCAACGCTGTACACGCCCCATTTTGTGCCACAGTCATTGCAGCTTGTATAAGCATTTTCAAGCTTTTTAATCATGCGGCGCGTTTCAGTTTTGTTCATTGTTTTTGTAGCAAATTGCTCGTGCCTGCCAAAGAAGAGCTTGACAAAGAACGTCCTCACTGGGGTCAATTTCAGAAGCGTAAACTGCATGGGCTGATTCCCATGCTAAAAGCCATTGTTCTTGAGAAGGAAATTGCCAGGTCATTTGTCTAGTCCAAACATGCGTTCAACCAGCCACGCACCAATTGTTCCTACCAAGAAGATGCCAAAGAGGAACAGAATCGTGATAGCAATGGAAAGGAAAAAAGTCATAGTTCATCAAGAGGAGAGCCGTCAGGATTAAGAATGAGAGCGCCAGCAAAGGCCAGCACAAGGCTGGCCGCTGCTAGGTCTATTGCTTTCCCTGCACGAACACCTCCACCCCCTTCACGGCTTGCTCAACGGTGCCTTCTTGGCAAATGGCGCGGAGCGTATCAAGCTCTTTCGCCATGGCGGCTTTGGTGATCTTGATGCCCCGCTCCTTAGTCCATGCTGTGACCATGGTGGTCACAACGTTGGCGAACATATCCTTGTCTTTAATGTCATCGCCTTTGGACAGGCCAAGAGCTTCAAGCGCTGCCTTGCCAGCCATCATGCTGGTGCGTTCGTCTGCATAGCCGAGGGCATTGGCCTTGCAGAAGCCAAGAAGCACTCCCTTCCCATCGAACTCACTGGCGGCAGCAGTCCCCGCGTCTCCAGAAGGTTCAGCAGAAGGCGTAGCTGACGTTGTTTTCGCGCTTGTCCGCGCAGCAGGCTTCGTTGTTTCCTGTTGAAGCGGGAGCTTGGGCGGGGCCGATACTGCGCCATCGTCGCTCTTGGGGATGTCTTCGCCAGAGTACAGTTTGAGACCAAGGCCAGTAAAAGTGGCAATGCACTTCACGCTGGCGCGTTGGATATTGTCGCTCACTTGACGAGCATCCAGCTCCTTAACTGCATTGTGCTTGTTGTCCATGATGGGAAACACCAGCGCAGGAGTACGGCGGCAACCATCAGTCAAATAAGGCCTCAAAAGCCAGCATCCCTCTTGACCAAATACTGGCCACCCAACAGTTTTTTCCTCAAACGCAACATAAAGAGAAGGAAATTGACTCTTGAGGTAGCGGAAAGCAAAAGGCCAGGAAAGATAGCTAAGACCTTTATAGTTTTTCTCGACATGTTCTCCAATAGGAAGATCATAAGCTTGAGAGAAAGATTCAGGAGAAATTTCGAGAGGGGCAAAGATGCCATTCATTCGATCAGTCATTGCCATTGATGCGGGGGTGTCCATAGAAGCGAAATCAGCGGGGTTGTAAAACATGGTTTTGAGGGCAATCATTCTTTGCTGCTGTCTAAATTGAAATGGTTGTCGTAAAAGATGATCACTTTAGAAGGCTTTTCGTACTCTTTGACGAGCATGCTTTCGCCAGGGATCGGCCATTCTGAAGCCACCCTTACGTCGCTGATGCCTTCAGTGGACTCCCAAGAGAAGCCTTCTTCCATGGCGCTAGGTTCAAAGCACAGCACCACATCGGGATCTTCGTCCTTGATGACAAGGTCAGCAGCACGCAAGGCTTCTCTGAGTTCAGAAAGTTTCATTTGAGTCGGGAGAGGAATGGTCAATGACGAGAGGCCAGGCGCCGTCAGCAAGCGTTGAACTGCCTTCAAACACTGGAGTGGATCGCACTAGGCGCTCAATGGTCTCACTGCGAGAAATCATGCCATCATGCGCAATGGCCGTAAGGTGGGCATAGGCTTGGTCGCTAAGCGTGAAATGACGCCGTCGTTTGCCGCCGTCGTAGATGCTTTTTGGCATGATGGGCCGCAAAGGTCATGCCCACAATAGCCCCGCCACTGCCTCTGACAAGCCTTCTGGCCATTAGGAAATCTTATGGAACCGGCCCGTTGCAAATGCTCGCCATGGCTGCCATGATGGTGAGCGCCGTTCCATGCCTGCTGCATGACATTCTCAATCCTGGACTATGTAGACCAACTGGAGCCGAGTCCAGAAAAGGGCAAATACATGTGTCCAGCGTGCGGCGGCAACGACTTTACCGTCAACAAAAATACAGGCGGCTACAACTGCTGGCACGATCCCTCCCCTGCACACCGCGCAGAAATTCGTGATGCCCTTGCTCCCATGGTTCGATGGGAAAAGCCGCCTCGTGATCCAGGGCGCTACGACTTTGCCTACAAGAACAACAGCGGAAAGGAAGTGGTGGTGGTCCACCGTGACGACACCTCCGGCAGCAAAAAGATTTGGCAAGATTTTCCCACCATTGAAAAAACACCGAACGGGTACAAAAGCCAGCTTCAGGAAGTAAAAGCCAACATTCTTCCCTATCAGTATCACGAGGCCATCGCTAAAAGCAAGGAGACTGGCCTGCCCATTTTCGTCGTCGAAGGCGAACTCACCTGCGAAGCCGTGTGGGCTCTAGGCATTCCCTGCATCACCTTTCTTGGCGGCAGCAAACAATATCGCACCAACGGCGACTATTCCCATTTGTTCCGCAACGAAAAGCTTGTGCTTTGCCCTGATAGGGACGAACAAGGCGTGGCCTTCATGGCGGAAGTGGCCAATGACAATCCTGGATCAAGCTGGCTTTATGCTGACCCACGATCCTGGGAATGGGAAAATCTTCCTATAGGTAACGGCTACGACATTGGTGACTACATAGAAGAAGGAGCAACGAAAGACGACTTGCTTTCTTCCATTGCTTCCAAAAGTCGCCACCAAGGGCAAGACGGAAAGCCTTGTTACGAGGAGATCATCTCCGCCATTGAAGGTTTTGTAGGCCTCTATGCAAATGAAGCCCGCATTGCTTATGAAACCAACTATTGGTTAGAGCAGCGTGGCGTGAAGATGAGTCAGCAAAACATTGAACGCATTATTGACGAAGCCAAAGGACGGGTTTATGGGAAAGAGGAAATTGAAAGCATTGATGCTTTAGAGATTGCCAATTCTGACAAGGCTCGCGACTGGCTGATTGCGGGTATTGTTCCATTGGGAAGCGTGATGCTGCTTGCAGCAGCAGGCGGAACTGGCAAGACGACTCTGTTGTACAACTGGGCTCTCAACGTGGCACTGGGCTCTCCATGGAGCGGAAGGCGATGTTTGAAAGGTAAATGCTTGTTGATCAGCGCAGACGAACCTCTTTGTGACACCTCTGAAAAGCTTGCTGTGATTGGTTATGCCGAAGCTGGTCTGCAGCCAGGAGACATTAGCTTTTGGGAAACTTGGCGCTTCGCCCACATGAAGCAGCTTGAAGATTACATTCGCAAAGAACGCCCTTCGCTAGTTCTTATTGATAGCCTCACTGCTTGCCTTGCTGGCATGAATGTGGATCTTGCTAAAAGCTCTGCTGGTGATGCCATATATGGTCTGCGTGATATGGCCAACTCATACCGCTGCTCCATCGTCATCCTTCACCATTTGAACAAAAGCGGAGGCCTTAGGGACTCTACAAGCTTCGTAGATAATGTTAGTGAAGTGGTAAAACTCACGCGCTCAGAAAGCTTTGACTCAAATGAATTTGCTATTGAATGGTTGAAGAGTAGGAGCGGCCTGGCTGGTAAACACATTCTCAAGCGTGATCCATTGAACTATGGCTGGCACTATGCAGGGCCACTGGGTGGTTCCCTAGAGGAGCTGAATCAAGTGGTGAATGTGGTGAACATGCGCAAGACAGAGCGCTTTACCAAGCAGCAGGTGGCTTCGTTATCTGGCAGTTTTGATACCAGTTCCACGGGCAAGATGCTGGAAGTGGCCAGGCGGCAAGGACTTATCACCAGCAGCTTTCAAGATGGTCCCAATGGAGAAAAGGCAAGGCTTTACCATTCTTGGGACTATGACACTGTCGAGTGGAGCTTTGACGATTCCACTCCCATAGTGAGTGATAACTCGCCTGAAGAGACGACTGAAGAGAGTGATAGCTCCTTTCTCGCCGTATTAGACGACAAGAAAGAGCCTAATCTTGCAGCCGTGGACGACAAGGATGATGATGATTGGTTTTAAGGGAATCATGGTCTGGCTATAATTATGGCTCAACCATAATTTTTAATAATCGTGGCCATTATTTGGGACCAGCAGCCAGAGTCTATTTCCGCTCCCATTGACGAGGACGAAGAAATCACCATTGACGACTGGCTTAAAGAAGTGGAAGAAGAAGTGGATGCCGCCATTGAATTGCTTGAAAAAGAAGAAAGCCCTTGACCAGAGAAAGGCAAAGGCTTTGGGAGATAGAACTGACCACTGGCCCCTTACGGGGCCTTTTTACTAGCCTGCCACTGCGCTGCATCGCGCTCGGCTTGACAATTCTTGTCTTTGCCATAGAGCCATGCTTCTGTGCTTTGGCCAGGCTTGGGGCCGTTGCGAGGGAGCTTAATAATGCGAGGTTCAGGCATGGTGCTTTTAGAGGGCTTGCTCATTGTATGCTCACTGTCAAGCAGGGTCAGTTACAACACTGGCACAAGCCACTATTGACACAAGTATTACAATTGTCCCGAAGGCTTCCCTCCCGCATCTACGCGCCTGGGGAAGTCTGGAACCACCAGCCCTGCGGCGCTACCGACTGAAAGGGGCGATGGGGAAGGCAAAGGGACCTTAAGCATCCTTCGCAAGAAAGCGCCACGCGCAAGCGAGCCCCCAAGGCGAGCTTTGTTCAAGGCGCTTTCCCTTCCTAAACCATCAAACCATTTTCTATTAGCCATCCTCCGCAGAGCACCGTACGAGCAAGCGAGCCCCCAAGGCGAGCTTATTCAGCGGTGCTCTTTAATCTTCCTTTGCTTTCTTGTTGCTTCAAAGCAACTTGTGATAAGCTGATGATGCTTTCGTTCTACTTATGCCTTCTGCTCCTACTCGTCCCGACGTGCTTCCTACTCTGGAACATAACGGCGTTGCAATTACCGTACTTAACCACCACGGCTATTCAACTCCTAATCGTGGGCCTCTTCCTAAAAGCCGCATCCTTTATGGTGCTCGCGATGAAAACAATGAACGCCACTGGCGGGGGAGTTTTGAAGAGATTAGTCAGTTGATTGATCGTGGCTTTGCAACTGCCCCTCTCGCTTCTGGCATTTAACCATGGAAGACCTTGCAGATCTGCTTAAAGAGCTGGAAGCTATTAAGGCAAACCAAAAGGCTCTTGCTGAAAAAGAAGCTCTTTGCAAAGAAGAGCTTTTAGAGGCCATGAAAGAGAATGGCCTTGACAAGGAAGAAGGCCCCTATGGGGCCGTGCGCATCCAAAGGCGAGCAGAAAAAGACTACGGACCGGCCATTAGAATAATGGAAATAAATCTTAAGGAAGCCAAGAAGCTGGCTGATGACATGGGAGACTATGAAACGCTAGGCGTGAAAGAAAGCCTGGTGTACACGCCGCCCAAAGATTTGTTCTAACCATGAAACCGTCCGAAATTGAGCGTCTCATTGACGCAAAGATTTTGGAGCATGAACGGCGAATTGGCTGGATTAGTGGCATTGCAGGAGCTGTTTTCATGGCAGCTCTGTTCTTTCTAAAGTAAATTGACAAAGACTGACAAATGACCCTCACTTCCTCCCTCCCATCGCCCCTTCTTTCCAAGGAAGAATGGAAAGAACTGGATGATCTTCGTAAAGCCATTTCCCAAAATCCTGCCAGCGTTGTGCCATGGCAACAAGAAAAATTCAGCGCATTGTTTACTAGAAGCCTTCTCGGTAAAGGAGATTTGCCTTTATCATAGGCTGGAGAAAAAGCCTAGTATTTGCAATGCCTTCGCCACAAATCAACTTCCCAACTGAAGAGGCAGAACTGCGCTATGGCGTGAAAGTGCTCATGGAGGCTGGTTTTAAACCAGAGCAAATTGAAAAAATTAGAGACAAGATTGGCAGTGGCCCTGGGCTTATTCCATACAACAAAGAAACCGTAGGAATGCGCAGGTATATGGTGCAAGAGCTGCTTGCATCAAACTTGAGCAATTCCCAAATTAGTCGCGTGCTAAAACTAAGCAAAGAAACAGTTAATGCCGATAGGCAACAGAACAGAAGTTTGTGGACAGAAAGTATATTAAAAAGTCAAGATGTTCATCGGGCTCGTATATTGACAGAATCGCTTGAATTGAAAGAACTTGCGCTAATGCAGTTTGAAGTGAGTAAAAAGAAGAAAATTACAACCATCTCCGACAGGGGTGAAACCATTGCTATCACTGAAGGTGCAGGCGAAAGTTCTTTTCTTACAGTGGCTAAAAATTGCCTTGAGCAACAAGCGAAAGTCCTAGGCCTCTACGACATCAAGCCGCAAGTGGAAGAGAAAAAGAGCTACAAAGGCTTTCTTGATGACCTTGCAAAAACCATTGGTGACGTTAAAGAAAAAGAAGAAAAGGCAAAAGCCATTGATGCAAAGTTTTCCGTGGCTGATAGCAACGAGCCCAAGGAAACATCAGAAGGCCTGTCAAAAATGGAATTGTAAAGAAAATTCTCTCCTCATTGACAATTGCTTTATCGTTTGGCAAGCTTGCTTATGACTGCTCTTCCCCATGGACTTTTCTTCAGTTGGAGACTTCCTCCGCCAAGCCGCCATTGCTAAGCAAGACAAGCGCAAGGTTATTGACGAAGGGCTGGAGCCTTTCCTAGGAGACCCGGCCACCATTGGCGTGCCGCCATCGCTTGCTAATGCCCTGGAAGAGCTTCTGGAGCAGTTTGGCGACGAAGCCTATCGCCAGGCAGCATTGTTCTGCGCCGGTAAATGGCATCACATTCATACGGAAGTGCTAGAGCAGCACGTAGAGAACAATGGCATGGCTGAAGCTTTGCTCACCATGAGCGACATCAGCAAACTCTCCACTGTCCTCCTTCTTCTGGAGCAAGTGGGTAGTTTTGGAGGGGATGAGCAATGGAGAAAAATGCTTCGGAAAATTGTCGGGCAATCTATCCTCGAACACCTTGAAGAAGAAGGCACCGACCCTGAGTCTTTCTTTTCCAGAGAACAATGATCAAAGGAAATACACTAGACGTGTTTACCATTGCTTTTGACAATGGCGAACAATTCTCTCTAATGGCTAGAGACAAGACAATGGCGCGTTTAATGGCGCATGAGCTGGCGCCTAATCGTCAAATCATTGCCATCCATAAAGTTGATGAGTGGCAAACCAATGCTTAACATCCCCATGCTTCCCCCATTGATCAGCCTTTGCATTCCGCCAGTGCTCAAGGCTGAGGCACAAGCAATTGCCGCTCAAGAGCCTATAGTCCACCCCGTGTGGCGGAAGCTTGAGCAACGCGGCAAGCATTTCATCGTGCGCACCAATGACATTGGCGACATTGAAGAAGTGGCAGATTGGGCCAGGAGCTGGCTGGTGGAGCCTGCAGAGCCCTTAGACAAGGCACGCAGGCAAGCCTTTCAGAACGTAGTGGAGCGAGCTGGCAGGCACGTGCATCTGTCGCCCGTGGGCCATTGCCACTTCCTTGCCACTGGCTGGAAACAGAAGAAGCCATAAGGGAAGCTAATGGTCGCCATGCTTGACAGGCTTCTTGCATTGTGAGCACAATGGCGGTGTTCCTCCTTCAAGAACCATGACTCAAGCAACCGTTTATCAATGGGCGCATGGCACCAGTGCTTTCAAGGCAGATGGCACCATGATGATGCTTGACAACGAGCCTTATTGCTCCACTGGCTTTCGCCTAACCAAAGTTGAAGAGTGGCTAACCACCCTTGAGGAAATCATTCCCACCATCGAACCCTGCCATCGCTATGCCATGGAAAGTCTGTATTTCATGCTGAAAGCCACGCGCATTCAGCATGAAAAAGATCATAAAGAGATGGTCTCTGAAGCACCCACGGCAGAAGATTTGCAAGAATACTTAAGTGCGTATGCTGCAGCAATTGGCAATGAAGCAATTTCCTGATCCTCGCAATGACTCCGACTACAACACCTTCCCATATGGCACTGAGCCCATCCCTGGAGACACCACCTGGGCAAAAGCCAAAAAAGAAAAGAAAGACGATGGCGGAAGAGATGGTGCGGCACCATCAGCGCATGTATCTTCTCTATAGACAAGCGGTGGATTTCTAGGCAAAAGAAAAGGGGGCTGCAAAGCCCCTTTTTTTTAATGACGAGATTCCAGCGTTCCCGAGAGACTGAGTGCCTCACAAGCAAGAAGAAAGCTTGCCTTCCATACTTTGTCACTATACCAAGATAAAAAGAAAGGGCCTTTCGGCCCTTCCTCTTTACAACCCTCCGATACGCCTTTGACCTCGGAGATGCTCAACAAGGAGATGGCTGCCTCACGGGCCATGCGATCACCGTGGCGAGCCTTACGGACTTCGCCCAACCATCTAGCGTGTCCACCCTTGCGGCTCCAGCGGAGAGGCGATTAAGCCTAGGACCGAGTTGCTTGCAAAGCATAGCACGGAACACGGCAATGGAGAAAAGTGGTAAGGTAAAGGTTGCCAGGAGGCGACTCCCTGGTCCTTGCTACTTACTTTCCCCTACTGATGCTTCGTTCTGTTCTTCTTTCCGCTTCCCTTGTCATCGGCCTTGTGCCCATGCCAGCGGAGGCGAAATCTTCGTGCGCCCATGCCAGTTTCTATGGCCTAGGCGATGGTTTCCATGGCCAACGTGCTGCTGATGGAAGCCGCTTCAATGCTCATGGCCTCACCACTGCCCATCGTTTTCTCCCTTTCGGCACCCGCCTGCGAGTGACCAACCCCTCTACAAACAAAAGCGTGACGGTGACTGTCACTGATAGAGGGCCATTCATTGCAGGCCGCTCCTTAGACCTCAGTTATGGTGCATTCCGGCAAATCGCCAGTCCTTCGCAAGGTGTTGCCAGGGTGTGCTTTGCTAGGGTGTGATCCTTAGTGAAATATCTGCTAAGCGTCCCTTCGACTGGAGGGCGCTTTTTTATTGTCTGTGCTTTTTGAAAAACAGGCACTATGGTGTATCAAGTCGATTCAACCCGTGTGCTGGGTCAACCAGCTCCAACACGATTTCGATTTGATTCGCTTCAGCCTGTGTTTTTGCTTTGACGAAATTCAGCCGCTGTGTGAACTCTTTTTCCACCTTCCACTCATTTCACCCAGTGTTGCCGCGTGACGGCATTCAGGGGCTGTATAAGACTCTTTCAGTTGATTCACAACGTATTTTCGCTTTGACGAAATTCACGTACTATTCAACTTTCCCTTATTTTTATGATTTCTTCTGCTCCCCATAACTACTATTTTGATCAAGAAAGCGATGGCATGTGGTTCATCGGTGACTTCGACGAAGAGGCCACTAAACTTTCTCACGCCGAATTTATTCAAGGAGAATGGCTGTTCCAGCTTGAATTAAAAGGGCGATCTTGGGTGCGGCTCATTATTGAGCGGGCACATGGCGTTGATGCTCGACGTAGTCCAGCCCAGCGTTTCACCACAGAACAGTGGGCGTTCTTCAAGCAACAATGTCGTCAAGCATCTGCTCAGAAAGGTTTCCGTATTGAGCTTCATGCATGGCCAGAGCGCACCACACCATCAGCTCGCGCATTCCTCTACGGCAATGCAGAGAAAGCCACAAAAGACAGTGGAGTGCATGACATCAAAGCCATGCGTGCCTATCACCACGAGCGAATGGATGCCATTAATTTGATGAACATGATGGAACCTCGCCATTCCACTCCCATGGCAATTTTTGAGGCAGTGGACAAGCATAAGGAGACAATGAATTTTCACTTGCTCCGCCTGAAAAATCACAAGTATCCAAAGGAACACCCATGGATGCAACAATGCATGGCAGTATTGCCCGAACTGGCAAAATCACTGTCCCCTGAACAGCAAGAGCTTCTTGGTCTTTCGTTCCATAAACGTAATGGCACCCTCAACAAGACTTTCAATCAGTCTCGTGTGTTGACTTTATGGGCGGCCACTCATGATCTCAATGGTAAAGTATTGCGAGATGACTCCGGGCAACCAGTTGGCACTCGCTTCCTGAAGACTCTCATGGGAGCTTCGCCTTTCAGGCAGCGCCATTGTGGAATTCATCGTGCCAATATCATGCGAGACTTTCGTAAGCATTTTATTGAGCAACGTATTGGCAAAGTGGACAAAAGTGAGTTGTATTCACAGGCTCATCATGAGGAATTTGTGAGGGCTAGGAATGACTTTAATCGTGAATGGTTGAAGCTTGCGAAGGTGTTTCGTAAATACGAAATGGCTTGATGATTACGACTCGCTTCAGCAAGTATTTTCGCTTTGACGAAATTCACCGGCTATGCGGGCATTAAAAATAAATCTGCTTCAAAGGGTGTTCTTACTTTGATAAGATTCAACCTCTATGCAGACAATCTTTTTTTTATTTAGCGATTCGCTTCAGCCCGTGTTTTTGCTCCGACAAAATCCAACATCTTTGCGAACTTTGAGACCCGGCGGGCCTTGTAAAGGAAAGTGACAGCTCCTTTGCAGGGTCCGGTCCGTGCGGTATTGTGTTCCTAAACCCCTCCCCCCTCATGCGCGACTTTTCTTCGATCACTGCTTTTTTCTCAATTGCCATTGGCTTTTCTATGCTCATTGGCGCCAGCATTATCGGCATTGAAACTCCGCCAAAAGACGCATTGGCCTACCATAAGTGCATCCAATTGCACCCACAAAGGTATTGCGCTATCACGCATTTGGGCGCAAAGTGAACTTTCCCGTGGGCACAATTGTCGATCTTAATGACCGACTGTTTGGCTGGCGAGGTAAGTACAAAGTAATTACACAGAAAAGTAATTTCGACAAAGTGCGCATCCAAAATCTTGGCACGAACTCCCAGCAGTTCGTAAGCCCTGATCGGCTGCGCCTAAGCAGACTGTCACAATTCTTCTTGAAGAGCCTGCAGAAATAACGATAAGCAGCGCTAATGGCCCAAGGGCTTTACAAGGAGCGATGGAGGGGCAACAATTGGGAGCAACGAGGCGAGAGCCTCTCCACCTTCCTCTTCTCATGAGCCGCGTTCTTAAGCCTCAAACCAAGACTGAACTGATCCGCCGCTTCATCTTTGATGCTGGCTCCTCCATCGTCTCTGTGGAATTCCGCAAGGCTGATGGCACTCTCCGTAAGCTTCAGTTCAATCCCCGCGACACCCAAGAAATCAAAGGCACCGGCAAGCCCACCACCAATCCTTCCATCATCCGCTGTCGGGACTTCTCCATTGCCCGCAAGGAAGGGCAAGGTGCCTGGCGCTCCTTTGATTGTGAGCGTGTGGTAAGCATCAAAGCCAACGGCATCGCTCTCTACTGCTGAAACCATGATCCTCGAAACGATTAACCTTTCTGTCGCTGCTCCCATTCCCTTTGACAGTGACTTAGTGCCTTCCACCTTCGGCGCTTGCGATCGTAAAGGACGTTGCTACTGGGGCAGACTTCGTGGCGGCATCTGGCAGTGGAGGTATGGTGTTGAGCCGCAAAATGGTTTTACTCATTGGCTTCCTGCCAATACTGCTGCACTACCCACACGTCTTCCTTATAAGCGCTGAAGCCATGCCAGCCACGCTCTCCCGCGATGACCAATGGAGCCTCTGGAGCAAGGCTCCTGGCGGCTGGTATCTAATGGACACCAACCCTGATCGTGATGCGCTCGTGCTCAAAGCGGCTAGCTTGCGGACCCTGTTTACCAACAGGCGCTTCATCGTTGCTCAAGGCCCAACGCCTCCTGCATTGTGAAGCTTTGTAACAACGCTTGACTTCGGCCTCAAAACCAACTAATTTTTCTTTCGTCAGCTTTCCTCAAAACCATGAGCCACCAATTCACCTCCGGCGTGTTCCTGAACAGCCAGCCCGCTTGGCACAAGCTTGGTACTGTCCTCGACGGCACCTTGCCTGCCCGTGAAGCCTTCCGCCTGGCCAATGCCGACTGGCAAACCATCGCCGCCCCTATCTTCACCAGCGACATGGTGGAAATCCCTGGTCACAAAGCCATCACCCGCAGCGACAATGGCACTGTCCTCTCCATTCAAGGCGAGAGCTACGCCATTGTTCAAAATGAGCAGCTCATCCGCATGGCTGAAGCCCTACATGAGGACACCACAATGGATGCCGTATGCGTGCTGGCAGAAGGCAAGCGCGTGACGTTCACGGCCAAGCTCAATGGCACCACTGGCGAAGTGGTGAAAGGCGATGAAATCAACCAGTATCTTGTGGGATGCACTTCCCACGATGGCACCATTGCCTTCCAACTGATCTTCAGCCCCATCCGCGTGGTGTGTCAAAATACGCTCTCCGCTGCTCTGGGACAGGCTGCCGTAAGTTCGGCCAAGAAGCGTATGCGTATTCGTCATACCAAAAATGCCAACGCTCTCATTGAACAACTCCCGCAAATCATTGACATCAAGCGCCAGCAGTTTAATGGTGGCATGGAGGAGCTGAAGGCCATGGCTGCCAAGCCCTGCACTTCTGCTCAATTCCGTCAGTATTGCGAGAACGTGTTTGCCGATCAACTGATGGGCTTCACCAATGACAAGCGAGGTGACAAGACCACTGCTCGCCCCAAGAAGCTTGAAGACCTGCCCGCATGGGACAAGGTGGCAAACAAGTTCCATGGGGAAGGCATTGGCTTCGACATCAAAGGCGTGAAGGGTACGATGTGGGGCGCCTACCAGGCCATCACTGAGTATTTCAGCCATGATGCTGGCCGTGCCATTGATGCCACTGAAGCAGCTCGTCAGCGCCTGGAAAGCCTCTACTGGGGCACTGGAGCTGCCACTATCACCCGCGCCCATGAGCTGGCGCTGCGCTGATCACTGGCCTTTGTAAAGAAAAGCAACGCTGATGGTTCGGGGGCTGGAAACAGCCCCTTTTTCGCTTATTGTTGTTTCAACGGGCCGAGAGGTCCACCACCTTCCTTCAGACCATGACCCGCATCAACCACACCGTCGAGCAGCTCACCACCGACGACGCCTACACCGTCTTCGATGGCCTCAACACCATTGGCTTGACCGTCACTGTGCCCGACTGGCACGAGCCCTTTCCTTCCAAGGCGCACATGGGCGCTGCCAACCCTCGCAAGCTTGAAATGGTGGGCCTGCTGCACGTTTCCCGCACTTGGTATATGAATGGCCCTGTAATGGATCAGTGGACCATCTCCACCCTCAACGGCCCCATCCACGTGCCTGCTGGCACCCGCATTGAAACTGAGGAGTTGCCTGAGAAGTGGGAAGCCAATCGCCGCGAAGCTGACCCTGGCAAGAAACAGTGGTACGCCTATACCAATGGCCGCACTGCCTTTTGTTGAGAGTTGTTACAGGGGCCAGAAATGGCCCCTTCATAGACTATTGTTCTTTCAACGAGGCGAGAGCCTCTCCTCCTTTCCGGCCATGACCGACTTTCCTCCCACTCTCCGCACCTACACCGTCCACTTTTCCTACCGCTACGGCGTGGACAAGCAGTACATCAGCTACAACTCCAGCGTAGTTGATGCCGTGGATGAGGCCGCTGCGGCATATATCATCCGTGAGCGCTGGATGCGCGACGTGGAAGTGAGCTTGGTGAAGCGCCACGAATACGCTGCTTGGTAGCCTCTCCCTCTGTACCCTCCGAACCCTCCGAACCCTCCTCTCATGGCAACCATCCCCACCATCCATCTCAACGGCACTGGCTTCACCACGCTGCGTGATGAATACGCTGCTGCCTACGATGCCATTGGCAAGGCCAGGGACGCTCTGGCAGAGGCAACCCTTAACGGGCGGGATTATTATCCACAGCCTGACGGGGCCTACTACAAGGCTCGCGCCGAGCGTGATGAAGCTTTGGACAAGCTCAGCGAGGCTCACCAGTATGTGGCCGAGATGCTCGCGGGCATTTGCGACCAGCAACGCTGAGCCTTCTGTAAAGTTTTGTTACAGCGGGGCCTGAGGGCCCCTTTTCAGACTATTGTTAGCTCAACGAGCCGAGAGGCTCTCCTCCTTTTCAGCCATGACCTCCTCCTTCTTCAAAGATCAACTCCTTTCCATCGTTGCCGCTTTCATCGTTGAAGGCAAGCCTGGTGAAGAGCTTCTGCTCCCCTCCATGGCCGCCCTCCGCAAGCGGGCTGATGGTCGCCTCATGATGGGCCGCAACGGCACCTTCTGGACTTGCTTCAACGAAACCAGCGACGACATCGTTGCCAAGATTGTGCGATGGGGAAAAGAATCATGAACGTCCCAAACCATCAGCACAACTCAGGCAAGCCTCCCAAGCGGAGGCTCAAGCCTCAAGCCCTAAGGGCCGCCAAGGCCCGCCGCAATGCCCTCCTCAACCGCCTTTCCCATGGAAACCATCAGCCTTCTGGCCATCAGCAACAAAGGCCGTAGCCGCATCGGCACCACCATCACCACTGCCATTGTCGAACAAAACCATCACGACAAGCTTTTCATTGTGCTGCCGCAGTTCAATCAATGTCGATGGATAAAGAAAGAAAATGATCCTGACTTTTGCATTATTGAAGAAGACTGATTACTCCTTTTCCTGATAATTGCCGTTTATTCGTTTTCCAGCTATGCGCTGCACTGTTCGTACTTTTTCTGACAATGGGCCTTATTTCCCGCCCACTGTCATGCAATATCAAGCTTCTTGCTTGAAAGACATTCTTTTCCATGCTCGCCTCGCAATGGAAGATAATGAAGATTGCATTGCCGTGTTTCACGATGATCACTGCACTGGCGTGTGGGAAGACGACAGCGAGCCTGAGCCTGATGGTGAAGGCGGGTGGTTCATGCCTCGTGGAAACTACGTTCTACGCCGCCCTGGAGGACGCTCTGCAAGGACCTTTCAAATGATCACGGAGAAGATGAAATGAGCATTCTTGAACTGCGCCACTGGTCCATTGATCCTGACTATTTCACGCTCACTGTGGAAGCAATAGTGGAAGACGCCTATTGTTATCGTTGGGCAACTATGGAAGATGATGAACAATGGGAAAATGGTTTATGCAGGGCCACTATTGCTTTAGGCAGCCTTGAAGACTGGCCAGAAGATAATGAAGAACGGCTTGCTTTTGTGGAAGCCTGCATGCCTGATTGG
>Ga0169931_10005887_pt1 | contig 18631 bp, 16 predicted proteins | sample Kivu_15m_20L_FD_129675 | JGI IMG/M metagenome (GOLD analysis project Ga0169931, IMG submission 129675) | Freshwater microbial communities from Lake Kivu, Western Province, Rwanda to study Microbial Dark Matter (Phase II) - Kivu_15m_20L... | ecosystem: Environmental > Aquatic > Freshwater > Lake... | reverse complement strand
CGCATTGGCTATCGCAAAATCGAAGCGGATACCATTGATGATTTTATCCTCGGCTGTATAAAAACTATCAGCGAAAGCTGTGTGACCTAAGCTGTTGTTTCCGGTTAAGTAGCCGCTTTCATCGGGCAGCAATTCATTCATAAGGTAGTAAACCAATCCATCTCCACCAACGATGTTGTTCAAGGTATCGCAATCGGCTGCTGTTGGAACGCCCAAACATCCATTCGAAGTGAGCAGTCCGCTGCGTTGCAGGCTAATGGTATTCTGCATGCGGGTTTTCTGCCCTGTGGTGAACATGTTCATACACTGATCGTATGTGTAATCCATGAAATTCATGAACATATCGCTGCTGTTACCGCATGATGGCGATGGAAAAGAGGGGCATTGGAAATTGGCACCTTCCTGGTTGGGCGTGTCGGTAACCTGATCGCTGCCGGAACAAGGATCGGATGCATTGTCGTCGTCGCCCCAGATGTGAATCAGGTTTAACCAGTGGCCAATTTCGTGCGTTGCCGTTCTTCCTTTGTTGTAATTTCCGCCATTGGGAGTGTTGCGACCAAAGAATTTATAGCAAATCACGACACCATCAAGTGCGGGTATAACTGTTCCGGGCAAGGTGGCAAAACCCAATAGGTTGTTGGATAGATTACACACCCAAATGTTGAGGTACTTATCGGTTGGCCAAGCATCAACTCCTCCGGTTATGCTACGCTTCATGGCATCGTTGAGACTAAATGCTGTAACCGAAGTTTGTATTCTGTTAATGCCGTTGGAGGCAAGTCCTTGCGGGGTGCGCGCTGCCAAACAAAATTGAATCTCGCAATCGGCTGCAATGGAACTGAATGCCGCCGGAATAGATGAAGCATTCGCGTTGAGTTTGCGGTAATCTTCATTCAACACATCGATTTGCGAAAAGATTTGTTGGTCGGGAATGTTTTGTTCATCGTTTTGATATAGCACATGCACCACAACAGGAATGGTGATAATCTGCCTGTTTTTTTGCGGCGCACTTTCGAGTTGATGAAGTTTTTGATTAATGATGCTCAACTGTTCCTCGAGCGATGGATTTTGGGCTTTGCAGTTATTTAGGTATTCGCTAGTACCGCAGTTGCGATGCTGCCCGTATGCAAACTGAAATGAAAGAAGTAACGCAAATAGAATATTCCGAGCAAACATAGGTGCTGATGTTTAGAATTAATGCATTGCAAAAGTATGAAAGCTTTCTGAAGATTAAGATTCTATTGCTTTGATAAAGAAGATGAGGCATTCAACACGCCATCAAAACATACCAACAAGACTATAATTTGTAATTTAGCCTCGATTAAGTTTAATGAGTAAATCGTCCCATTCTTTTCGCATTTTACTCGCCGAAGACGAAGCCAGCTTGCGCGATATGATTGCGCTAAATCTGGAGCTCGAAGGTTATGCTATTCAAACAGCTGTTGATGGGAAAATTGCACTCGAGAAGGCGCTTTCCGAGCGATTCGATTTGTTGATTCTGGATGTGATGCTTCCCTTACTCGATGGTTTTAGTTTGTGCGAACGGATTCGCCTCGAAAACCCCGATGTAATGATCCTCTTCCTCACCGCTCGAAACAGCAGCGCCGATCGTGTGCAAGGTTTGAAGCTGGGCGCCGATGATTACCTTACCAAACCGTTCAACCTCGAAGAGTTATTGTTGCGGGTTTCGGGCTTACTACGCCGGGGCCTCGATCGTAAATCGCAGCAAGAACAACGCGATGTATTTCGTTTCGACGGAAACACCATTTACTTTACGCAATTTGAAATTCACACACGTACCGGAGAAAAAATCCAACCTTCGAAACGCGAAATGCAGCTGTTGAAATTGCTCATCGAGCGCCGAAACGAAGTGGTGTCGCGGAAACAGATTCTCGAAACGGTGTGGGGATACGATATCATTCCGGCCACGCGAACCATCGATAATTTTATTCTCAATTTCAGAAAATATTTCGAACGCAATCCTGCCGAACCCGAGTTTATTCAGTCGGTGCGTGGTGTTGGTTACCGCTTTGTACTTTCGAACGAGCGTTAATTTGCTACCGGCAATTTCCGCATCATGCTTTTTGTGCCGCTGCTAATTTGCAGAAAATACATACCCCCCGCTAAATAACCAGGATTGAAGTTCAATGCATTCGTTCCGGCAGAATAGTGCTGCGTTTGCAAAAGTTTACCCTGCGCATCGAAGAGTGTTACGTTAACATCTTTATATTCTGCAGAATGAAATTCGATGTAAAGCATTCCTGATTGATACGGCACGGGATAAATCACCGCATCGAATTGGTTTTGTATGGCATCAATCCCAACATTGGTAAAAAACACCGCATCCGAATACGATTCACAATATCCGTTGGATGCCACAATGCTGTAATTGCCCGGAACAAGCGGTTGATAATTGGTCGCATTTTCGGTACCTGCTAAGGTATCGCCATCGAGCAACCAAACCCAGTTATAAGGCAAACCGGGATTGTAGAAAAAACTCTCGGTAATGGGATTGAGGATAAATTCGGGTTGGTATGGATACGGCTCAACCTGAACGGTGAACGTATCTGAAAATGCCGCACAGCCTTGTTCGGAACGAATTTCGGCGGTGTAATTTCCCGAGTCGAACGCAATGAGTGTGTCGTTGTTGGCCGAAAGCAATTCGATTCCATCGCGCGACCATTGGTAAAATGCTGCTTGGGGCAAGGTAAGAATGGCCGAATCGCCTTCGCAGAATAAGGTATCTGTTCCTAAAATACCGGGCGATGCCGGCGAGGCATTCACGGTAACAGAATCGGTATTGGTAAAAGAAAGGCCGACTTGCGTTCCGATGGTCACCGAGCCATTGCCTTCGTTGGTATTGAACGCATAGGTTCCCGGGCCGGTAACCTGAATAACAGCAGTGCCTAAATTATCGTCTGGCGATCCAAATGGCGGTCCGTTATCTTCATCATAAAACTGAATGCTAAAGGCGGTACCACTTATTACCGTGTTCATACCCGACTGACTGAAATTTATGCTGTTACTTCCTGACGAACTAGTTGATGAGGCTCCTCCAATTGTTAAAATGTAGTATATGTCTGGATTCCCAGAACCACAGAACCACTCCTCAATATCGCCGCACCAATTGCTGCCCGTTGCCGTAAAGTTCACACTGGTTAAAATAAAATCCATTAACCGTGTTTCGAGCGTAACGGTATACGTGTCGGCAACGGTATAAAGTTGAGGCTCGGGATTGGCGAGGGTCGAAGTATTGCCATTACCAAAGTCCCACGTGTATTCAACAGGTTGTGTTGGGCTGGTAATCAAGGCCTGGAACTCGGTGAGCAAACTATCGCAGCCTGCATCAATGCTGATGCTGAAACCCGAATTACCTGAACCACCCGGCAATACCGAAATGGGGAGGGTAAAACTCTGCGCCTGGTCGATACTGATTGGTGAGGTTACCGAAGCTATAACGTTAACCGAGATGGTGTAGCTTCCGATTGTGGTTGGGGTGCCGCATATCTTTACGCATCCACGCTGCGAGGCAGGATCGGAAGTGATGGTGTACACGTTATCGGTTTCATTCACCGTGGCCGAAAGTCCGGGAGGTAATCCCGAAATGGAGGTAATTGTGATTGATCCTAAGGTAACATCGAAGCCTGTTCCCGCATCGGTGAAATTTTGGGGCATGAAGAAAGTAACGTCGAGGTCGTATGGTTCATTTACCGGTGCATCGGGCAAGGTGCTCGGACACAGGGCCGGAGCGGCCGGATTTGCAGTACACGTAGGGTCGACAACACAGCCGGGGCATTGCGGATGTGTGGTAATTGAGTAAAAACCGAGAATGGTAAGTAGCAGTAGATTCTTCATGCTTCAATTTTAAGAAAAATTTTCAACTTTACACACAAATGAAAAACAGGCTACAATCTTTTCTTTACAAAGCGGGTGTTGAAGCGGGCGTTGATGAAGCAGGCAGAGGTTGCCTGGCAGGCCCTGTTGTTGCGGCGTCAGTAATTTTACCATCCGGATTTCATCATCCCTTATTATTCGATTCAAAGCAAGTGAAAGAAAAAGACCGCAATGAACTGCGTAAAGTAATTGAAAGGGAAGCCACAGCCTGGGCGGTTGGCATGGCAACAGTTGAAGAAATCGATGCAATCAATATTTTACAGGCTACCTACCTTGCGATGCACCGTGCCATTGCTCAATTGCACGTAAAACCCGAATTCCTCGCCATTGATGGCAACCGGTTTAAATCCTACCCGGAGATTTCGCACGAAACTGTTGTTGGTGGCGATGCGAAATACGCGCACATCGCGGCTGCTTCGATTTTGGCCAAAACCCACCGCGACGAATACATGTTAGCCTTGCATAATGATTTTCCTGAGTTTGGTTGGAACTCGAATAAAGGATATGGAACTACAAAACACGTAGCGGCTTTGGGAGTTATAGGCCAAACAACACACCATAGAAAATCATTCAAACTAAAAAACCAACAACTAAGCTTGTTTTAGCATTGGTAGCAATGAAAATTAATAGAATTGCGCCCCGCTTTTACTATCGCGATTAAAAGTTTTATCAATATTCTTCTTTTTTATTTGGGAGATTGAATTGTTTACCATAGGTTTGCGGAAACAAACTCATCAACAACAATGAAAAAAATTTTCGCCCTTGCTATCGTAGTAGTAGCGCTTGCTTCTTGCAAAAAAGATTACACTTGTGAGTGTACTGTTTTAGGTCAAACTGTTTCGGAAACTTACGAAAAAACCACGAAAGATGCTGCAACAGACTCTTGCAATCTTGCAAATACAGCTGCTGCTCTTCTTGGAGGATCTTGTTCACTTAAATAATCAACCTCTTCTTTAATAACTAATCTCTTTTTCTTTAAATCATGAAAAAATTTTTCGCCCTTACTATCGTAGTTGTAGCGCTTGCTTCTTGCAAAAAAGATTACACATGTGAATGCACCATTGCAGGTGTAACAACCCCAACCGAAATTAAAGACGCAAAAAAAGCTGATGCTGAAGATGCTTGCAATGCTTTAGATGTTGCGGCAAAACTTGCCGGTGGTTCTTGTGCTCTTAAATAATAATAATCTACTTCATCTCAAAAGCTGCTTCGGCAGCTTTTGTTTTTTTAATACAATCCTGATTTATCATGAAACTCATCATTGCAATTGGTATAGTAGCTTTGGCCTTTTCATCTTGTAAAAAAGACTATGCGTGCACGTGTTACGCCGGAACGGTACTTGAAACAACTGTTGACTATAACGGACTCAGTAAAAGTGAGGCTGAAACTGCAGAAACTGCATGCACGCTAAACTCTGCTTGCAACTGGGAGACCAAATAAGCGAACGGTTCATCTAAATTTTCGGCCGACATTTGTCGGCTTTTTTGTTTTCACTATGCAGTATTTGAGGCATTTAGGCATTATCTTTTTGTGCACGTTTATACTCTGCATCAATTGGTACTGCATCAACAACATCGATTTTTTCGATTATTCGATTACCGACCTTGGTATAGCCAGTTGGAGCATCGCACCTTACTTTAGCAGACTTTCGCTTGGTTTACTTGGTGCATTCCCCTTGCTTTGCCTGGCATTTCCGGCCAAAAGTCGTGTTTTTTTACTGCTTGGTGTAGCTTGCTCTCTTTTAATGGCGCTGGTTTCGTTAGGCGAAATCGTGCTGTGTGGCCTCGAACGACCATATCTCGCATTGCATGAACTTTGGCCACTTTCGAAATGGCAAGGGGCTGTTTGGATTCTTTTTGCACTCATCGCATGGTTAAGTCTAATCAGTGTAGCTCGCACTAAACCCAAAAAATTCGTCCAGTTGCTCCTTGTTGCTGGCGCAATATTATTTGTGGCATTACCTTTCGTGTTAAACTACCCTCCCTCCTGGGCTGTATATGGCGAAGAGGCCGAACGAAATGTCTCCAAAACGCTGCAACTCGATTCACTCTATCAGGTTGCGTCCTACAAACATGGAGTTCCGTCTGAATTAGATATTACGCAAAGTAAAAAGCTAATCTGCTTTGCCAGTTTAACCTGTCCGTATTGCAGTCGTCTTGCCTACAAGCTGCATATCTTGAAAAAGAGAAATCCGAAGGCAAGTATGCTTTTGGTGCTTACCGGAGATGCTGCTAAAATTAAACGCTTCGAGGAGAAATCTGCATGCTTAGATGTTCCCCGATTGTTCATTGAGCCCGAATACTTTGCCCGTTGGTTTGGCGGAAGTGTTCCGCAGGTATTCCTGGCCAATGGCAAACAAACGCAGAAAGAACTCGAATACTGGGCGCTCAACGACGCTCATCTCAAACCTTAGGATTAACCTTGAATAGCGAAACTCAGGCTTTTTTCCTATTTTCGAAAAATCAATTGTCTGTTTTATGGAACTTACCCGCATCATCGATATTCTCCCGTACATCCACACTAAATACAATCGCGCTGATGTATTGAATGCCAAAATCAAAGGCAACTGGCAAAGCTGGAGCATCGACGAGATTTGCTCCATAGCCGATGAGCTGAGTTTTGGACTATTAAACGCAGGAATTGGTCCTGATGATAAAGTGGCCATCGTTTCGCCCAACCGTCCTGAGTGGGTACTGGCCGATTTTGGGATTGCGCAACTCGGTGCTGTAAGTGTTCCGATTTATCCTACCATGAGTGCCGCCGATACCGAGTTTATACTCAACGACTCAGGAGTTAAAATCGTGTTGGTTGCCGATCGCGATTTATTCCAAAAAATCAATAGCATCAAAGGCAACACACCCAGCGTTCAACACATTTTTACTTTCGATGCCTTAAGCGAGGCACGACACTGGAGCGAATTGATTGCCGCTGGTAAAAACAATCCACAGTCTGAGAAATTATCTGCACTAAAGGCTGCCGTAAAACCCGACGATTTGCTCACACTTATCTATACATCAGGAACAACCGGAACGCCAAAAGGCGTGATGCTTACACACCGAAACCTGATTTCGAATGTAACCGGCGCGCAGGAAGTTTGTCCGGTGAATAATACCCACAAGGTGTTGAGTTTTTTGCCCTTGAGCCACATTTTCGAGAGGATGCTAACATATCTATATCTCTACGTTGGTGCCGGAATTTATTACGCCGAAAGCCTCGAAACAATAGGCGAAAACCTCAAAGAAGTAAAGCCATTCGCCTTTTCGACCGTGCCACGCCTGCTCGAAAAAGTGTACGATAAGATTGTGGCCAAAGGCGATGAATTGACCGGCATCAAACGCAAACTCTTTTTCTGGGCGCTCGATTTAGGCCATCGTTATGAACTCGATGGGAAAAACGGTTGGTGGTACGAACAACAATTAAAACTGGCCAATAAGCTCATATTCAGCAAATGGCGTGAAGCACTGGGAGGAAATGTGGGCGTTATTGTTTCGGGAGCCGCAGCCTTGCAATCGCGTTTGGGCAGAGTGTTCACCGCCGCCGGCATCAATGTACTCGAAGGTTATGGTTTAACGGAAACTTCACCTGTAATTACGGTAAACCGCCTCGACAAAGGCATGCGTGGGTTTGGTTCGGTGGGCGTTACCATTCGCGATGTGGAAGTAAAAATTGCCGAAGACGGCGAGATTCTCTGCAAAGGTCCGAACGTAATGAAAGGCTATTACAAACGCCAGGATGCCACCGATGAAGTAATGAAGGAAGGCTGGTTTCACACTGGCGATATCGGAAAATTCGAGAACGGTTTGTTGCACATCACCGACCGCAAAAAAGAAATGTTCAAAACCTCGGGAGGCAAATACATTGCACCGCAACCGATGGAAAACAAGTTCAAGGAATCGAGTTTTATCGAACAAATCATGGTTATTGGTGAGAACCGTAAGCATCCTGCAGCGTTAATCGTTCCGGCTTTTCCTGCCCTGTTGCTAAAACTGCAAGCCGAAGGGATTTCAGAAAAAAATCAGGATGCGCTTATTAAGCACCCGCGCGTAAACGAAATCATTCAATCGGAAGTAGATCGTTTAAACGCCAACTTCGGAAGCTACGAAGGCGTTAAAAAATTTGCGCTGCTGGCTAAAGAATGGTCGGTTGACGGAGGTGAAATGACGCCAAAATTATCACTCAAACGACGCGTTATTATGGAAAAATACGCTTCCGAAATAGAGCGTATATATTCCGAATAACACAGTGCGTTTTTCATATTCGTATTGGTAAAATGGAGGCCGTCTCGAATTTTGTTGATTACCTGCGTTACGAAAAACGATTTTCGGAGCATACCGTAATTGCATACCAAAACGACCTCAAGCAATTCACCGCGTTTCTTTCTGCTGAGGGCGACTCGCTCGTTTTAACCGAAATCGTAGCCGTTCAGATTCGCTCCTGGCTGGTGAAATTGTTGGAAGAAGGCATTGAACCGCGAAGTGTAAACCGAAAAATTACCGCCCTCAAAACCTTCTTCAAATACGCACTCAAGAATAAGTGGATAACAAGCAATCCGATGTTGAAGGTGGTTTCGCCGAAGGTTGCCAAGAAACTTCCGGTGTACGTTGCTGCCGAACGCCTCGACTTTTTACTCGACCGCGCCGAATTTCCGGCAGGTTTTGAGGGCCTGCGCGATCACCTCATTATTGAGTTGCTTTACGGAACAGGCATGCGCCGCGCCGAATTGCTTGGCTTGGCTGTTGAAGATGTCGATTTTCGAAACAAGCAGCTTAAGGTTACCGGGAAGCGTAACAAGCAACGTATTATTCCGCTTTTCGACCATTTGATAGCACAGGTAGAAGCCTACCTCAAGGAGCGGGAGCAGATAAATGTGGGCAATTCTTCAGCGCTATTTCTCGACGCAAAAGGACAAATGCTTTACCCCGAAAAAATTTACCGGATTGTACGCAAATACCTCAGCCTCATCAGCACACAATCGAAACGCAGTCCACACGTGTTGCGCCATAGCTTTGCCACCGAGATGCTGAACAAGGGTGCCGATTTAAACTCGATCAAAGAAATTCTTGGCCACGCCAACCTCAGCGCTACGCAGGTGTACACACACAATTCGATTGAAAAATTACGCGAGGTGTATAAGAAGGCGCATCCGCGGGGAGAGTGATTACTTCACCTTTCCAAATCGCAAGGCGCTCGAGATGGGATAGTGGTCGCTCAGTTTTTTGGGAATGATTCGGAAGAACAGTGGCGTAAAAAACTCGGGCGAGTACAAAATATAATCGATGCGAAGAAAGGGTACCATCCCGATGTAGGTCGTTCCGATTCCCGAGCCGGCTTCGTGAAAGGCATCGCTTAGATTTTTCGCAATTTGATGGTAGGAATACGAATTGGGCGTATCGTTGAAGTCGCCGCACAAGATAATTGGATGCGGACACGATTCTATGTGCTTTCGGATTTCGTCGGTTTGGCGCGCCCTGCGAATAAACGCCCTGCGCATGCGTTCGATGATGAGCTGCGGACCATCGAGGTTTGTCTGATCTTCGTTGCCGGTGAAGGTTTTGAGTGCCTCGTAATCTTTCTTGCGGAAACGAATCGATTCGAGGTGGAGGTTGTACACACGCACCGTATCGCCATACATGCGCACATCGGTAAATATGGAAATATTGTCGGTGCTGTCTTTAAATGGAATGATGCCACGGTTCACAATCGGATAGCGCGAAAGCGTAGCAATGCCCCAATGGTTCACCTCTTTAACGGTGGCGGTATTTTCGACATGCTTAAAACGCGCCGGCTGAATATGCAGCAGCGTATCGAGCGTGTTGAATTTTTTGGTGTCGTCGTAAAAAAACTCCTGGAAACAAATGATGTCGGCTTGCTCCTTTCGGATTACATCCATAATCTTATTCCGAGTACGTTTGTTATCGGTCCAGTTATACAAATCGAACAAGCGCACATTATACGAAAGCACATGCACAGCCGAATCGGCGGTTTTGTATTCAAGTATTGTTTCGCGCGAGGTGGGTTTGTTGAATTGATAGATGGTACTTATTTGCCCCATTCCAAGCAGTAGCAAAGCACCCGAAATGAGTGCGCGTCGCCAGCGTACCACCAACCAATAGAATACAAAAAGCACATTCAGCAAATAGAGAAATGGGAAGCCTAATCCCATGAAGGCCAACATCCAGAAATGCTCGGGCGAAACGTATAAAGCCAGGTAGGAAAAGAGCAATCCCACGCCCGCAGCGATATTCAGTCCGAAAATCAATTTCCCCAAAAAGGAATTCCCCTTTGCCATCATAACGAACCACAAATTTAACCAATAATCATTGCCCCGGCTTTCATACATTACGGTTCACAATTATTCGTAGTACATTTACAGCGTGCTTCGCCTGACTTTAATTGCACTTTTTTTAGCACCGATTCTGCATGCGCAGCAGGATTCGGTTTTGCATACTTTGTTTTTTACCGGCGATACGGGAAAAGACACCATTCCTTCGGAAGCCTTGTTTCTGTTGGCATTTGAGGCTATCGATAATCCTAAAAGTTCGGTGGTGCTTTTGGGCGACAATGTTTATCCGGCGGGCATCGAAAAAGGCTCGGGAAAAGCGCGTTCGGAGCGCATACTCACGGCACAGCTCGAGCTCTTCAGCACGTACCAGGGGAATTTATCCATCATTCCGGGTAATCACGACTGGTCGGCCGGTAAAGCTTCGGGGCTAAATGCTGTGAAGCGACAGGCCGAACTGGCAAACAACTTTACACGAGGGAATTCTATCCTTAAAAATTCGGGAGCTGTATACTTTGCAAACCCGGGAATGCCTGGGCCCGAATTGCGGGAATTGCATCCGAAAGTTTCGCTCATCCTCCTCGACACGCAGTGGTGGCTTCAGCATGACCTGTTTCACAACGTTGCGCATGATGGAAAGCGTATTCAGGAAACTTCAGCAGATGCACTACAAGCGCTGGAAAAATTAGTGGCAGAAGCAGAGCAGCAGAAAAAATTTGTGATTTTGGCAGGACATCATCCCATATTTACGAACGGAAAGCATGGGCAGCGCAAAGAGCCCTTCCGGTTTTTATTTACCTACACCCCACTTCGGATTTTTGGATTATTGGGGCTCGACCGCTATTTCGTGCAAGATATTCACCACAGGCGCTACAACAAGTTGAGGCGCGAAGTGCGGAAAATATTAAGTCGTCATCCACAGAGCATTTACATTTCGGGGCATGAGCACAACATGCAGTACTTTTCGGAACAGCAGACGCACTATTTCGTGAGTGGCAGTGGTGCGAAACGGAGTCCGATTTTACGCTACCGCTATCCGGCGCATTTCATGGACGATCAGCAAACCGGCTTCTTCAAACTCCTGTTTTACGCTTCCGGGAAGGCCGAAGTACAGGCTTTTGGCGTAAGAGATCGCGGTGAGTTTTGGTCGAAAGTGCTATTTTATAAATAGGATTCAAGGTTAATTTTTCACAGCAATTCTCCATCCTCGAATTTAAACGCTAATTTGCAGCCATCTTGCAACAGCAGATTCGGTAAACCACCATGCAGGAATTCTGGGATTTAATCCAACAGTTTTTTACGTTTTTCCAACCCGAAAACATCATTCGTTACGGCGGACTGATTTTTCTGCTTTCAGTTGTTTTTATTGAAAACGGCTTGTTCTTCGGATTCTTCCTGCCGGGCGATTCGCTGATGTTCACGGCAGGACTATTAACTGCGACCGGGGTTTTGGATCATCCCTTTGCCTTGGTAATAGGTGGCATTTTCTCGGCAGCTGTGTTGGGAAGTTCCTTCGGCTACTATTTTGGCAGCAAGGCCGGCAGAAACCTCTACAAACGCAAAGACACTTTTTTCTTCCGGAAAAACCACATCGCTATTGCAGAACAGTATTATCAGCATTACGGCATCAGAACTCTCGTGATTGGACGTTTTCTTCCTGTTGTACGCACCTTTGCGCCCATTGTGGCGGGAATTGTAAAAATGCCCTTCGGCACATTCATGCTGGCCAATATAGCAGGTGCTGCAGCCTGGGTTGGTTCGCTCGTTAGTATTGGATATTTCTTGGGCAGGGTGTGGCCGGATGCCGAACATTATCTTGGGTACATCATTTTCGGATTGATTATTCTCACTGCAATTCCTGTGGTGCGTACCTACCTGAAAGCAAAAGCCGGAAAAAACACGCCTTCGAATAAAGTTGGGTGAGCGATTTTGTGTGCTGCACAATTCGAATGAACATTTATCCGTTCATAATTAAAACCCAAAACAATCTGCACAGCATATCGACCACGTAATTTTACTCTTTGAAAACGTGTATCCATGCGAAAACCGGCTCTCCTGCTGTTTTGTCTGATTCATGCTGTGTTGAATGCCCAACAATCGCCCATTTGGTGGGATCAGGGTGTTGAATACCGCGGTGCGACTGAATTGTTCGACAAAGAAAAATATGCTGCTGCCCAGCAGAAATACCACTATTTCCTGGCTCAGTCTCAACCCAAAAACAACGAAGCGGCTAAATCGGCGCAATACTATGCTGCGCTCTGCGCTGTAGAGCTGTTTAACCCCGATGCCGAATTTCTGCTCACTAAATTTATCGCCGAACATCCCGAAAGTCCGCTGGTAAAAGATGCCTGGTACCAATTGGGCCGCTTCTTCTTCCGCGATAAAAAATACAAGAAAGCCGAGCAGTGGTTCCGACAAGTTGATCCCGAACTGCTGGCCGAAGCTGATCAGGATGAATTCCACTTCAAACTGGGCTACACCTATTTCAAGCTCGATAATTACGATCGTGCCTTGGCCGAATTGGCGCTTGTGAAGGACGGCAACTCCGATTATGCATCTACGGCAACGTATTACTACGCACACATTCAATACCACCAGGAGAACTTCGAATCGGCGCTGGAGCATTTCAATAAACTCAGTCAAGATGAGACCTTTGGACGAATCGTTCCATTTTACATCTCGCAGATTTACTTCCTGCAGAAGAAATACGACAAGGTTATTACTTACGCCCAAACAGTACTCGACACAACGCAGAGCAAGCGCAAGCCCGAAATTGCGCGTTTAATCGGCGAATCGTATTACAATACCGACCGCTACAAAGAAGCCCTCCCCTACCTCGAACGGTACCGCGACGAAAGCAAAAGCGATTTGAGCCGCGACGATTACTATCAATTGGGTTTTACATATTTCAAAAACGGAGCTTTCGAAAAAGCAATTGAACCCTTCGAAAAAGCGTGTGGAAATGAAGATGCGCTCGGGCAAAATGCCTGGTATCATTTGGGCTATTGCCAACTAAAAACCGGGCAGAAAAAATTCGCCCGCAATTCGTGGGGCGAGGCTGCTAAAACTTCGTTCGATACGCTGCTGAAGGAGCAAGCCTTATTCGACTATGCCAAACTGGCCTACGAACTGGGGTACGATCCATACGATGAAGCAGTTCGCGCCTTGCAGGATTACATGAACGCCTATCCGAACAGCAAGCGCATGGATGAAGCGAATTCGTTTCTTGCAAGCATTTACATGGCAACCAAAAACTACCGCGTGGCACTGCAGTCGCTCGATAGAATTAAGAACAAGAACAAGGCGCTGAAGGAGGCCTATCAGCGGGTTGCCTATTACCGTGCACTTGAGTTGCTGAACGATAAAAACAACAGCGAAGCCGTTGCGCATTTCGACCGCTCGCTGAGCTATCCCGAAAATAAGGAATTAACGGCACTGGCGAATTATTGGAAAGCCGAAGCGCTCTACCGCTCGGGTAAATACACCGAATCGGTAAAAGGGTACGAATCGTTTATTTATGGTTTGAATGCCTTCAACCAAAAAATATTTAACCGCGCCAATTACAATTTGGGCTATGCCTATTTTAAGCAGAAAGACTACAGCAATGCGCTGGTGTGGTATCGGAAATATACCGGAAAATATGCAGCCGAAGAGGTAAAAATTGCTGCAGATGCCTTTGTGCGCAGCGGCGATTGTTTCTTCATGAAAGGCGATTATGGCGGAGCGATGGACAGCTACGAAAAAGCGATTCAGCTTAACCAGGCCGAGACCGATTATGCGCTTTACCAGAAAGGAATGGCGCAAATGGTGAGTGGAAAATCGGAGGCGCAAATCAAAACCCACCGCCAAATTCTGAGCGATCATCCGCGCTCGGCATTTGTTGATGATGCAAAATGGGAGATTGCCCGCACACTCGAAAATCAGGCACGGTATGAAGAAGCTTACGAGACCTACAACGGCATTCTGCTGAATCATCCTTCTTCATCGTTTGTGCCGATGGCGAAATTGCAAATGGCCGGCATCCGCTACAACCAAAACCGCGACGACGAAGCCAAGGCCTTGTACCTCGAGGTAATTGATTCTTACCCGGGAACACCGCAATTTCGCGATGCACAAATCGGATTGAAACGCATTTACACCGAAAGCGGGAACGTGATTGAGTTTCAGGAACTGGCGAAGGAAAAAGGCATGGAGCAGTTGAAAAACACCACGCTCGACTCTACAGCCTGGGAATCGGCCGAAACGACTTATTTGAAAGAAGGCAATTGCGAGAAGTCGATACCGCAGTTTGATGCCTACCTCAAAAACTTCCCAACGGGTATATTTAGTTTGAAAGCCTTGGGGATGAAGGGCGAATGTGAGATGAAGCTGAAACGCATCGACGAAGCTGCCGAAACCTATTCGAAAATTGCACAGAGGCCGCAAAATGGATATTCGGCAGAGGCGAACCTGATGCTTGGAATCTACAAGCGGCAGAAAGAGCAACCCGAGGAAGCGATTTCGTATTTCAAGGCATTGGAAAATTCGGCCGAAAATGCCGACCACACCTTGCAGGCCCGCAGCAACATCATGCGACTTTCGCAGCAGATTGGCGATAAAACAACAGCAGTGAATTATGCAAAAAAGGTTTTGGAAACCGATAAGGCGAACGAGGATTTGAAACAGGAGGCGCGCTTGATCGTTGCCCGCTCATTGTTTGATGCAGGCGATGAGGATGCGGCCATGACCGAATTCAACAAACTGAAAAAATCGAACTCCGAAATTGGGGCAGAGGCGCGCTACTATATCGCACAAATTCATCATAACAAAGGCGATTACAAACGTTGCGAGAAAGCGGTTTTCGAGCTTGCCGAAGAAATGCCTTCGTACGACTACTGGCTTGCAAAAGGTTTCATACTCTTGGCCGACAACTATGTTAAACTTGGAAACCTTTTCCAGGCGAAACGCACACTCGAAAGTGTAATCGAAAATCACGAAGGGGAAGAATTGCGTGAACTGGCGAAGAAACGACTCGAGAGCATCCGCTTACAGGAACAGGAGCCGGTAACGCCATCAGACCCGGGCGATCCGGGCGAAATTCGGATGAACCGCGGCGGCGAAGATTCGCTGTTTGAACCTACCAATGCAAATCCTGAAGAAGAAGGAGGAAAAGATGAATAATATCCGCAGCATATTTGGAACAATGCTCTTTATGAGCGCCTGCACATTCGGTTTTGCTCAGCCCGGCCATACATCTATGGACATCATCGGCGCGTATCGTCCGCGCATACCCGATGTGCAAAAGGTGAGCGAGGAGGCCGTAATTCAAGATAGTGCGAAGAACAAAGTAGCAATCGACTATGAGTTATACAGCCGCAAGCACGCCACGATTTTCGAGGTCGATCCAATTAAAGCGGCCAACATGCGCGGCGAATTGCTCAAGAAAATTTATCCGGGTTACGCCAAGGCCGGGTTTGGGACTTACATGACACCCTATGCCGAAGTGTTTTACAATTCGACGCGTTCGAAGAAAGTTTCGGGTGGCGTGCATTTTAGGCATTTGTCGTCGGATGGTAAAATTGCTGAAGTGCCGTATTCGGGGTTTAGTCAGAACTTATTGGCATTGAACGGCAAGTCGTTCATCAAAAAAACAGCCTTAACGGGAGGTATAAACTACGACCGCCGTGTGTTGCGGTATTACGGAATCAATAATGTTGACCTTGCCGATTCAAATTCGGTTTGGTTCGATTTCGATGTCAATAAAAACACCATCAAACAGCGCTACCAACTGGTGGGCGCAAACGCATCGATCCACGATTTGTATCCGGTCGATTCGCAGGCCACGAAATTCAGAACCGGCATTTCGTATTACAACTTCCGCGACCTCAACAACGCCGAAGAAAACAACGTGAATGTAAACGGCGATGCATCGTTTTACTACCGCGATTTCGACTTGTTTGTGAAGGGCGACATCGATTATTACAAGAACAACAACGATTCCATCGAGAGCAGCAATACGCTGCTGAGTTTGCGACCGGGCATTCGTTTTAAGCAGGATAAATGGAGACTCAATGCGGGCATATCGCTGTTTTCGGGCATGGGCGACACCAAGATGTTTCGAATTGCACCAGAGCTCGATTTTGATTTAAAGTTATACGAAAATTTCATCATCCTGAACCTCGGAACCGATTCACGCTACGAACGTGCTTCGTATAAACGCTTAACGGATGAAAATCCATTCCTCATTAACACGGTTGAAATGCGGAACGTTTGGAAGCCGTTCCGCTGGTATGCCGGCTTGCGTGGTTCGGTGAGTTCGCGTTTATCGTTTAACCTACGAGCCAGTTATGTGCAGCTGAGCGACCAGTATTTCTATGTAAACGATACGAGTTATGGCAACTGGAACAAGATGAACGTGGTGTACGACAATCCTTCGCTGGTCGAATTTACCGGAGAGTTGGCCTGGCAAAAGTATTCGAAGCTGCGACTTTCGGCGCGTGTCGATTATCTCGGGTACTCAACCAGCGGCGAAGATCGTGCGTGGCATGTTCCGTCCTTGCGCATGAACCTCAGCGGGAAGTATAACCTGAAAGATAAAATCTGGATTACGGCTACGGTTATTGGTCTGAACCGCCAATTTGCACGCACCTTTGTTTACGATACAGCCGGAGTTGCCAGTGTAAGCGAGGAGCGCCTTAAAGGCATTGCCGACATCAATCTGGGTGCAGAGTATCGTTACAACAAGCGAATGGGATTGTTTATTCAGTTGAACAACATTTTAAATGTGAGGTACAGCCGTTTTCTGAATTATCCAACACAACGATTCAGTGCATTGGGTGGTGTGAGTTTTTCGTTTTAATCGCTGCTATCTAGTTCAACGATTTGGTTAAAAAACAAAGCGGAACCGCTTTTCATGTCGATTCCGCTTTTTGATGTTGCATGTTAACCAAACAACACCATGCTAAACTACAACGATTTAACCGAGATGTATGCCGATATACGTTTTACACGTGAACATAAAATCGTTTCAGATTTCACATTTTACGCATACGGATTTTTTCCGCTCAACCTGCTCTCAACCCGCGCCATGCATGTCGTAAATCAAGGTATCTCAACCTCGAAATCGTACTATACACTGCCTGAAAATGAACAGCAAATTTCATTTATAGGTACAAAGTGCTTCTCCTTGCGGAATGGTATACGCAGGTAAACCCGCGTAGCACCCAAGCCTCACATACTATCGCCCATTTCTGGACTTGCCGGTTAAAGAACGCTGCATTGTTTTGCTGTATCAAAGATGGAAAAACTGTACAGGATTCCAAATTTTTATGCCCCTTAGTTCTTCACACGAAATGCACCGGCTTATAAACATTTAACATTTATCGAATACGTTATATAGCTTATAACATGGCCAATAATTGCCTTGGAAATAAACAGGTGTTTATAAGTATGTTGGTTGATAAATCCGGTAAAAAACGACTTGACAACGTCGCTAAATCTTCTGAAGGAGTGTTGGGCTTGCTGAAGCAGATAGACCGTGCGGCAGCATCTATAGATAAATGCCGAAAATGTTAGGCGAAAGGAGATGGTAAATAGAAGAGGTGTAGGATTTCATTTTCAGGCTGCCTCGTATTAGACATGCATAAAAACAAAGCGGAACCACTTTTTAAAGGTGATTCCGCTCTTCGATATTGCATGCCTTAACACGCAACACCTTGCTAACATTTCAACGGATTAACCGTGATGCATGCCGATGCACATTTTACAATTGCACTTAAAATCATCTCAGATTTTAAATCTTCCTTGTACGGGAGCAACCCGCTCCATCTGCGTTAAATCTCCACTCCATGCTAATCGTAATCCAAAGTATTTCAACTCTGAAATCGTACTATACACTGCCTGAAAATCAACAGCAAATTTCATTTATAGGTACAAAGTGCTTCTCCTTGCGGAACGGAACTCGCAGGTAAACCTACGTAGCACCCAAGCCTCACATACTATCCACCATTTCTGGCTTAATCGGTTAAAGAACGCTGCATTGTTTTGCTGTATCAAAGATGGGTAAACCGAATTAGAATCCAAATTTTTATGCCCCTTAGTTCTTCACACGAAATGCACCGGCTTATAAACAATTAACAATTCGTATAAGCTTTGAATAGGCGTATTTGGATGCGGTAATTCACATAATTAGAGCACATGTTAATAAGTCCATTCGTTGAAAAACCCGAGAAAAAAGAGGCCTAATTGGATGCGAAAAAATCGTTTTTCGCACCAAATGCCAAAATTTGACGCTTTTCGGAGTCTAAATCGAACGCTTTTAGCGGAACGAAATGTGGCTTAAGGGGCGAGGCAGGTAGCTCATTTAGCAGGGCACTGTGCGCGGCAAATGACTACAGCCGAGCACCTGACCCGAAGGGGAAGCCCCAAATCCTATAAATTGCCCGTACGGCCGCCGTCGACCGGAACATTGATGCCGTT
>Ga0169931_10005886_pt1 | contig 18631 bp, 18 predicted proteins | sample Kivu_15m_20L_FD_129675 | JGI IMG/M metagenome (GOLD analysis project Ga0169931, IMG submission 129675) | Freshwater microbial communities from Lake Kivu, Western Province, Rwanda to study Microbial Dark Matter (Phase II) - Kivu_15m_20L... | ecosystem: Environmental > Aquatic > Freshwater > Lake... | reverse complement strand
GTCTGCGGCTGTTCCCAGTGAATGCGGATATTCCGAATGCTCTGGGGGGTTTCCAGGTCGAGGGTCAGAGTTTCTCCGGTGTCTGGTCCGGCGGCGCACCAGCGGGTGTCCAGTCGACCATCGACAGCCTTGCCGGCGAGATTGTTTTTGGGAGTTTCTTCGCTGGAGGCAGTGGCTTTGCGATTAAAGACGAGGTTGCCTTCACCGCAGCAGCCCTGGGTGAGTACCGGCGAGTCGGAATTCAGGGGGGCGGTCACCAGAGCGCGGACCTGCTGATCCTGTTCGGGTGAAGCCGGCGAAAAGTGTTGATCGGGGTCCTGACCGACGGCCCACAGCAGTCCGCGGGTGAGCATGTCGAGGTAAACGGGTTCGGCCATCGTCTCGCTGTAATGTCCGACGGTGGTGGCGAAGACTTTGGTCCCGCGGTAATTGTTGGTCCAGACGCAGACCTGCGGTTCGTTATTGTCCTCGCGTCTGGCGGAAGCGAGTGGTGTGGCGGTGTCGAAGACTTTTGCGGCGTGATAGAGTTCGCCTTTGGGTACGACGAAGCGTTCTCCGAAGCCCGCCATGATGGGGTTTGCAGGCTGCAGGTTGTCGATGGCATACGAGTAATGCGGGCCGTGTCCGGGGGACTGCACCCCGCAGAATTCGAACCAGCGGTCGTCTCCGACGCGGTAGCAGTGCATGGCGCAGTGGATGAGGATGGCGGGGACGCCCTGCTGGTGTGGTCGCAGGATGCCATCGACAAAGTCGCGGTCTTTCACGTCGGCAAAGCATTCATTGTGAACGACGATGTCGAAGCCATCGGCCCACCTGGGATCGTTGTAGAAGGGGATTTTGGTGTCGGTTGAAGTTCCGCCCTGATGCACGACGGTCCAGACGACGTTGGCGCGGGCGGAGATGCCGCGAGTGAGGATCAGTTTTTGGCGATCGTACTCATGGCAGCAGCCGCCAGTGATCAGCAGTGCGCGGATGGGCCGAGTTGTCGGCTTCTGTGTGCTGGCGGGCTGCCTGGGGTCGGGCTGCTGTGCGGAGGCCGGCAGCAGCGAGGTGAGCAGGAGCAGGGCGAGTGTGATACGGGGGATTGCTGGCGTCATGGCGGGCTGTGCTGATTTCCGGGGATTGAACTGCGGAGTGAGCCGTGAGGCGATCCGGGGCAGGTGAGGGAACGAGGTCACACGGTCGATGAGTGATTAGAATAGTGTGGCAGGGCCTGAACAGGCCAGCCCGGCGTCAATTTCGGGGATTGTAAAGTGTGTTTCTTACGCCGGGGGAGCTGCCGGGGCAGCGACGGTCGTCTTTTGCCATGGATGAGTACCGATTTCAGCCAATGGCTGCTGACTGTCGTGTTGCCTGGTGAAGTGAGCACGGATCGCTGGTGTGTTTGAGTGGTTCAGAGGGAGTGATGTTGTTGGGTGCGGTTCCGAGTTCTGGCCGGCCTGAGTGGTGTGTCTCTTTTGGGAGCTTTGGTGGTGTGTCTCGGCTCTGGGTCGCCTTTGCCGTCCGAGTGGTGTGTCCCCGCTTTGTGGCCGGTTTGAGTGGTGTGTCCCTGCCGTCGGTGCCCCCTTTGCTGCTGTCGCCCTCAGTGGTGTGTCCCCGCCGGTTCGTGGCCGCCGGCAGGTCCGAGTGGCGTGTCCCCGCCGGTTTCCCACAGGCTGGTTTGAGTGGTGTGTCCCCGCCGGTTCAGCCGCCGGCAGGTCGGAGTGGTGTGTCCCCGCCTCGTGTCCCGCCTCGTGTCGCTCGTCCGAAGTGGTGTGTCCCCGCCGTGGGGCGATTCCGGAGACTGCAGTTTCCTGGGCGCGAGCTGTGTGGTGCGGCGAATTGTGGCGGGCGGATGTCGGGGGGTGCCGGGTGAGTCAGAGATTCCCTTTCGCTGGGACCGCTGCAGTGTGTTGTGGTGCTGTGTTGTTTCGCTGCGGGTGCTTCGTTATCCTGGGTTGATTACGGGTCGCGGTTCGCAACGGGCCGGGGCGGGGCGGGTGTATTTCGACGGGCGAAGCAGAGAGCGGGTTTGGTGATGACCGAAAAAGTAACGATTATCGGTTCGGGTCCTGCGGGCTGGACGGCTGCGATTTATGCTGCTCGTGCCGAGCTGAAGCCGCTGGTGTACGAAGGTGCAGAGACAGAAGAAAACCGTCTCAAGGGTACTCTGCCGCTGGGTCAGCTGTCGCTGACGACGGAAGTCGAGAATTTTCCCGGGTTTCCGGCTGGTGACATGACCGCTTACCTTGATTCTTCGATTGCTGAGCAGAAGCGTCGGTACATGGCGCCGCATCACAAGCAGGGTGTCAGTGGTCCTGAGCTGATGGAGCTGATGCGTCAGCAGGCCACCAACTTTGGTGCTCGAGTGGTCACGGACGATATTGTCGACGTGGATCTGTCGCAGCGTCCGTTTACCTTGAAAGCTCTGAGTGGAACCACATTTCAGTCGGAATCCATCATTCTGGCGACGGGAGCGCGGGCCAATTATCTGGGGCTGCCTTCGGAAGAGCAGTACAAGAACCGGGGCGTCTCGGCCTGTGCCGTGTGTGACGGGGCGCTGCCACGTTTTCGCAACCGTCCTGTGGTTGTGGTGGGTGGTGGCGACAGTGCGATGGAAGAGGCTAATTTTCTGACGAAATTCGCTTCGGTGGTGTACATCGTGCATCGTCGGGATTCATTCCGGGCCAGTCGCATCATGGCTGACCGGGCGCTGAACAATCACAAGATTCAGGTGAAGTGGAATTCGGCGATTGACGAGGTGCTGGGCGACGAGAAGAACGGTGTAACGGGGGTCCGGATTCGCAGTACGACGAATTCGGGTCAGACGGAGGTGCTGGAGGCGACGGGATATTTTGCGGCCATCGGGCATACTCCAAACACCGAGTTTCTGCGCGGGCAGGTACGAACGAACGACAAGGGCTACATCGTCTGGACGACTGGGCAACGCACGTACACCAGCGTGGAGGGTGTTTTTGCGGCCGGAGACGTGGCGGACGATTATTTTCGTCAGGCGATTACGGCGGCGGGTACCGGCTGTATGGCGGCATTGGACTGTGAGCGCTGGCTGGCATCGCGTGGCATTGAGTGACGAAGGTGGTGGTGTGAAAAATGCCAGAGTTTTCGCACTTTTCTCCTGATGGCGCGGTACGGATGGTGGATGTTGGCGGCAAACCGTCGACTCGCCGTCTGGCTCGTGCCGAGGGTCGCGTGTTAATGCAGCCTGGGACCTTGCGGTTAATCCGCGACCGATCGGTATTAAAGGGTGACGTTCTGGAGACAGCTCGTCTGGCGGGAATTCTGGGGGCGAAGCAAACGCCATCATTGATTCCGCTGTGTCACTCGTTGCTGCTGGAGTCGGTATCGGTGCGATTTTCGTTTCCGGACGAGGTTACGATTCTTGTGGAAGCGGAAGTTTCGGCCGAGGGCAGGACGGGTGTTGAGATGGAGGCTTTGACCGCTGTTTCGACGGCTTGTCTGACGATTTACGATATGGCCAAATCGGCCGACCGGGGTATGGAGATCAGTGGTATTCGTCTGCTGGAAAAGTCTGGCGGTCGTTCCGGTCATTATCTCCGAGGTTCCGAAGGGGCCTGACAGATGACAGTCATCGAAACAGCACGGGCTCGTCTGAAGCAGCGCATTGTGGATGTGCTGGCGGAGGATCTTGCTGCTGTGCGGGATGAGTTATCGCGGCAGTTTCGCAGTCCCAGCATGTTTGTGCAGGACGTGGCTGAGCATGTGAGTCGTTTCCATGGCAAGCAGATTCGCCCGATTTTGCTGCTGCTTTCGGCTCGAGTGAGTGGTGTCAGTCAGTCTGATCGTCGTCGGGCAGCGGTGCTGGCGGCGGTTGTTGAGATGATCCACGCTGCGACTTTGGTGCATGATGACGTGATTGACGACGCGGACCTGCGTCGTCATGTGTCGACGGTGCATCGTCGCTGGAACACAGAGACCAGCGTATTGTTTGGTGATTACCTGTTCTCGCGTGCTTTTCATTTGGCGGCGACGACGGGTGATGCTGAGGCCTGTCGGCTGATCGGGCGGGCGACGAATCGGACATGTGAGGGAGAGCTGAACCAGATTGGTGCTCGTCTGGAGCAATCCGTATCTGAGCGGGATTATTTCCGTGTGGTTCAGGGCAAGACTGCCCAGTTGTTTGCTGTCAGCTGCCGTTTGGGTGCCAGAGTTGGCGGGGCTGCGGACCGTCTGCAGGGTCAGCTGAGCGTTTTTGGCAGCCGTCTGGGGATTGCATTTCAGATTGCGGACGACGTTCTGGATCTGACAGAGACGGCAGAATCAACGGGCAAGGACAGCGGTAATGATCTGGCGAATCAGCGAATGACGTTGCCGATTCTGCGAGCGTTGCGTCTGGTCAGTGTGGAGGAGCGAGAGCGGATCCGGGGGTTGTTGTTTTCTGCGGACGCCGGTGATCAGCGGGTGTTGCGGGAATCGGGGTTGCTGCAGCGCGGTCTGGAGTCAGCGCAGCAGTCCTGTGAGCGTTTTGCTGAGCGGGCGGTTCGGTGTCTGCGACATTTCCCGGACAGTGAGGAGCGGCGGCTGCTGGAGCTGGTGGCCAGTTATTCGGCGCATCGTTCAGAGTAGTGGCCGGGCGGCTGAAGTGCATTTGTGGCGTGAGACGGCGTGATCGGGGTGCGGAGCGGCGGTTAAATGCGGGGGCTCGGGCTGGAAAGCTCGAGCTCTTCTGTTTCCGGGGCACTTCGCTGGTCAGCGAAGTGCTGAGGCGATCAGTTGCAGTCCGGCAGCGATGATTGCTCCGATGATCATCCACAGGACGGCGACGGTTGAGACAACTTTTTGGTTGCCTGATCTGAGCAGTCTTTGGAGTGGTGTTTCGGGGCAGACGGAGACGGGTTGACCGCTGAGAGCGGCGCGGAGATCCTGTTCGAAGAGTGCCATTTTTTGGTAGCGGTCATCCGGATTGACCTGCAGTGCTTTGACGCAGATGGCGTTGAGTTCTGGTGAGATTTTCTTTTCGGGTGCTGCTGCGCGTGGTGACCGAGGCGGGTCATCGGTCAGTTTTTTGCGAATTTCGCGGAAGTTGCGACCGGACATGAAGCTTTGTCCGGTGAGGAGTTCGAAGAGGATGACGCCCATGTTGAAAATATCGGACCGTTCGTCGACGTTACCGGTTTCGACAGCCTGTTCGGGGGACATGTAGAACGGTGTGCCCTGCACGTCGCCGCGACCGGTCAGTCTGCCGGGAATTGTCTGTTGTCCGCTGCGGATGAACTGATCGACTTCGTCATCATCGCGCAGGTTGGAGACCTTGGCCAGCCCCCAGTCGAGCACCATGATTTCGCCGTAGTCTCCGATCATGATATTGGCAGGTTTCATATCGCGGTGTATGACGCCGTGGTCATGAGCGAAGGAGAGGCACTGTGCGCACTGGACGAGCACCTGCAGCAGTTGTGGGATGGGGTATTTCTGGATGGTGGCGTCGTCATTTTCGGCGATGCGGTCGAGGATATCGCTGAGGTCGCGACCGCGAAGCTTCTTCATGGTGAAGTAGGCATTGCCTTCGGAGTCGCGGCTGAGTTCGTAGACGGGTATTGTGCAGGGGTGGGGGATTTGTGCCGTGACGCGAGCTTCGCGGAGGAAGCGTTTTTGGTAGGTTTCGAGGTTTTGAAACTGCGGCTGCAGCGTTTTCATGACGACGGTGCGTCCGAGATTTTCGTCGACGCAGGTTCTGAGTATGGCTTCGCCGCCCTGTGTCAGGGGTTGGAAGTCCCGATACCTCATGAAGCCGTTTTTCACGTGCTTCGGCAGATCCCGATCGGTATCTGCCATGTTGATGTTGTCGGTCACAGCGAAATCCTGCGTAAGCCTGCCATGTGGTACCGCGACGTGGGCGGCGGGTAGACGAAACTGCTGGAAATCTTAGCGGAAGGGCGGATTTGGCCCCAGAGAAATCCCTGATTTCTGCCGGATCGTTGCCAGTTAGGCTCCTGCTGCTTATGCTGGGTGAGGACGGAACAGTGCTGCAGGATTCCTCAAAGGCCACTTCTGCCGTTCTCTGTGCTGCTCGGACACCCTGCTGATTTGCTCGGCGATTCTGCCAAAAAACAGGGCGTTTGTATTGGCGCAGGGCTGTTTTCCGTGTTAGCTGGCTGTTTTTCGACGGCTGTTTCACCGGGGATTTGTCATGGAATCTGTCAACCGTGCGCCAACAGGGGCCGGGACATCCGGGACTGCGGATTTGGCCTCAGGTCGATTTCTGCAGATTTTTGCCAGTCTGGTGCTGGCATTGACTGCGGGTTCGGTGCGTGGTCAGGAGCCTTTTTTGCAGTTTGTCGAAGGTCTGCGGCAGCGCGGGTACTATGACACGGCGACTGAGTATCTCGATTCCCTGAAGGCTCGCACAGACGTACCGGCTGAGGTGCGTGACGTGCTGGATCTGGAGCGCGGGGTGACTCTGCAGCAGCAGGGTGCGGCATCTCGCGTTGAGGACGAGCGTGAGAAAGCATTAACGGACGCTGCTGCGGCGCTGCAGTCCTTTTTGGCTCAGCATGGTCAGCATCCGCAGGCGGCGATGGCCAACAGTTTGCTGGGCGAATTGTTGTTCAACCGTTCGGAATCGCTGATCTGGAAGACGCTTGACGTGGAATCTGCAGAGGTTCGAGCACCGCTGCAGGCAGAGGCTCGCGGACTGATTGACCAGGCGCGGGGCATCTTTCAGACAGCGCATGACCAGTACAAGGCGCAGTACGAGAAGTTTCCCAAGTTTATTGACGAGTCGAAGGATGAAGAGCTGCTGCAGCAGCGGCAGGAGGCAGAGAATCGTTTCCTGCGAGCCCTGCTGAATCTGGCTCGCTGCACGTACGAGCGTGGTCAGACTTTTGACAAGGGTTCGGAAGAACGCAAACAGACTCTGACGCAGGCAGCGAAAGAGTTTGAGGACATTCACACCAGTCGTCGCACGAATTCCGTCGGTCTGTATGCTCGACTGATGGAAGGCAAGTGCTTTCAGGAGCAGGACGACATTGGTCGTGCGCTGGGGATCTACAATGAGATTTTGGGGCATCCTTCGGACAAGCCGTTCATGCAGTCTTTGCGTGGCACGGCGAAGCACTTTCGTCTGATTTGCCTGAACGATCCGCAGCGGAGTGATTACGACGTAGTAATTCAGGAAGCGCTGCAGTGGGCGCAGGCCAATCGTCAGCTGACGACCACTTCGTACGGTCTGGGGATATTGTGGGAGCAGGCAATAGCTGAAGAGAAGAAAGCGCAGACTCGTGAGCTGCCGGAGAAAGAGAAGTCTGATCTGCTGCAGTTTGCTCTGAATCATGCGGAGCAGGTGGGGAAGTATCCGGGTGCATTTCGCGATCCGGCTTTGGCGATGTCGCGGCGACTGAAGGTGGTTTTGGGTGAGAAGGACCGTGAGCCTCGTGATTTTGCCACAGCGTTTGAGCGTGCGCGAGGCATGATTACTCAGATACAGGGTCTCAGCGACGAGGTGGCTCGCGCTGCGGACGATGCAGAGCGAACGGCGAAGCGTGCGGCGCTGGACAATCATTTGGGCGAGGTAGCGCGTCTGCTGCGGCTGGCGCTGGATCTGCGGGATCCGGGCAGTGACGCGAAGGCGGTCGCCGACACTCGGTATTTGCTGAGTTACGTGATGCTGCGTCAGGGCAATGCTTTGGATGCGATTGTGCTGTCGACATACACGATGGCTCAGGATCAGAAGTCGGCTCCGGAAACAGCTCTGAACTGTACGGAAGTGGCGATGGCTGCAGCGGTAGCGGTATGGAATCGCGGTGAGGCTGATCGCGACTTTGAGACTCGACTGCTGAAGGACGTGTGTCAGCAGATTCTGACATTGTATCCGCAGTCCAGTCGAGCGGGTGAGGCGCGGATGCGTCTGGGGAATGTGTATCGCACGCTGCAGCAGCCTTTGGAGGCGGTGAAGTGGTTTATGGAGGTACCGGAGTCTGACCCGCAGCATGCATCAGCGCGGATTGCTGCTGGTCAGTCGTACTGGGCTGCATGGACTCAGAACGCCGCTGTATCTCTTGAGGAGGGAGCGGAGCCGGCGGTGTCTGCTGAAGAGACAGCGCGGTGGAAGACAGAAGCGAAGACGCTGCTGACTCAGGGCATCGACCTGACTCGGGCGAAGGTTGGCAACATGAGTCTGCCTGGTGAGGAGCTGGCAGCGGCTGAGGTTTCGCTGGCGGCGATTCTGAATCAGGAGGGTGATTTTGCGGGCGCGATTGGTCGGCTGACGGCGAATGCAGAGAATTCCGTGATGGCGGCAATAGAGTTGCCGGAGGGTTCAGAGCGTCCGGAGGCGGGCATTCAAAGTCGTTCGTTTGCTGGACTGGCATGGCGACTTTTGCTGCGAGCCTATGTGGGGACTCAGCAGATTGACCAGGCACTGCAGTCGATGGCTCAGCTGGAGAAAGTGGGTGGCGACGACATTTTGCAGGCCTACACGCAGCTGGGGATGGAACTGCAGGAGGAGCTGAAGCGTTTGCAGGGGGCGGGCGAGGCTGAGCGTCTGGGTCAGGTGCGAACCTCATTTGAGCAGTTTTTGGGGAAGGTTTACGAGTCACGGAACAAGACGGACTTCAATTCGCTGCTGTGGATTGGAGAGACGTATTACGGGCTGGGTCAGGGTGTGGCAGCGGATCCGTCGGCGGCCGAGGGATATTTTGAGAAGGCGGGGAACGCGTATTCAGAGATTCTGCAGCAGAACCTGGTATCGGCAGACGGTGCTCCGGCGGTCCAGCTGCGGCTGGCGCGCTGCCGTCGTCGTCAGGGGCAGTTTACTGAGGCATTGCAGCTGGTTGAGACGATTCTGACGGCCAGTGTGATGAACCTGGACGTGCAGTTTGAGGCAGCGCATGTTTTGAGTGACTGGGGAGAGAAGTCTGAGCCGGAGCGACTGAAGCAGGCGATTTTGGGCCCGCCGGCTGTCGGCGGCAAGCCGGCAGTGGTGTGGGGCTGGGTGACGTTGTCGAAGCGTCTGCGTCAGCTGGTGACGAAGGATCCGAAGTCTGAGTTTCGACCGCGATTTTTTGAGTCGCGGTACGAGCTGGGGAGTGCTCGTCGCCGTCTTGCTCGAGTGTTGCCCGACAAATCTGCCGGGACAGCTCAGCTGAAATCGGCGATGGCGGAACTGGCCAGTCTGGTGCAGGCTTATCGGGATCTGGATCCGCCCACGTATGCTCGGTTTGACCGATTGTATCAGGACCTGCAGGCGGATCTTGGGGAATCTCCGACGCCGCTGGCTCAGGCATCTCCTGCGAATGAGCCTGAGCCGGAGTCTGAGCCGGCTGCGGCCGTGGCGGCGGCGGAGCAGCCGGCGCCGTCTGCGGCAGCGGCTCCAGCCGCTCAGTCTGCGGGCGGTCTGACGGCTGTGATTGTGTCAGTGGTTGGTTTGGCGCTGGCGGGTGGGTTGTTTGTGATGATGCGTCGTCCGAGGGAGAAGCTGCCGCTGTCCAGTTCCGGTCGTACGGCGAAGATTTCGGTGCCGGTACCTGAGGTATCTGCGGCCGGATTTCCTGGGGACCTGCAGATTGAAGCTCCGCCGGAACTTGATTTTGCTCAGCTGGCCGCGTTGCCGGGTATTGGTGGTCGATCGGCTCGACCGGCCAGCCGTCCGGCAGCGAAGCCAGCGGCGGGAGCGGCAGCGGGTGCTGGTGGTGCAGCGGGTGCCAATTCGGGGGTTCCCAGGCCTCGTCCGCGTCCGCCCGAGGGTGGCGGTGGGCAGGCACCGGGAGCGGGTTCGAAGCCGCGTCCGGCTGGTGAGGTTCGTCCTGGGGGAGAGAGCCGTCCTGGGGGAGAGAGTCGGCCGGCCCGACCGCCTCGTCCGCCGCGGCCCGAGGGTGACAGTGCGGGTGGTGCGAGTGGCTGATTTGTGGATGGGTGTTGAATTTTGATTGTGGTGCTTTGAAGCAGCTGTGGACGTCGGTGAAAAGCAGCGGGAACAAGCCATGAAGAATTTTTGGTGTGTGCTGAGTGTGCTGGTGCTGGCGGGTGGATTGCAGGCAGCCGATCAGGTGACTCGCCGCAGCGACCGAGTGGTGCTGCGGGGCGAGCTGACGGAGTTGAGTACGACTTCATTGAAGATGAAGCTGCAGAACGGGCAGGAGTCAGAGATTCCTGTTTCGGATGTGCTGCAGGTGCGTTTTGACATGGAGCCACCGACGCTGGTTCAGGCGCAGTCGAACGAGCGGAGCGGCGCGCTGGCGGCGGCACTTGAGAAGTACCGTCAGATTCAGATGGAGTACAGCGGGGACGACAAGCGAGTCCTTGTGGAGCTCAAGTTCCTGATTGCTCGAACTTTGATCCGCACGGCTCAGGCGAACCCGGCTGAGTCAGCGGCGGCTGAGAAGGCGATAGCGGCATTTCGCAGCGAGAATCGGGCGAATTTCCGTTATTTGGAGGCAACGTTGCTGGAGGCGGAGCTGCTGGCATTGGATGCGGGCAAGTCAGAGGCAGCGAAGGCGTTACTGGCGGAGGTTCAGCAGACGAGTGTGAAGGGTTTTCGTCTGCAGGCTGGTGTGCAGCTGGGTTTGCTGCTGCTGGGGGCGAAGGATACAGACAATGCTCAGGCGGAGTTTGAGAAGGTGGTGGTGGAAAGTGCGGGCGACGCGTCTGCGGCGGGTGCGATGTTTGACGGGCAGCTGGGCAAGGCGTTGTGTCAGAAGACAGCGGGCAAGGCTGACGAGGCATTAGCGACATTGACAGAGGTATTTGCAAAGGCTACGGAGTCTGAGACGAAAACTTTGGCTCGAGCGTGGCTGCTGAAGGGTGACTGTTATCGCGAGAAGGGTTTGTCGAAGGATGCGCTGATGGCTTATTTGCATGTGGACGTGCTGTATTCCTCTGAGCCGGGTGCGCATGCGGAATCGCTGTATCATCTGGCGACGTTGTGGGGTCCGGCGGGGTATCAGAATCGGGCGGATGAGGCACGTGCTCGTCTGACGAATTCTTATCCGAACAGTCGCTGGGCGAAGCAGTAGCTGAAATATTCCGTCAACTGGACGGTGGTTCACGGTGGCGATTTCCTGGAAACTTGCCTAGATTGTGCAGTCAATTTCCTGATCCGGCCCAGGCCTCAGTGGTTACTCGGGTATTCCTGGAGAATCTGACAGATGAAACAAGTCGTTGAATTTGGACGCTGGTCTGCTGGTTATCGTGCGGCGCTGTTTGTGCTGCTGGCGGGTATAGCGGTGCTTTGGCCGGGTGCTGGATTTGTACCGGCGGTGCTGGGTCAGGACGAGCCCAAGGCGGACGCTGCTGCGGCGCCGGCTGACCAGGCGGCCGAGGCGACGGCCGATGCAGCGGCTCCGGCGGCAGCTGACGGGGCAGCTCCGGCTGTGCAGTCGCGCAGTTTTCTGGCATACATCTGGAACGCCTGCGGCTGGTTCTGGGGCCCGGCGTTTTTGCTGGTGTCTTTCATTCTGGTGGCCCTGATCATGATGAATCTGCTGCAGGTGCGGCGGGACGTGCTGTTGCCGGCTCAGTTTGTGGAGGAGTTTGAGCAGAAGCTGAACGCGAAGGACTTCCAGGGTGCTTACGAGTATGCTCGCGGTGACGACTCATTTGTGGCTCGCGTGCTGGCATCGGGCATGAGTCGGCTCAGTCGTGGCTACGAGGAGGCTGTGGAGGGGATGCAGGAAGCGGGCGAGGACGAAAACATGTCGCTCGAGCATCGTCTCAGCTATGTGGCTTTGATCGGCACGATTGCTCCGATGATGGGTCTGATGGGAACGGTACAGGGGATGGTGAACAGTTTTGACAAGATTGCGATGAGTGCTGTTTCTCCAAAGCCTTCGGATCTTGCCGAAGGTATTTCCACGGCACTGGTGACGACATTGATTGGATTGATGCTGGCAATTCCGGCGATGGTATTCCACAGCATTCTGAAGAACCGAATTCAGCGAATGGTGCTGGAGATTGGCATGGTGAGTGAAAGCCTGATGGGCCGTTTTGCTCAGGTGGGCAAGCAGAAGACTGCTGGCTGATTTGATCTTCTGTTGAATGAGGCTGTACTGAGCCACCGTGGAGCCGGTTTCGATGAAGATCAAGTCTGCGAATGCGACGATCCCGGAGATCGATATGACTCCGATGATCGACATTGTTTTCCAGTTGATTACTTTTTTTATGGTGATCAACAATTTTGACCAGAACGAGGCTGATGAGCGAGTGTCATTGCCGCGGGACCAGCTGGCGAAGCCGCCGGCGGTTCAGCGGAAGGACGCGTTTGTGATGAATTTTGGTTTTGAGCGAAACAAGGATGGATCGCAGGCCAGTCCGGAGCCTTATTTGTTTTTTGGTGACGAGCGACTGACACTTGAGCAGGTGCGTCCGCGTCTGCGTCAGGAGTCACAGTTTTACAGTGCGATTGGGACAAAGCTGGAAGACGTGACAGTTGAGATTCGTGCGGATGCTCAGATTCAGTCGGGGATGGTGCAGGAGTTGATTCAGATGTGTCAGGAGCAGGGGATTGAGTTTCAGCGTTTCGCCCTCAAGGCGACTCAGAAGTCTGTCCCGTAAGTGTCTCGGCGCTGTGGATCGACCTGGTATTTGGCGGTTGGCCGGGGGCGTTTTGGGTTTTTGATTAATGCCGTGTGTTTGGGACTGGGCTGTCAGCCATGAAGCTTCGCAATCGGGTGACATCGGGAAAGATTGCTCCGGACATGACGCCGATGATCGACGTTGTGTTTCAGCTGCTGATTTTCTTCATGTGCACTCTGAAGGTGATTGAACCGGAGGGGGATTTTGACATCAGCATGCCCCTGGGGGCTCCCAGTGCATCCACGGTAACGGATGCTGAGCTTCCGCCGTTTAAGGTGCGGATGGAGGCGGATGGTGCGGGTGACTTGCGAGCGTTGTATTTCAACGGTTCGAATCTGGGTGCGGGCGAGCAGGCTTTTGCGCGTCTGAACTCTGAGGTCTTTCGGGCCATAACGGCGCTTCAGGCGATTGGAAAAGAGCAGCAGGAAAAGCAGGAGGTGGAGATTGATCCTGACTATTCGCTGCATTATCGGTATATCATTAATGCGATTGGTGCCTGTTCCGGTCGGCTGGGTACGAATGGTGTGCCTGTGCGTTACATCAGTCGCATCAAGTTTGCTCCCAGACGCGAACCCTGACGGGTTTGGCATATTGTCTGCCTGTCCTTTGCTTTACAGAAACCAATCTGGTGACTCAGGGTCCTGTTGAACTGAATGCTGTGCTGCTGTCGTCTGATCAGGTTTCTGAGGCGTTGCGTTTGTGTGCGCAGCGGCGTGCGGGATTTCAGCAGCAGTATCCGTTTGAGTCTCGCTGGTTTCGCACTGAAGACGGTGTGCAGCACTATGTGGACGAGGGCAGTGGTCCTCCGCTGCTGATGGTGCATGGAAATCCGACGTGGAGTTTTGCGTGGCGGCATTTGATCGCGGGTTTGCGTGACCGGTATCGGGTGATCGCGGTGGATCATCTGGGGTGTGGTTTTTCTGAGAAGCCGCAGGATGAGTCCTTCTACGTGCTGGACCGTCATATTGCTCGTCTTACGGGTCTGGTGCGTGCGCTGGGTCTGCAGGGAGTGACGTTGTTTGGTCACGACTGGGGTGGAGCGATCGGCATGGGCTGTGCGGGGCGTATGCCGGATCTTTTTAGTCGTTTTGTGCTGATGAATACGGGTGCGTTTCGCAGTCAGGCGATTCCGTTGCGGATTGCATTGTGTCGGATCCCGGTGCTGGGTCAGGTGGGTGATCAGGGGTTGAATCTGTTTGTGCGTGCGGCATTGTGGATGGCAGTGGAGCGACCGTTGTCGGCTGCAGCGCGGGCGGGCCTGGTGGCTCCTTATGGTTCCTGGCAGCAGCGGATTGCGGTGCATCAGTTTGTGCAGGACATACCGCTGAACAGCGGGCATCGCAGTTATGCGGCGTTGTGTGCGGTTGAGCAGGGTTTGGCGCAGTTTCGAGGCCGGCCGATGCAGCTGATCTGGGGGATGCGTGACTGGTGTTTTACTCCCCGCGAATTCCTTGAGGGTTTCCTGCGGCATTTCCCGGAAGCTCGAGTGGAGCGTCTGTCTGACGCCGGGCATTATGTATTCGAGGATGCTGCGGAGCGGGTGCTGAGTGTATCGCGGCAGTTTTTGCAGTCGACGGATGGGGTGGTTTGAGCAGTCGGCGGTCTGAGTCAGGGAGCCTGCAGCCAGATTCCGACATTATTGCCATTGGCACGTTCTGAGACACTCAGTTGATCAGCGTCGGGAGTGAGTAGTTTCAGGCCGTTTCCAACGGGGCGATTGAGCAGCTCGATTTTGTCGTCTGTGGTGGCATCATTGTTCCACCATGCGAGGGTTGAGGAGCCACCGCCGTCCATGTTGATGGCATCACTGGCGCCGTATTCCAGCAGCCACTGGCCCAGTTCTGCCGTGGTGGCTCCGGCGCTTGAGTGGCGGCGGCCATCGACAACGAGTACGAAGAGCAGCCGGTGGTCGGCTGACAGTCCGATGGCGGTGCGGGGGTGCAGGTCAGCTCCTGAGGGCTGGACCTGACCGTCTTTCAGGCAGAGAGCAAAGCCGCTGACTGCGAAGTCGATTTGGGAGGGATCATCTTTGTCTGTGGCGGTGCGAATGGATGCTTTACCGTCGCTGGTGATGATCAGTGATGGAGAGCCGGAGGGTGGTGAGACGAGTTGTCTGCGGCAGACGGCGAATCCCTGGAGATTGGCGGGTGTTTCTTTGTCGAAGGGTGCGGGCCAGGGAGTGAATGCATCGGCATTGAAGGCGAGTACGACGGGGCGGGAGTCGGCACGTTCTGATCGCAGGAAGCTGCGGACGGTTTGCCGGCGTGTTTCGCGGGTATCTGGCTGCCATTCCGAGATGCGACTGGTGGTGGTCAGTTTCAGTCCGGGTTGGTGCAGATCGATGCGAACGGCGTGACGTCGGATGGGGCGGGGCGACTGGAGAGAATCCTGCAGCAGGAGTATGCCGGGGGCCAGCTGTCGAGCGGTGTTCCAGTCGGGCGGGGTGTATAGCGGGGCTGGTGTGACGAGCAGCAGGCAGCAGAGTGTGAAGAGATGCAGCATGGCGGTGATTTCGCTGGGAACGGGGGGGTGGCGTGTCCGTGGAGTGGAATCGGCTTGCTTCGAGTCACGGCCCGTGATACGGTGGCGGTTGATCCGGGTGAGATTGTGTTTTAGCTGGTGCCGGCTGTTCATTCCACGGAGAGTGCATTGACGATGAGATTCTTTACAAAAACGGTGAGTTTGTGTTTGGTGTATGGGCTGCTGGGGCTGCTGGTTTCAGAGGTGCGGGGGCAGCAGTCGGGGTTTGCGGACGGGCGGTATCCGAAAGATGAGTGGGTGTCGCTGTTTAACGGCAAGGACCTCACCGGGTGGACTCCAAAGATCCGCTATTGCGAGCTGGGCGAGAATTTCGAGAACACCTTTCGGGTGGAGGATGGTTTGCTGAAGGTGCGTTATGACGGTCCTGGTTATAAGCAGTATGGCGAGCGTTTTGGGCATTTGTTTTTCAAGGACAGTTTCAGCAACTATCGGTTTCGGGTGGAGTATCGATTCGTGGGCAGTCAGTGTCCGGGAGGTCCTGGCTGGGCTTTGCGGAACAGTGGTGTGATGGTGCATGGTCAGGATCCGGCGACGATGCAGAAGGATCAGGATTTCCCGGTGTCGATTGAGGTGCAGTTGCTGGGTGGCAATGGGAAGGACCCGCGAACTTCTTCCAACCTGTGTACTCCCGGGACCAACGTGGTGATGAAGGGCGAGCTGAAGCTGCAGCACTGCATTAATTCGACGTCTCCGACTTTTCACGGCGAGGACTGGGTGACGGCTGAGATTGAGGTGCGGAACAATGAGGTGATTCGGCATTTGATCGGCGGCGAGGTGGTGCTGGAGTACAACAAGCCGCAGCTGGACAAGCGGGACGAGTCGGCGCGACGACTGATCCGGGGTGACGAGTTGATGCTGCACGGTGGCACGATTTCTCTGCAGTCTGAGAGTCATCCGATAGATTTTCGCAAGGTGGAGATCATGGTGCTGGGTGAGTGAGAGCGCCGGGTGAGTGTCTGAGTCGGGAGAAGGGGGCAGGTGAGATGTTGCGGATGCTGCGGTCGGTGTGTGGAGTGTTGCTTCGCGGATGTGCGTTTTCGGTGGCGGTGGCTGTGCCGCTGCTGTCGTTTTCTGCTGTGCATGCTCAGCTGGCTCCCGGTACCGCTTATGTGTTTCCTCCGGCATTGCAGCCCGGCACGACGACAGCGGTGCAGCTGGGCGTCATTGATCCGACTCCTGACCTGCAGTGGTTTGTGCATGATGCGAGGCTGAATCTGCGAATTTTGGGTCCGGCGGGTGATTTTCATCTGCCGGCTCCGCCTTACTGGAAAGGGCCGCGAGGCGGCACGAGTGCGCCGCCGATTCCGCGTGAGGTACCAGCTGAGCTGACGATACCGGCTGATCAGCCGGAGGGTTTTGTGTACTGGCAGGTTGCGAACGCGAACGGCATTTCAAAGACGGCTCGTTTCCTGGTCAGTCGTGGTGCGGAGATTGTGGAAATGCGGTCGCGGGATTTGCCGCAGCGACTGCCGTCTTTGCCGGTATCTGTGGCCGGCCGTCTGAGTCGTTTGACGGAGGTGGATCGTTATGAGCTGACGGCGGAGCGTGACGGGCCGATTTCGATTTCTCTGATGGCGCGGCGTCTGGGCGCAGATTTCCGTGGTTTGTTGCGGGTGCATGACGAAACCGGTCGTCTGCTGGCGGATTTTTCGGACACGGAGGGTGTGGATGGCGGGCTGACTTTTGCGGCGACGGGTGGTCGGCGATATGTGGTCAGTCTGCACGACGTGGATTTCCGGGGAGATCGGGCATATGTGTATCGTCTAAGTTTTTCGGCGGGTCCGCGGGTGTTGTGCACGATTCCTGCGCGTGGTCGTCGTGGTGCGACGGTGGATGTTGAGTTTGTGGGCAGCGGTCTGCAGACGGGTGGCAATGGTGTGGAGGTATTGCGTCAGTCGGTGCAGTTTCCGGCGGATGCTGTGACTGAGGCGGTGGTGCAGTTGCAGACGGCGTGGGGTGCGGTGCCGGTGCGAATTCCGCTGAGTGACGGGGACGAATTGTCGGCAGGTGCAGATGCTGTGCAGGCAATTGTCGGGGCTGATGTGGCGGTAACGGGCCGTCTGGGGCCTCAGCGGGAGGAGCAGCGTTATGTGTTTGAGGCAGCGGCCGGTGAGAAGTTTTCGCTGGAGCTGCAGTCGGCGGCGATTGGCGGGGCATTGGACACGCAGCTGCTGGTGGAGGGGCCTGACGGCAAGCCGGCTGGTGAAAATGATGACAGTACAGGTACCGACAGTCGTCTGGAGGTGACAGCGGCGGCAGCCGGCAAGTACACGTGTGTGGTGCGAGCGGCTGAGTCTCTGACGGGGCGAGCGGACGATGTGTATCGGTTGCAGTTGCAGCGTCAGTCGGCAGATTTTCGGCTGCTGGCTCCGCAGCAGTTGCTGTTGCCATCGGGTGGTCAGGTGGAGGTGGCAATTTCGGTGCAGCGGCAGGGGGGATTTGATGGTGAGATTGCTGTTGTGGCTGAGGGTTTGCCGGAGGGGGTGACAGCGGAGGGTGACTGGAAAATCCCGGCGGGTAAAAACGACTTGAAGGCGATACTGAAGTCTGCGGCGGATGCGGCTGTGACTGCGGCTCGGGTGCAGTTTCGTGGTACGGCTCTGGTGAATGGTACAGAGCAGTCCCGGGTGGCTCTGACGGAGGGGGCGGGAACTTTGTGTCCGACATCCCTGGCGGATCGGCAGGTTTCTGGCAGTGTGCTGGCGATGACGATGGCAGCTCCGATTGACGTGCTGGTGATTGACCGAGAGCGTCAGCGGGACGTGCATCGAGGCACCACGTATCTGGCCGAGCTGGAGATTGTGAGGAAGGATGGATTTACGGGTGAAGTGACGCTGGTGATGACGGGTCAGCAGGACCGTAACCGGCAGGGCATGAAAGGTGACACGACCGTGGTGCCACCTGGTGAAACTCGGGCCTTTTACCCGTGTTTTATGCCGGAGTGGCTGGCCACGGACATTACGAGGCGGATGATTGTGCATGGGATTGTGGTGGTCCCGGATCCCCGTGGAAACCTCCGATATCTGACGAAGCCTGGGGATGCTCGAATTACGATGATCATGGAGGGTGCTTTGCTGAAGCTGGCGCTGGGTTCAGCCAGTGTGTCGGCAGAGCAGGGCGGGGCAGTAGAGGTGCCGATCAGCATCTCGCGTTCGGCGCGACTGCCATTACCTGTGACTGTGCAGCTGCAGGTGCCTGAGGAGCTGCGTGGTGTACTGCGTTGTGCACCTGTGGAGCTGGCTGCGGGAACGGATACCGGAGTGCTGAGAATTGAGGCAGCTGAGGACGGTCGGCTGCAGGGTGTCTGGCCCTTGCGGGTGACGGCGACGGCGCTGCAGGATGGTCGCTGGCCGGTGGTTTCAGAGTCTGAGCTGGAGCTGGGATTTCCGGGGGGCTGTCGGTGAGTTTTGGTTGCGGGTGACGGGGAGGAAACGAGAGCGGGGCCGGTAATGAACCGGCCCCGCTGTTTCGAAGACTGTGCCACTGCCGGGTTTTAGTTCAGCAGGGACTGCTGCAGTTCAAGGCTGCTGAACAGATCATCGATGGACTGAGCAGCATTTTCCGG
>Ga0169931_10005883_pt1 | contig 18633 bp, 7 predicted proteins | sample Kivu_15m_20L_FD_129675 | JGI IMG/M metagenome (GOLD analysis project Ga0169931, IMG submission 129675) | Freshwater microbial communities from Lake Kivu, Western Province, Rwanda to study Microbial Dark Matter (Phase II) - Kivu_15m_20L... | ecosystem: Environmental > Aquatic > Freshwater > Lake ... | reverse complement strand
GCGAATAGACCTTTAGTTACTTTTTTGACCATGCCATCGAACCTATTTAGTTTTATTTAAACAAAACAGCTATGAAAATTCAGGCTATGGACAAAGCTATTTTGTAGCATATACAAACTTCATATCTGTCGAATCATAATTACACATATGCTAGTAACTTACCTCTTTCATACAATCAATTTAAGGCACAAATATTGCCTGAAGAAAACTGCAGCAACTATACGCTAAGCGGTAGTGTCATCTAGTTGTAACTGCACAGCGGCGATTGGTCCATGTGCAGTTTTGATATATCCCCCTAGGCCCTAGTATTGGGTTTAATTTAGGTTCGATCACCCATCTAGTTCAAAATTTTTGTATGTAAATCCAAAAATACATATATAGGTACAAATGAGCCGTTGAGCTAATGCTAGCTAATGCTTCAAAACAATACTTTTACTTTACCTAAGGGCGAAACATAAAAACCGTTGTATTTTTATATTCACCCATATCATCTGACTCGCTTTTACATATTTAAAGAGCCAGCCATAAATGTGACCCAGACCTTTTACTTGAGAGACATTTAGCGAGAGCAAATGTAGTTTGCATCAGCAGTCTTTTTCTCCATCATGTTAATGCTCACTGTGGCCCTTTTCGTACTCATATGCATGGTGCTTCTACGACCCGCTATGAGAAGTCTGCTGATTTACTATGGGTGTCTGGAAGACAACTCTGAAACTACTTATCCCCTTTCGTGGTTCAGTCTCAAAATTAAAATTAAAAAACTAAGAAATAACCGCATCCTTAATTCTTTAAGGCATCACATTGACGACACCGACGACCAAGCAGTCTGCTGTTTCTGTCTCGACAAAGTCAAGTAGGGTTCAAAGATAACCCGAGCCTACTGCACGCACGAATTTCACGCAGAGTGCTTCAACGATTGGGTCAGAAATTAACCCAATTTAAGATGCCCTACTTGTCGGAGATAGTTTACTACAGCTGGACTAGACCACTTCCTCGCCAGTCAAGAACACCTTCCGTGATAAATCTAACGATTACTTTTAATTTCACTAGATTTAAATCAGTTAGATTTTTACTTTTGTGAGTGAATACAATCGGTCCATAAGGGATGGTCATTATTTATTTATTTTTTGGTTACTTATAAGGCTCATAAAGCCTTTTTTGTAGTGAAATAAATGTTAACAGAGACGAACTCGATCTCCGCCAAGTCATGGATCCTAATGGACCTAGGTGAGGAAAAATATCTTAGAGGATACAACACCCAGAACAAAAGATAGATTGCTTCGCTCACTAAAATGTACACTCTTTATGCATGTCTCACTATCAACGATATGCTTAAAATAAGTATTCATTAGACTTATGTTCAAGTTTTTGCTACTAATCTTGGAGGCACAACCGCTGACCTCCTGCCTGGTCACTTCATTTCTCTTTTTGACTTATACTACGCCCTGATGTTGCCCTCAGGAAACGATGCTGCCTTCATTCTGGCCTGCTACTACGGCAACTGGCTAATAAGAAGCGAGCTGTAGACTACTCGAAAGATTAGAGGCAGCTACTCACTAGCGGACACTCTTAAAATACAGCTCTACTATATGAAATTCATCCAGTTTATAAACAAATCATTAGTAAATAAAACTCTAGGTCATAAAAACACTCATTTTGAAAATTCTCACGGCCTTTGTGACCGTAAACAGACCAGCACAGCATAAGATCTTGGAGATGCCTGCATTCTGTTTATGAAAAACAAAGTATGAAAAATATTTATTTAGATTTTTAGACAAATTTGCTGCTGTCAGAAGCACAGGGGAACTTACTTTTAAAGCTAGGAGCAGTTCTAGTGGAACAACACTAACTAGCTGCTGAGATAAGGCTACGAAGGATTAAAAACAGGGTTCACTTTTAACGCAGGGGGATGTCTAGCTAGTCTCAAGTCAGTTCCTAAAGACAAATATACACAAACACAACTTCTAGTAATAGTTTTGGGAAGCGATAGTTGCGAAACCCGTTTTCAAGATACAAAAACTATCATTTAAGATTACCAGCTTTATCTTCGCATGATGCAAATATGATTCAAGTTTTTTCATTATTTAAAAAAAACATAAAACTTTGACTGTAATATGACCTTTTGAGGTCAATATGATAGTATTCAGATGATTTACTTGACAAATATATTTATTGTTTATGGCCAGCAGATACGAAACCTTGAACGTGAGCCTACACACTCCGCGCAAGACGACTCCTCGACTCAGCAAGACCATCGAAGTCAGTGAGTAAAGCGATAATGTCGATAACAATAGTGAAAAGTCATAAAAGTATCAAATCTTACACATAGAGTAAACAAATTCAAGGAGCTTTACTTTAAAAACTAAAAATTGAGAAAAGAACTTAAGGCTCTAAACGAAAAGCTGAATGAAAAATTATAAAAGTTGAGATTACCTTCTGTGAAGAAGAAAGCGATGTCTGTAGATCTTGATAAGCCGCCTAACCCACCGACAAGTACCCTTGAAACCACTCAGAGGCTCAGTAACGATAACTTTAAAACGCATACAAGCAGGTTGCCATGTATAAGAAACAAGTGCAGAGTCTCAAAGGCAAGTAATAGCACTAGTAGAACTACTAAAAGTAATTTTCTTTTTATTAAGATTGAGAAATCTGGAGAATATGGTTGGTTACGCTGATTATGAAATTGCTCAAGTTCAGGAGCAACTAAAAAGCATTAAAAATGTATAAAAAATGCAAGCCAAAGGTAGCAGTTGCATTATTAAGAAATATAGTAAAAAATTGAGAACGCATAAACAAAACAGAGAATGCAATAGTACTAATCAGAAAAGAAGCGATTCAAGCAAAAGATACGCGAATTGTAACAAAAAAGCAAAAAAAGAGAGCAGTAGTTCAAGAAACAGCAAGCCTACCTGGTTGCACTTGAAAATAAAAGACGAAATTACCTTAAAGATGGGGACGAGTAGGAGCCTGAAAAAGTGCCTGCAACTGTCAACAACAAAGAATACCAGGAAGCCAAAAAATAGTATTTGTAGAGCAAAAACCTCAATTAAGTCATAGGAAAAAAGATATAACAAATCAGACTAGATATCAAAAAATCGAAATTAAAACAAATTAAATGCCAAGAAAACATCAAAGAAAGATAAGAACAAATAAAAACTTTAAATATGAACGTATAATCGTTTACCAGACTGCTAAAGGATCTCTAGGCAAAAAAGTACGAACAAACTGGCATAGCAGTTTAAAATAAATAGGAATCAAAAGCTATGCTGAAATTGTAAGAAATAGAAGATTAGGATGACGACAGTGCTGAATAGCCTTAGTCACAAAGACAATCGTCTCCTCGCCATTCGTCGCCTAGAAACTCAGAAGTAGCACTCTCAAAGTTGTCAAAACAAGCATCTAGTCGCCCCCATAATTCAGATCTAACTCCATCCAAGCATTCAAAATCACCTTCAAGCCATCCTCACACCCAGAACCTTAGAAAAACAGTAAATGCCAGCGAAGATAGAGAGTGGAAAGGCAACAATCGCAAAGTTTCAAGAGGGTACATGACTCCCACCGATACACCTTTTCACTAAAATGGCACTATAGTTGGCCTCAAAGTTTACCTCGATGAAAACAAATATCTAACTGGCATCGCCCCTATATTGATTCAAAACGGAGCTAAAGTGTAAGTAAGACCTATCGGAAACGTTACAAATTTGTAATTGAAATGGTAACTACAGCAAGGTGATGTTCTTTCTAAAATATCAATCAGCTTCAGCTCAGAAGGCTACTTAGGTGAAATCGTATTAAACTCCAAGAACGGTTTCAGCGCTCAGTTTGGCGTCTCTTACCCTGATAAATTCCACTTCGCACTAGAAACAGGAGAGAACTTTTCGGGTATTTTCGGAGGTATACGCAAATTGGGGCAGGATATCAGGATAACGGAGATAGGATTTTGGATATCAAAGCAGTGATGCTATTTTTAGTTTAGTATTATCATTACCGACATCATATACTATTTCTAATAATCTTAATCTTAATCTTAATCATGCGCCCTCTTTAAATCAGGCAATACTATTTCTAATATATTTGACTTTTAGCATTAAAGCTAGTTTATTTTCTGTAAATTTAAAAAGAGTATCATTAATTTGTCATACCTGTTTTTATTTGACACCATGGAAGCCGAAGAATCCCCAGTCTCAATCAGCTATCTCTCAGCCTTCAATATAATCACTCCTAACGATGTTTAAAGGTTAATTAACTATCGAGAGTTCATCGAAAATCTGAACATAAAACTAGGAGAACAATGGAGGAGCGAGGCACAGTTACTTTAGAAATAAATAGCTCCAAAGACAAACCTTAATAATCGCAGCTTTTCGATATTTAATGAATTTTTAGCAGTCTTCTTGCATTAAAAAATAGAACATTAATACGCCTACTGCCTATACTCAGAAAGTCAGGTTCATACGAAGTTTCAATAAAAAGTTGCCATGCACTTTGCTCAAACGAGTACAATATCAAAAATGTAGATTCATATAACAATCCTAACTTCGAATCACTAATGCTTGGGTTCATAGTATCGGCCATATAAGCGTGGAAAAAAAGCTTTTAAAAGAATACTATTTTAATTGCAACGCCAATACCTATTCTAAGACCTTTTGCAGCTTTGATTCGGTAAAATTCTACAAGTGCACTTTTTAATTAGACTGTTTTTACTCCCGTTATGAGTTGGAACTAGCTGATTTTGTCGTCATTTTTCGAAAAAGAAATATAGAGCATCAGTTTGATATTTCAATCGCATATTTACTAGCTAAGCACTGCTCAGAGCTTATCTTTCTTTGTAGTGAATGTTGACGAAATCACTAAGCAAGACGGTCAAAAAGTCCGAATATTTTCAATGTCAATATAGTACTATCGATTAATCTTTGTACTCTGGATTATTTTTAGTTTCAAATCAAAATCTCAACTCAGTATTGAGGACTTTTCTCAATATTTTAAATTAATTTTAGGAAACAACTGGAAAAATGATTTCGAGAATAGTCTTAAACTTACAAAACAGATAATCGATGCAGAATGGATACATTTAAATAGAGATATGTCTATAGCTTTAAGGTAAGATTCGTAAGTGATAAAAACTTTTTTCAATAAAGTAAGCACAAGAATGTAAGCCTAATGGACTCGAACCTTAGATTTAGTTAGGTAAAGCTTTATGAACACAAAATTGATAGAAAACAAGTAATTTAAGCTCTGAACTCTCATTTAATGATTTGTATATCACTCTATAATACAACTAAAAGTTTATGTTCGATGACAATCTTCAAGGAATTACGTTTTTTACAGATCCTTTAATTCTGGCATATGTCACTGAATTTTTGACTATTCGATAAAAACTATTGCTGACATCTTTGAACAAAAATATTAGAAGCATCATGTAGAATTATTTTAAGGTATTATGCAGGTAAAACAAATTGCAGCCGATTCCTAAAAAAAGTGCAATTCATCAAATGAACTTTTATTTCGGGCGATGCCTAAGGATATTCGAACACACGAAACAACAAAAATAGATTTAGCTTAAGGAATAGTCGAAAGTTCGATAAGGGAAAAAGAGAAAAATGACTCAAGATTAGATAATCTAAGCTCACATTCACAAGCTAACGATATAAAAACCGTTTAAATTTACTGTCATAACAGCTTTTTAGGTAGGACCGGTCTACGGGGCATGCATTAATAATGATAATCAAGCTTACGTATTCAGAACGAACAAAGTTCTATCTTTAACATAAAATAATCAACCTTTTGAGTATGAAATGGTTCGAGATATAGCGAATGTGCAGTGCAAAGGTGATCGTTTAGTAATGCTAAATACATAGGGGCAAGTCACTCTTTGGTAGACTTTCAAACAAAGTATGTAGCTATGGCAAAACAAAAATGTACTAGCCTGGACACAAAAAATTGCAGTTAGAGAGATTAAAGCATCTTTTAACTATATAATTTTTGATCTGAAGCAACCTTTTTCGATCAAATAGCATCTTCTTAACGCAATATTTTAGTATAATCAATAAGGAATATAAAATGAAGTAGGAAAAGACTACTACATGGTCGTAATGAATACCCTCACAGGTATGCTCTATCTGCTAAAACTTCCAGCTTAAAAAATAGTAAGTTTTGCAGTTGGCAATAAATAAGCATTTTTTGTAAGCTAAAACTATTAAATTCTTCATGCTTAGTTCGAGCACATAAACTAAGGAATAAAGTAGATTATTGCTAAGCCTTTTGCTCCCTTTGTAGGAAAAAAGATAATAAAAGTGGCTGGTGGTCATAATTTTTATTTGGCCATTCAAAAGGACATCAAAAATATAGAGCTGTGGAGCACCGAAGAAGTTATTGTTTGGCTAAGAGATATAGGTTTTGGAGATTTTGTTAAGATCGCGAGGGCTGAAAAATTAGATGGTAAAAAACTGAATGAAGCTAATGAAAACTATCTAAACAACGCTCTAGGAATGACCAAGCTTAATGTAAGGCAGAAGTTTATGCTTTGTATACAAGAAATGCAATAAGGAAAGCATGAGGGATAAAATTTGTGGGTCTGGGGTAAAAATTAGTTTGGACAGCTAGGGGCTAACCATGCTAACTTTGTAATATTTTCGCTATTAAGATTGCCAACCCGCATAAAATCAAAATGGATTTTATATAGACTAATGACAGAGTTGACTCTATATTTTGCGGATGGTTCCAGACTTTTCTGAGGACACAGAGAGGTAAAATTTACCAGACTATCATACAGTCCTAAAGAAAAAAGAAAAAATCGTTCTAGGAGCCAGAATTTGATTTAAGTTAAGACTAAACTAATTAGAAAAATGTTGATGCAGCTAGCAACAAATTTAAAAAGAAGAAGAAAAAAGTGTAGTAGGACAATCGTAAAGACAGGAAACCTAAAAAATATTAAGACAGAAGGCAAAAGAAATATTAGTAGGAATAGCAGTGGGAGTAATCGAAGGCAGGAAAAGCCTTTTTCATATCTGCTTTCAAAGACTATACTTTCTTCATTCAGTGCTTGGGCTGGCAGGCCATGGAACAGAAAAAACCAAATAAAGTGAAGTCTTCAAAAGCAATTATAGATAGAATTTTTTGGGACACTTCTCTCGATAAATCATAATTTCGAATAGGAGTTCTGGATGCCAACATGGGCCTGATATAGGTGGCTCCTTCTCAGCTGACCATGTACGATTACAAATAAAACCACGTTAAATACGTCAAGCGCAACAAAGTAGTGGTATGGGACAGATAAAACAAAATCGACTATCTCTGATCAAATAATAACAGTTAAATCATTCAACATAAAATAGATTTTGATCGCATTTTAATAGTTCTGTAGTACTATATGGTGCGATTTTAGCGCACTCTTTGTAAAGAAACTCGCTTAAAAACATTATCTAAGTAAAGGTTGAGTCTGTGTTTTCGCATTTGATTTTGGGAAAGATAAACATTTTTGCTTACTGAAGGATGCCGAGGTGATGATGTAGTCGCTGTCCATACTCTGTCGTCGCGAGTAATCGTGTTTCTTTTTGAAGTCAAAGGTATATGTGGCTAGGTATTTTATCGAGATTCATGGCGAATACGATGAGTAATTGGAGCAGTGATCGGCTTCGGCTCAGTTAAGGTATACTATATTAAGGAGCGCGAAGTCTGAACTGTCCTCCTGCCGCTGCTGTACTTATCCGAAAGCATTCTTAGTTTTCCCTTAGAGTTGTTAGCGTGTATAGGCGGAACCTTTTCAATTCTTTGTGTCATTATTTTATTAGTTTATTGACCACCTTAGATCATATGCGTTACAGCAATCGCTGTTAATACGATTACAATTTAAATGTAACACACAAAGTACTACAATTAGATTCGAGTACCATCTGACAGACTAGTCAAAAGACTTATTCCTTACGCTAACCCTACGCCTCAACGTAAAACAATCAAACTGCTAACAGACTGTCCATTTATCAAATTTAGAGATAGCAATATCGAGATAGATCCTTACTCCACTGCTTCCATCAGATTGCGAATGTATTTCGACGCCTCAATGCCATCCAATCCTGCTGGCGAAATCAATGTGATAGACGGCGATGTGTTATAAAAGCTAGTTTTTCAGTTTAGAGTTCAGTGATAATTTTTAAGTTTACTAAAAAAAATAGTAGTTGTAGATATGAAAAAAATCTTGTATTTCAGTTTTTAGTTTGCGAGCTTGCCCTTAGACTTTTCTTGGAACGGGAAGCCATAAGTTTTTTATCCTTTTTTCGTGAAAGACTTTTTTCTTCTTTGCATTTACTGAATTTTTTAGACATTCTAGGTTGCTATCTCATGCCATATTAGACGAAAATACTTGTTTATTACTTTTCTAATCGCTTCGGTTGACTTTATATTTGTTTGATGCTAGCCATCGAGGTAACTTCAGAGACTTCGTGCTGAATAACACAAAAATTACGATTTAGTCCATCACAAACTTGTAGTTTCGACTGAAGCTTTGAGAAAGATGACCGAAGAGGGCGTTGTTGGCAGGTAAGAATTTGCCAGCTATTTCTAGGGCTTTTAGATGTAAAATCTAAATTAGAAAGCTTTACTTTGCACTTCAATAGTCGTTAATCGTGATTGAGTTTTTAATATTTTTCACATATTTTCATTTTTCCCCTGATTTATGCAAGATCAGCCTAACTAAAGCGACTTTAAGTAGCTATAGTAAAGTAGGCAATAGAAGAGCAGTAAGCCAGTTGCTTCAGAGAATGAGAGCTGATCAGTCGAAGTGGTTAAAAAGTTTGCGGATAGTCGATTGTCTTGAAATTGAGCATCATGATTCCGCCGATCTCGTACTAATTATTGTTAGCCTGTTTCTGAAGACCTAAAATATTGCGTTGATTTTTCTTCTATTTTGCAACAATTTTCAACTATTTTTTGAGCAAAGCTTAGTTATTTTCTGAGTTCTACTGCCAGTTAAATACATTTTTACTAAATCAATCAAAATTTACATAATCTTCAAGTAGTACTACTTGTGCTAAGAAAGCAGTCTTTGCGAAGAAGGCAGTTTAGACAACTGTTATAGCATTTCTTAGGCTTATTAAATAACTAAGCTTTTGAAGTTGACCATTTAATTTCTGGCTACTTTTTAACGAGAACTGCAGGTAGTTTATCCCTGGCTTCCCAGCATTACTTGTTCGTAGCATATCGCTTGAAGTATTCTTGCGCTTTATGTCAATCTGTCTAAACTTTTTTCGGCCAATACCGTAGCTTACTGATGCTGATTGCAATGCGAATGTAGCCCGCAGTGCTGTAGGAGCAGTTTAGCAAGTTCAATTATAAAAGCAACATTTTCTTATCTGTTTGTTATGTATCCTTGAATGTGCTGATAATTGTTGATAGCAGAAAGTAGCTTATCTTTTGCAAGTATGTTATTGTTTTGCAATTGATGCACGAGTGCCATATTGTATTGACAGACAAACATGTGGTAATAAAAATGCTTTTTGCTGCTACTATAGGTCCCATAGTCACCGCTCTACTTTCATCAACATTTACTTTAATCGAATTTTATAGTTGAGTCAGCAAGGATAGACTGCTTTGAGAGTCGTCCTATCTGATTGAATCCTTTATGATTTTATCATTTAGAGAAACTATAGTAGCTAGGTAAGTCTTGTCTAGCTCGAAGGAAGGAGATTTAGAGTGGATCATCTTAGAAGGGGGCTGGCTCATCGATTGTTACAGTTTGAAATATTATAGTTCTTATTTAGAATTCCAAAATCATCTAAAGAAAATACCAAAAAACAGTATTTCAGAACATTTTAATTATCGAATATGTATCACTAAGTTTTTTAGATCATTTTTTGAGGAAGAACTAACCTACGATAGGATAGTGATCACTCACTACTGGCTCGTCTTGTCGAATCGCTGAAAACCTAACTGGTGTATAATTCTGACTATACATGAATATATGATCGATTAAAAACGGCTTAGTCCATAGAAAAGACAACAACTTATATCCGTTAAAGGTCGGTCCGTGGTCACTTTCTTTTTCAGGAAGCAAATGCCTCATTGAATATATCTGTTGTCCTTCCAAACTTAATTATTTCCATATTTAATTCTTATCATCAATATTGAAGTCTCCACTCACAAATGCGTTAAAATTTTTGCCTTTAAATTATTTATATACCAGTTGTATAGCTTAGGCTATATAAATTGCACCTTGACGACGTGCTTATTGACTTTAATGGTCAAGATGAGTATTAAACATAAATAAGTTAACCTAAGGATATCTGACTGGAACAAGGTGAAGCTATGTGAAGTACCGCGGCAGTCGAGCCCCGAATCCTGGTCTTCCTGGAGTCTTCGTCTAATTAATCCATGTGTATTGAACATTTACGACTATAAATTTATTTTTCCTGACAAAAATTCCACAAGATTATCCATTATGAAGATCCCTAGGTCTCCCATAATAGAAGTAAAAATCATTTAACTATTTTTTTAGATACTAAAGTTGGTTAGGTAGTGGTTCTTGAACTCCAATCAGATCTGGAAGATTGTCCAGGATGATTTTCACACACTAAGTTTAAGGTCAATTACATGAGATCTGCGTTGCTACCACGACCATGCACCAGTATCATTTTTGTTCTAGTAGCGCAGATTGAAACTCATTATCTTTAGATTCTAAGCGTTTGTATCTTTAAAGTGAGCTGACTGATGGCTACTTATGAATAATCTGCTATTGCTATCTCCAATCCATTAAATATGTCGATTAGACTCATTTTGATCAAAAGAAGTCACAAAGAATTTGTACTAAATTTATGTTTATATTGGGATTTAGATCTCTATTGCCCAAATGCTATTAAAACGATGAACTAATCTTATTCCCTTATTAGTTTTCCAGTTTCCGAGCTCAACAATTGATCCTACTAAGTATATTGCCTGGCCGTAGCTAACTGGGTGATCCTTAACAAAACAATATTTGATTAAATCTGATTTATCTAGAGAAGTCTCCATTGCCAATTATATCTATTTATACTATAAACACTCTTTCTTAATATAGCATAAAAAATATAAAAAACTGATATAAAACATAAAATTATAAATAATCTAATATCACTCGTTATCAAAATATCGTTTATTTGTTTGAAATGCTTTGATTCTGTTACCACAATGATAACATTTCTTTTATGATACTGTATTTTGCTTTATAGATATAGACAAGATATTCTTACTTAGTTGTTTGTTAAGAAACGAGCAGATCTGTATTTCCCCAGTCAATTTCTCTACTGCTGAGCTGAAATAAAGTCAAAAGCTGACTTTTTATCTAATTGTTGTTCTGAAAATCAATAATTATTTGCTGGCAATATTTTTATATATAGTACCTTAGCTTATGTTGAAAAAATTGTAACTAGTGCCTTATTAAACTCAAATTCAACTCTTTTTAATCTTATTTTTATACATTATGTTTGCTATTTTTTTATTTTTTTTCACCCCAACTTTTAATCAAGTCTTATAAACTGCATCCACTCTGTAGCTAGCCCAATCTTTATTGAAAATCTTTAATTTTTGTTATTAAATTTCCTAACTCAGGCCTAACAGCAGAAAATTTATCATTTTGTCTAATCCTTACCTAGTGAATGCACTCTAAAATAATTTGCAGTTTGTCTTTTAGCAGTTTCTAACACTTTAAGTAGTCAACTGTCTCTAAACTTTTAGTCTATAAGTACTGCTGATATGTCAAAATAAAAATTTATTAATAACCCATAAGAATGTGCATTCTGAGAAGCATTTGATTCTAGCCTGAAAGTTTGGATTCGAGTTAGGCAAATATTTTTAAAGTTCTTTTAAAAAAAAGTTAGCTATCTTTATTGTCTAATCTGTGCTTTACAGATAATGCAGGATGAGTAATATAAGGTAAAAATTCACTTGTATAGTCACAATAATTTTACTTTTTTTTATTGTAAGAATTGATTATTCCCTAAAACTCACTTTTCATTTCTTTCCAGGAGTCTTACAATATGCTATATTCTACTTTTCTACTGTCGATCACTTCTATCCATATCAAAAGCAATGCTAATCTTTGATAAAGCTCTTGCTGTACATTTTTTGCATCAGTTTGATCATAAGGTACGCCTTTGTTGGTCAGACAAGGACACTGTCGACTAAATTAATGAGTCATCATGCTCAGCTGCAGCAAATACAACTGCTACTTGCTACTAAGAGGTTTTTTGCTTATATTTAACTGACTTTTTAAATCTTTATGGTTAATCCATGTTCCACTTTGCTTGGCATCTTCATCACTAGGTAAATCTATCTAATTTTATTTTTAATCTGCATTTTCAATATAATTAAACTTTATTACACTACTACTCAGGTTCTTAAACATTTTTTTCATAATTTTATTGTAGTTTTATTCATTTTTCGAGATAGCGTCTATCTTGATAAAAAGTTGCTCCAATACAGCATATATGTCTACTATGGTATTGGGCGTATAGGAAAGTAATTTTTGTTAGTGAGTCAACGGCAAAATATCTAGGCCCAAGCTTCTACTTAGAATATTTTCAAAACATGGATTTACTGAATTTTTTTTGGCTATTTTATTTTCTTATTTTTAATGCTGTGAAAATAACCAATCGATTGGATTAAAACTTATATGTTGCTGCCACTAACTCATCTTTTTATTTGGCTATTTATTTATGAAAATTCTGCGCATATACTAAAACATTTAATCAGCTATGCTTATAATTTGCTGCTGTCCACTACCTGTAGAAGATTCGTTCGATACCGCTTAGAATCTGTTGGCTATGATATTACTGATGTTGTACTCATTCTAAATATCCTAAAAATTGTTTTTTCCTGCTTGAGACACTAGAATAAGATAATTAGAAGGAGGACTATCATCTTTTTTCTCAACTAAAGGCACTAGATTTATTCTAATCTGACTTTGTGGATCATTCTATTACAATTTTTGTATTTTCTTCATTTTTTAAGTTTTAGTGTAAAATTTAAAGTTTTTAAGTATTTCTTAATGATAGTGACGATGATGTTTGACCATATTCTGACGACTTTGTTTATTAATTTCTGTTCCATTCAGTAACTTATTCACATAACCTTAGTAATTTATCTTTGTTAATCTTAGTGGCTATCTTAGCTAGTTTAGTCGTATTTCACATAATTTTGTATTCTTAGATCCGCGTTAAAAGAGTTAGATAGATTCAAGTATTTATTGATAATAATTGCTTATAACTGCGTAAAAATAGTTGTAGTACTATTCGTCGCCTATACATATATTACCTTTGTAAAAAGTCTTACGGGCCTTGCGGTAGTTAAATAAAGTCTATTTCAGCTACTTATGTTTTAAGTTAGATTTGTTATTTTATTGCTTTTTTGACGATTATTTTTAAATTTTGAACTATTACCTTTTGATTAGATCCTTGTAAATTTGACACATAAACCAATGATACTCGTAACTTTGTCTCTTGTAGTCCCAGCTGCTTTGGATTTCATCTATATATCCATATTCTGCTTAATCGATAACACTATTTTCGCTTTCTTCATCCATAGACTATATCTATTCTTTTTGAAAGTAAGCACTTGTTGGAAAAAAAGTATCGTAGATTTCGTTTACGGTTACATTAGGCCGGGCTATTCCTGTCAGCATGTATCCTCTAAGGACACAATCAATCTAAAGCATAGATTGATCGTTATTTTTTAAGAATTTATCAGTTTTTTCTTTAAGTTTAAACAATTTTTATTTATTTAGATCTTGCTTTTCCTCCTTAAAATTTGATGTCCAGCCGACATAAAGTTCCTAAATTTAATCATATACTGTCTTTGAAACGCTTTAAATTTTCTCTATTCCAAAAGAAATCATATGATTATAGTTTGCTTCAGTGTTTCTGCCTAGATAGCTGTATCTTTTATCGTCAATTTCTTCTTGAAACTTAAGCCAAGGAAATCTCTTCCTGAATTTTGAAGACTCTTTTTTATCTTATGATCCTGCGTAATACTATGGTGAATCTTCCTTCTACAAGCTGAATAGTTTTTCGTGCGGATATTTAAATTAATCTTTTTCTTCGATCATCAGACAGATAATATCTCTTTTTATATTATTTTACTTATTATCTGAAATATGTCAAAAATTATATTTAGATGACTTTAATTCAAGCACTATCAGACTGAATTTTGCCCCTAGTAGCCATTTTGTAACCCTTTAAGAACGCTTCAAATCGATTCTAAGTAAAATCTTCCATTTCGCTATAAAGACTCATCATTTCGTCTGTAACTCCATATAGAGCTCCTCCGATCTGTCCAGCTATTGATCCTACAGTATCACAGTCGCCTCCCATATCGGCATTTATCACTGCCAGTTGTCTAAAACTTGAAGTATACAAGACTGTGTGTAGTGCCATAGATAGAGCATCCATACAGTATGATCCAACGTAGCCGGGTTGCTCTTTGGCTCGATGCGGAGAATAAGTATAGTTTTAATCTCTCCAGTTCCATCTTCTGTCGTTAATGGATTTGTTGAACACCTTGAATTTATGAATATTGATGCAACACCACTAGTAATGCTCCTTGCTCTAGCATATACCTCGTGCCAGGCAAGTTACGCTTTCTAATTCTGATACAAAAGAGTCACAAACACGCAGCAAAACCTTCTTTCCATCTTATTCAGGTTCTCTGTTTATCAGTTCTATTATGATTGTGGCCATTAACTTACAACACTCCTAGGCCTATTGTCCATTATGGGTAGTCAAACTTTGTAGACCCGAGTATCGAACACCTTCCTCAAGATTACGACTGAATGCCACTGGCATAGGGGCCAATCTCATAAGAGAACCGTTTCCATTGTTGAATCGATCTCCTCTCTATGTGTAGTCCTGCTGATTTCTCATAAATTCGAACATTGAAATTGAGATGTTTCCGCCGAGTCCGATCGAATAGGGACGACCTCCGTTGTTGAGACCGTGCTCCAACCACATCGTGAACATGTACCTGATGTGTTTTGGGTTAAATTAGTAGTCATTTAGCAACAAACTGTCACCCAAACAGAGACCCATAGATGCATCATCAGTCCAGATAGTTTCACTGCCAGACCTAGCATGAATCTTTCTCTCTTCGATAGCCTTTTTTATATCTGCAAAGCCTTCCTTGACCACACCTAGTCCTGCCTTATTGTAGTGCGAAAATTATGTTGAGGCTCCAAGTGCATCGCAAACGGCCATGGCAAGCACAGCCCCAACTCCTCTCGACTCTCTTTTTTATAAATTTAAGTAAGCTGCTTCGTACTTGTTGTGTTCGCGCATACCCCTGAAAATGTACTAGAACTTGATTCTGTCAGCATCTAGCTTAGGAATCACGCTGTGAGTGTTGTAAAAATGACTAGAGAGCTGTTTTCGAAGTTTAGAGTTTAAAAAGTATGAAGGCATGTTGCACAAAAGTCTGTCCTTAGTGTTCTACTAGGCCAAGTATTTCTAGCAACGAAGCTGAAGAGGTCTCTTCTAGGAGTGTATTTGCTCAGATTAATTAGTTTCAACTGCCCTTTCTGAGGCAGTTTGTGATGTAATTTATATAGATTTTTTAGTCAATGGTATTTCTTCTTCTTTTGCTTTTTTTTAACCTGTTGCATGCTATAATTAAGCTTGATTGACTGTATGAGGGTGTTATTGGCTTTAGTCGAGCATCTAACTGTTTAGTTCTTCTGGGAGGTCTTGGCTCATATTTAATCAGAATGTATATAAAAGATTAAAGTATAAACTTGCGCAAGTACTATCTTTCAAAGTTACTCGTGATAGATAGAAATAGAGAATAAAATAGAATAAATATGCCTGTTGGGAGATCTAAAAAGATTTCAGAATTTTATCTATGACCTTTAAAAATAATAATTTTAATGATTCTTAAAAATCTAATTTTGTTTTATATTATAAGCTATTGACTTTAGCAGTAATACACAGATCTGTTGAGTTTAATTATTTAGCATTATAATTATTATTTGATTGTGAGGAAATGCTGATAGTTCTGGTCACGATTACATACCTGACTTTTAGAGTTTCAAGTTTTTGTCAACACACCTGCTACACTTGTTCACCTCCTAATTGCTTAAGTTGTTTACCAGGATAGTTAGTTAAGGGTTTTGGATGCTGCCTTATCACACTTTACAATTGCCATAGGTGTGATAATGCTGCAAATTTCTGTGAGCAGTGCATGCCAAACATATATGCTCTTCATGCTGGTAATTGCAATCAACTTTGTTCTTTCTACATGAGCAACTGTGTTACATGTGGCGATAGTAATTCATGCTAAAGTTGCATCAGCACATACGGCCTCACTTCCGCTGCACGCTGTTAGCTCTGCTCTATCTTAATTCATGACTGCCTCCTATGCAGCAGTTATATGTAATGCACACAATGTGTAAACAATACCTTCTTCTTATGGCCTTCTCCTAAAATATGTTAATACTGCGTCAGCCATAGCCGGCAGTGCTAAACCTGCACCAATCAGCATATCTGCCATTCATGCTATACTAACAATCAAACAATAGCCCTGAATACAGTGACACGGCAATGCAACTACTGCCACGATCTCATGATCTACTGCGTATAGTGTATTTACGACTTCATGTGCCAGCGCTGCTAACCAATCGCAGCTGTTAGAGAATCTGTCGATCACAAGTGCCAACTCTGCTTCTAGATCATGTACGACTGTCGACTTTGCACTGCCTAGCGAACATGCACTTTTTGCTTTATCGGTAATCCAGTGATCGAGGGCTGTTCTAGCGTAACAGGCTGTATTCAAGTCAACCATAGTTCTGCCTAATCAATCTGCCTGGCATGCAATCCTATTGATTTTATAGAGAGTCCTCAGAATAACACGTGCTTGTGCAAGGAAGGACATCTTGCTGGAGCATACTGCACCACTATTATAGGCTGTATAGCAGCTAATAACGGCACTAATGGCTCAGGTATCTACTGTCTATCTTGCAGAGTAGTGGATCATTTTCAACTCATAAATAACACATGTTAATGCCAGCAATACTACTAACTTGTGGAATCATAATGCCAGTAAATATGCGGGGACGGCTATCTCATAAATCTTCCCTGTGATGATGGCAATCTTTAAGACGGAGACGGTTGCTCCTCAGCTTGCCAGATCGAGGAAAACTACAAATGCCGTAAAGGTATAAATAATTTGAGTATTTGTGCTTTGACGATAAGAGTCGATTTGTAATTATTCTGCATCAACAAACTCGGATAAGAAAATTCGTTCATGGTTATCATGACAACTAATCCTAAAGTAAAAAGACTATAAAAGTCCGATTTCAACAACTCACTTACATTCATGGCAGAAGGAAACTATAGAATTAAAAATTTGCGTTTTAAGGCCCTTTTATTTACGTTTACGTCGACTATTTTGAAAATATGGATGGAAAAAAGGCTAATTTTTCAATAATTTATGATCATTCTGTTATTATCAATCCTCCAGATTAAGCCTTCTTTGAGCTTAGGGACTGTCACGGATACCCTCTATCGTACTCTGATCTTTCACTTACACGATTACTCTTCCCCAGAATGGTCTTGTTTTACTTAAATCTGATAGCCCTTGGAATTTTAGTAGTCAGTTCTTGGTCGCACAGGATGATCGGCGTGTAAACAATTCACACTTTCCAGGTTGTGCGCTGCCTTCAGCTGTTCTCACAAAAATATTACCCTGTTCTTTATAACCTGGAAAATCTTAATACCTCCTTAGGGTTTTATCAGCTTTTTTTTTCGGATGAATCTGCTTAGTCATCTTTGTCATACCTCAAGCTTGGAATGAATCAAAATTTTATAAGTAGTTTTCAAGTTATAATTATATACCAGGGCGTTGCAACAATTCTTTGGCTTCTCTTTCACTTGATAAAAAAGATAGTAAAAAACTAAGAAAAAAAAGTAAACAGATTCGATACATTTGTTAAGTTCTTTTTTGACTCCGCAGTGTTTCCTGCCTTCTTTGGCTTTGTGTATACATATTTCATAACTATGGGGCTCCAGTCGAACAGATAGATTTAGAAATCAGCGAATCATATGCTTCAATCTTTGTTTGTGCTCTTTGTTACGATTGGCACTGCGGTAGCTGGCTTTTCATATCTTCGCTATCTGTTCGTTTCTTTGTAAGAAAATAAGAAGTGTTCCAGAAAGATGAGATGCAACACTAGATACTTCGGCTACTATATTCTTTACAGCTTACTAATGGCCAGTCTCATCTAGCTAGGAATCATCAATCTTCTGCCATATCCCGAATTCATCTTGGGCGGATTCGTTTTGCTAAACTTTTTGTTCATAGTCTATCTTCGGCCTTACAACAGCTGTTTACACAACTTTGGTCTAATCATTAACCAGGCTACTGCTGGGCTTTCCGCAGTGTGGACACTTTTGCCTAATTTTATGAACCTGCCAATCAGTGATGAAACATTATTTGTTTACGTTTAGGTCGGCTTATTAGCGATAGTACTTGTGTGGGCTTTGGTTAGAGTCATATACTAGATAGTCACAAACATAAATCGATGTTGCAAGAGAAAATTAAAAACAGAAACAAGATCTAAGAAATAGTATCTGAACATTGACCCTTTGATTGAAGAAAGATAGATTCAGATGAAAATGCTTAGTC
>Ga0169931_10005880_pt1 | contig 18639 bp, 14 predicted proteins | sample Kivu_15m_20L_FD_129675 | JGI IMG/M metagenome (GOLD analysis project Ga0169931, IMG submission 129675) | Freshwater microbial communities from Lake Kivu, Western Province, Rwanda to study Microbial Dark Matter (Phase II) - Kivu_15m_20L... | ecosystem: Environmental > Aquatic > Freshwater > Lake... | reverse complement strand
GTTCCGGCGTGCGCGGCGCGGCTCGCGTGCGCCCGGCTCGTCCCGATGGCCGCACTCGCCGCGGCGTTCGGCTGCGTCGCCACGGTTCTGGGGCACGTGGCCGCGTGCGTCGCGGCGCCGATCGCCGGCCTCGACTCCGCCGGTGTCCGCGAGCTCTCGACCGCGGGCTGCGTGGCGGCATCGCTCGGGGCGTGCTTCGTGGCCGTCTCCGGTGCGCGCGCGCTCATGTCGCGGAAGCGTCCTGTTGACGGCGCGCGCGCCACGTGCCTACCTTGCGCCCCATGAAGCGCCCCGTCCGCATCGCCGTCATCGCCGCCGCGAGCCTCCTGGGCCTCGGCGTCGTCGCCTACGTGCTCCGCAACCCCGTCGCGACCGCGATCGCGCGCAGCGCGGCCTCGGGCGTGCTGAACGTGCCGGTCGAGATCGGCTGGGTCAGCATCGACGTCTGGGGCGCCGCCATCACCGTCGAGGACGTGAAGGTGGGGAACCCGAAGGGATTCGAGCCGCCGCATGCACTGGTCGCGCGCCGGATCTCGGTCGACCTCTCCGGCGAGAGCTCGACGAGCACGCTCGTGGTCGACGCGATCGAGCTCGACGGAGTGGGCGTGTGGTTCCTGCTCGACGGCACGCGCAACAACATCGCCGAGCTGGTGAAGGGCATGGGGGGAGCGGAAGCGAAGGACGCGAAGCCGGCCGCGGGCGGCCCGGGCATCGACGTCCTCATCCGGCGGCTCACGCTCACCGACACCGAGGTCCACCTCTCCGAGATTCCCTCCGGCAAGGACGTGCCGGTGCTTGCGAAGCTCGCGAAGGTCGAGGCGCGCAACATCTCGAGCAAGGCGTCGAGCGGGGACCTTGCGGCCCAGGTGACCGGAGAAGCGTTCGAAGCCGTGATGGGCGCGGTGGTCGCCGAGATGGGCACGCGCCTGCCCGCGGCCGTCGGCAAGGGCGTCACCGACGCGCTGGGCCAGGCCGGCACCGTCATCGGCGAGACGCTCAAGGACGCCGCGAAGGGCGTCGGCGACGCACTGAAGGGCGTGGGCGACGGCCTCGGCGGGATGTTCGGCGGGAAGAAGTGAGGCCGCGCCTCAGTACGACGGCCGCGCGGGAAGGTCGATGCAGTCGAGCACGAGGTCATCGGCGCCCGGCTGGACCGGCGGCACCTCGGACGTGAGGAGGACGCGTGCCCGCGGCGTGGCGGCGTCCAGCCACTTCGAGGACTCCGCGACGTCGAGTGCCTGCACCGCGGGGCACACGTATTGCCCGTAGGTTCGGCCATTCAGGCACGGGGCGCCGAAGTAGACCACGAGGTCATGGCCCGAGGCCTCGGCGTCGCGCGCTCGCGAGACGATGCGATCGTTGAGGACGCGCGCGGTGGCCCACGAGGCGCGGAAGTGGCCCGCGCGGCCGGCGAGGCCGAGCGCGCCGATCGCCACCAGCGCCGACAGGCCGAGCGCGGCCACGCCGCGCCCGATCGCCACCTCGTCGCGCGCGGCGGGTGACCACAGCGCGCACGCGCACCCCGCCACCAACACCGCGGTCGCCGCGTTCGCGCCCATGCCGTAGAGCTCGCCCACCTGGCCCATGGGGAGGGTGGGCGCCAGGCTCGCGGCGGCCACGAGGAGCAACAGAAGCGCGTTGCCCCACTCGCCGCGACGGCCCGTGGCGCCGGCACCGCCCCGGTTGATCCACGCGAACGTCGCAGCCACGCCGACAAGCATCAGCGCCGCGAGCACCGCGACGAACGGGAGCACGCGGAGCGCCGCGTGCGCGGCATCATCGGTGAGCAGGTGGAAGGGACCGTTTCCGAGCAGCGCCCCCACGGACATCGCCGCGTTGACGAAGAGGTTCGTGCCAAGCTCCACCGAGTAGCGGCCGGCGTCGCCGTCGGTCGAGACCGAGCCGAGGCCGCCGGTCGTCCAGCGCAGGGCGGCATGTGCCGCGGGAACCGCGATACAGGGCACGGCCACCCACGCTGCGCGCCAGGCCCGGTCCCGCGCCGACGCGAACGAGGCGAGCGATGCCGCGCACGCAAGGGCGAGGCCAAGCCCCCAGCCGTACATGTTCTCCTTCGCGAGCACGCCGACCACCAGCGCGGCCACGAGCCCCGCGAGGGGCATCGCCCCGGGCATCCACCCCCGGCCCTCCTCCACCGCTCGCCACGCGAACACCGACGACCACAGCCCGAGCGCTGCGGTCCATGTCTGCGAGCACGTGTCGGCCTGCCACGCGGAGACCGATGCGGCCGGGGACAGCACGGCGAGCACGATGGCGATCGGCGCCGCCGAGGGCCACGACGGCCATGCGAGCCGGGCGACGCGCGCGACGGCCGCGCAGAACGCGAGCACTCCCGCCGCCTGCACCCAGGGAACGGCGCCGGGCGACAGCGACCAGGGATCGCACGTCCAGCCGACGGCGAGCTCCATCGGCCTGAAGGTCGCCGAGGACGTCCACGCATGCGCGATGCGATCCCACAGGCCGTCACGGCCGATGATGCGCACGAACTTGAGGTCGTCGTTCATGGCGACGAGGCCTCCGATCCACGGCCATGCGGCGACGAACGACGCAAGCGAACCGGCGATCGCCCACCAGAGCGCGAGGGCCCCGCTGCCTGCGGCCCCAGAGGGCGCCGGACGGGCGCGATGCAACCCGTCCTCAGCCATTGCGCCGCGCGAACTCGTCCATGAAGGTCGCCAGCAACTCGCAGCCCTTTGCAGGGAACGCGTTGTAGACGCAGGCGCGGATGCCGCCCCACTCGCGGTGGCCGCGAAGGCCGCACAGGCCCTCGCGCTCGGCCTCCGCCACGAAACGGTCGACCAACGCATCGCTCGGGAGCTGGAAACTGATCGACATGTCGCTGCGGCAATCCGCGCGCATCGACGGGCGGTAGAAGCCGCCGCCGCGGTCGATCGCCGCATAGACGTGCGCGGCCTTCGCGCGGTTGCGCGGGCCGAACGCCGCCGGGCCCCCGTGGTCGGCGGTCCACTTCGCCATCAGGCCGATCACGCGCACGCCGAACGTGGGGGGCGTGTTCGGGCGCGACTCCGTGCGCGCGAAGTGCGCGTAGCTCAGCATCGGCGGCAGCGAACGATCGGCGCGCTCGAGCAGCGCGCGGCGCACCAGCACCATGGTGATGCCGCTCGCGCCGAGGTTCTTCTGGCCGCTGGCGAACACCAAGTCATGGGCCGCGAGGTCGTACTCGCGCGAGAAGATGTCGCTCGTGGCGTCGCAGAAGAGCGGCGCGGCCACCCGCGGCGGGCGGGCGAACTGCGTTCCCTCCACGGTGTTGTTCGAGCAGTAGCTGAGATAGGCGGCGCCCGTGCAGTCGGCGATCTCCGAGTCGGCCGGGACGTGGTCGTACCGCACCGCCGTTCCGTCGAAGACCTTGCGCACGCGTCGCGCGCACGAGGTCTCGTGCTCGCCCTTGTGGGCCCACAGGCCGGTGTCGGCGAACGCCACCCACCCGTCCTTCGGCACGAAGTTCATCGCCATCAGCGAGAACTGCTGCATCGATCCGCCCGGCAGGAAGAGCGTGGCCCAGTCGTCCCCGAGGCCCGAGCATGCATCGACCGCCTCGAAGGCCTCGGCCAGGATCCGGTCGTACGCGGCACCGCGGTGGCTCTGCTCGAGCAGGCCGATCCCCGTGCCGAACAGGTCGAGCATCTCCTCCCGGAGCTGGAGCAGCACCGACTCCGGCATCGTGGCGGGGCCGGCCGAGAAGTTGTAGACCCGGCCTGCGGAGGGGGTGGCAGGCGGTTCGGGGAAGGCGGTGACGGCGTGGGGCATGGCGGGCGCTCCTGGGCGGGATCCGAGATCCTAGGGCCGACGGCGAGGGGCCATGCATGAGCGAGAAGGAGCGCATAACCCACCTCCAGGAAGGTCGATGCGTGCGAACAAACGCTTCCTGAACCGCCGGAATCCGTCGGCACACGGCCGATCCTCGGCTTCAATCGCAGTTTCCCGCGGAAGAGTGGCTTGACCTGCCCGGAAGTCGCGGCAAACTTCCAGCGTGGAACATGGTCCGTTGCTGGACCGTGCGGGGTGCGGGAACAAGGGAAGTCCGAACGGGTACGACCTGAGCGCGTGAACTCAGGCCGTGTAGTTCCCAGCGGTGGTTCCCCAAATGCCTGCCCTGCCAAAAAAGAACAATCCGCCCAAGCCTTCGCTTCCCGATCTCTTCGAGGGCATCTACGGTCGGCTCAAGGAGCTGTCGTCGATGTTCATGCGGCACCAGCCGATCGGCCACACCCTCCAGCCGACCGCCATCGTGCACGAGGCGTTCGTCAGGCTCGCCGAGCGCGACCTCGAGGAGTTCGAGGGCGAGGAACACTTCTTCGCGACCGCGGCCACGGTGCTGCGGAGCGTCCTCGTCGACCATGCGCGTCGCCGTCGGAGCAAGAAGCGCGGCGGCGGCAAGCGCACGGCCGACGTGGCCACGTTCGAGCCCGCCGACGCGGGTGCGGACGTGGCCGGCGTGCTGGAGTTCGAGGACGCGCTGGCCACGTTGGCGAAGATCGATCCACGGAGCGCGAAGGTCGCCGAGCTGCGCGTCTTCGGCGGGCTTTCGATGGAGCACGTCGCGCGGCTGAACGGGACCAGCATCCCGACCGCGGAGCGCGATTGGCGCTTCGCACGGGCCTTCCTCGAAAAGCAGTACGGGCGCACGTCGACCGCCGCATCGCTGGCCGCCGACGCCACGGAGGCCGCATGAGCGCAGCCCCCGCCGAGCGCTGGACCACGGTGCGACGCGTCTTCGACGCGGCGGTGGAACTGCCTCGCGAGCAGCGCGGCGAGTACCTAGACGCCGCCGGAATCGACGACGACACCCGCGACGAGGTCCGGATGCTGCTCGAGGCGAGCGACTCGGCGATGGACCTTCCTGCCGATCGCACGCCGACCCCGGCCTCGAGCGTGCCGGAGCGGATGCCCGAGGTGCTCGGCTACCGACTGGTCCGACGGCTCGCGCACGGCGGCTCGAGCCGCGTGTTCGAGGCCGAGAGCATGGAGAACGGCCAGACCGTGGCCATCAAGGTGATCAACTCGTGCGCCTCGTCCTCGGGGCTGCATCGCTTCCGCCAGGAGTGCCGCGTGCTCTCCCGCCTCAGGCACCCCGGCATCGTGCAGCTGTTCGAGACGGGCCACACGCCCGACGGCCACGTCTACCTCGCCATGGAGTTCATCCGCGGCCGATGCATCGACGCGTGGGCCTCGGCCGAGTCCGCGTCGATCGCGCAACGGACCCGCGCGGTCATCGAGGTGCTCGGCGCGCTCGCGCACGCCCATGCGGCCGGCGTCGTCCACCGCGACATCAAGCCCCACAACATCCTCATCGAGGGCTCCGGGCACGTGCGATTGGTGGACTTCGGCGTGGCCCGCCTGCACCGCGACGACGGGCAGCGCACGGGGTTCCACACCGAGACGGGGAACCTGGTGGGGACGTTCGCGTACATGAGCCCCGAGCAGGCGGACGGCAATTCCGGCCGGATCGGGCCGGCCACGGACGTCTACCAGTGCGCGGTGGTGCTGTACGAGCTGCTGACCGGGCGCCTGCCGTACGAGATCGAGGACCGCGGCGCGATGGCGCTCCTGAAGGCCATCCTGTTCGACCGCCGCGTCCCGGCGTCGGAGGCGAACCCGCTGCTCGACGAGCGGCTGGCGGCTGCCATCGACCGCGCGCTCGCACGCGACCCGGCCGAGCGTCCGCAGTCGGCGACGCTCTTCGCGGACCAGCTTGCGGCCGCGATCTCCTGATCGATCTCCTGATTCGCCCCGTTCAGCCCGGGATTCTGGTCAGGCAGGCTGCGGGATCGCACCGACCGCGTTCGGGCCGAACCGCACCACGCATGGGCCCGCGTCGGTGCTCGCCTGGAGCAGGTAGCGGCCCGGGGGGATCACCATCGGCGTCATCGACGCGTCCCGCGCGCACAGGTCCGGGATCACGGCGCGGCCGAACGCATCGAGCAGACAGACCTCGGCAGCTTCCCGCGCGCACATCGCCCACGCATCGATGGCGAGGGCACGCATTCCGCCCACGAGCAGGTCGATCTCGAGGCTTGCGCGGTCCGGGCCGACGAGCGCGGCCTCGATGCCGCGGTTCCCGAAGTCGACGCGGGCAAGAGCGCTCGAACGGGGTGACCGAACGACGAAACGCCGTGCGACCTCGTCGATGTGGAGCAGCTCGCGGCGGACGACCGGTCGACCGTCGATCAGGATCGATGCCTCCGCCGCGACGAACGCGAGGCGCGAGTCCGCCAAGGGGTCAAAGTTGGACCAGACGGCGAGCGTCACGGACAGATGAACGGCAACAGAACCAGCCGCCCATCAGGGTGCGCGACCGTTTTCACGCCAAAGTGCCATTATCGGCTGCCGCGGGGCCGTGCGCCGCGTGCTTGGTCGTACGTTCGGATTCGCGCGGGATTCCGTGATGGATCGGTACCCCAACCTGCGTCTTGAGGGTGGGGAAAGGCCCATCACGTCCACTCCCTTCGCGCGCCTGGCAGGGCCGCGGAGAAACAGATGCCCCTTGGAGTCACGCCTCCAAGGGGTTTTTCTTGTCCATGGTCCGGAATGCCCCCGAATTGCATGACGGTTTCCTTGCCCGGGTGCCGATCCGAACCGAGGATGGCCTTCGTCGCCGTCAGCTCGCACGGCCGTTCGTTCGCCGCTATCGTCGGCCCCATGGCCAAGAACCAAAGGAAGCCCATGACCAACAGCAAGAAGCTCAACGCCGCCGACCTCGCCAAGGTGCAGGGCGGCAAGATCTCGAAGTCGACCGCCGCGCGGGTGCCGACCGCCGCGAAGGGCCGGGCCGCCGGATCCGCCGTCAAGGCGAGCAACCTCGGTTCAAAGCGCCGCTGACGGCGCGTTCGGACTCGAACACGTGAATCACCCGGCCCCCGGCGCAGGCGCGCCGGGGGCCGTGCGTTCCGCCTCGAGAAGCGGCGGCACGTCGAGGAACGCCTCCGGATCGCTGCCGGGGTCGCCGGCCTCCGGAGCGGGAAGCGGGATGTCGGAGTCGATCGAGAGCCCGGCCTTGCCCGGGAGCAGCCCGGACGCGTCGGCGAGGTCGAGCAGCGCGATCTGGTAGCCGACCTCGGCCATTGCCTGCGCGCGCTGCGCCTCGGTGAGCTGCGTGAGCGACTGGGTCAGGTCGGTGATGGTCGCGAAGCGCCGCTCGTACAGCGCGCGCACGCCGTCGTAGGCGCGCGTCGCGAGGTCCACGGCCTGGCGCGTCGACACCATGGCCTGCCAGCCCGTGCCCGTGCGCGAGACCGCGTCGAAGACCTCGCGCGTGATGGTCTGCCGGCGGTCCTGGCTCGTCGCGAGCTCCTTGAGGCGGCGATAGAGGGCCATCCGCAGGTCCGCCTTGGCGGCCTCGTTCCCGAGCGGCACCTCGAGCCGCACGCCGCCGTTGAACGAGAAGACCGTCGACGCGTCGGCACCCGTGTCGCTGACCGCTCCGCCGAGCGACTGGCCGAAGCCGACGGGGGCGGCGGTGCCGAACGCGTCGAGCCGCGGGAGCAGCCCGTTCTGGGCGACCTGGATGCCGAGCGTCGACTCGGCGATCGCGAGCTCGGCCTCCATCATGTCGCTTCGCTGGCGCAGCGCGGTCTCGAGGACCGACTGCGCGACGAAGCGGTACTGCCGGTCCTCGGGCGGCGAGGAGAAGCCGAGCACCACCGAGTCGTCGAGCGGCACGTCCTGCCGGTTCATCGCCTGCTTCAGCTCGCGCGAGCGGGAACGGAACAGCTCGCTGGCCGCGATCACGTCGTCCACCTGGCTCACGGCGAGGTAACGCGCCTTGATGACCTCGGTGGTGGCCGCCATGCGCGACTGCGCCAGCCGCTCGGCCACGGCCACCTGCTCGACGGCCCGGCGGTATCCGTCCACCGCGATGTCGAAGGCGCGCCGTGCCCCGTACGCGCGCCAGTACGCGCGCTCGGCGTCGGCCAGGAGGCGATGCACCATGAGGCGCGTACGCACCTCGACGCGGCGCTGGCCGAACTCGGCGAGCAGGATGCTCGACTCGTTGACGAGGCGGCCGCCTCCGCGCAGGAGCGGCTGGTTCAGCGACACCCGCGGCACGCTCTGGTAGCCGTCGCTGTCGTTCGGGACCAGGCTCGGGAACTGGTCGTCGAAGTACATCAGCCGCCAGTCGACGTCGAGCTGGCCGCCGTCGGCCAGCGGGACATTGAGGTTCGGGCGAACCTCGGCGTTCCAGATCTCGGCCTGCAGCGGCGGGACGAAGTTGACGTTTCGCCCTCCCTCGGCGCCGATCCCGAAGGTCCACTCGAACTTCGCACGCTCGCGCAGCACCCGCTCGTTGGCGATGGCGGGGTCGATTCGCACGACCTTGATGCCGAGGTTGTTCTCGAGCGTCGCAGCGCGCACCGCGGCCAGGTCGACTTCCACCCCGCGCTGGCCCGGCTGCAACGCGGCGAGCTCCTCCGGCGTCGGGGGCGCCACGATGGACGATGCCAGCGGGCCCGCCTCGCCGAGGCGCGAGACGTCGCCCGACTCCATCGTGGCGAGGCGCTGCGCCACGTCGTCGGACAGGATGCCCTGCCGCTGGTACGGCGAATCGCAGCCCGCGAACAGGACGGCGGCGGCCATCGCCGCGGCGGGCGCGCGCACGGCATCCGCATGGGCGCGGCGGGCGATCACGGCGTCACCCCCGCGCCGGCCCCGGGCGACTCGAGCAGCTGGCGGCGGACCAGCTCCCGGAAGGGGCCATCGGCCGACACCAGTTCGTCGAACGTGCCGGACTGCACGATCTCGCCGCGCGACAGCACCAGGATGCGGTCGGCGCGCCGCACCGTGCTCAGGCGGTGGGCGATGACGATGCGCGTGACGGCAAGCGACTCGAGGTTCCGGGACACGTGGCCCTGCGAGACCTCGTCGAGCGCGCTCGTGGCCTCGTCGAACACCAGGATGCGGGGGTTGGTCGCCAGCGCGCGCGCGATCAGGAGCTTCTGGAGCTGCCCGCCCGAGAGCGTCTGCTCGCTGACGAAGGTGTGCATCTGCATCGGCATCGCGCGGATGTCGTCGGCGAGGCCCGCGGCCTCGGCGGCGGCCCACGCGTCCTCGGGGCCCACGAGCGATGCACCGACGATGTTCTCCATGATGGATCCGGGGAGCACCTTGCTGTGCTGGCCGACGACGCCGACCTGCCGGCGCACCGAGACGGGCTCGAGCTTCGAGAGGTCCTGCCCGTCGAAGAGCACCTTGCCGGCGGTGGGCTTGCGCAGCCCGAGCAGCAACTGCACGAGGGTCGACTTCCCGCTGCCCGAGGCGCCGACGACGGCGACGAAATCGCCGGGCACCGCCTCGAACGACACGCCCCGCAGGACTTCGCCGGGCGAGCCCGGGTAGGCGAAGCGCACGCCCTGCAGCGCGATCGCGCCCGAGAGCGGCCCCGCGGGCTCGGCGCGGTCCGTGGCCTCGGGGGCGGCCTCGAGGATCGGGCGGAGCCGGCCGAGGAGCGGTGCCGCCTCCGAGAAGTCGCCGATCGCGTAGCCGAGCGCGGTGATGCCCGCCAAGGCCGCGCCGAAGGCCGCATTGAAGGCCATGAACGACGCGACGCGAACTTCCTCGGTGCCCGGCAGGTGGGCGAAGCGCCACCAGAGGAGCGCCGCGGCCGCGAACGGGACCGTGACGCCCATGACGCGGAGCCACCCGCCGGCCAGCGCCGCCAGGTACATCGAGCGCCGCTCGGGCCGGTACCGCTGGAGCCACTGCACGAGCGCGGGCTCCTCGGTGCAGGTGGTTCGGATGCGCTCGACGCCCGAGATGAGCTGGAGCGCGAAGCCCCCCAAGCGGCCGCTCCGCTCGGCGGCGTCGGTGGCCCAGCGTCCCTGGCGCCGGGCCACCAGCGCGGTGACGGCGAAGATCGCGAGGAACGCGGCGAACGAGGCCGCACCGGCAAGTGGATCGATCGCCAACATCAGCACGAGGTAGGTGAGCGAGAAGACCCCGCCGACCACGGCGGACACCATCGACCCGGTGACGCGGCGCTCGAGTTCCTCGAGCGCACCGATGCGCTCGGAGAGCTCGCCCACGGAGTGCCGCTGGAAGAACTCGAGCGGCAGCCGGAGCGTGCGCAGCAGGACCGCCGATGCGCCGCGGATCGTGATGCGTCCCTCGACCCGCAGCAGGAGGAAGCTCGAGACGAGCTCGAAGAGCGCGGTCGCGACGATGGTCGACCCGAGCACGAGCCCGAGCGCGACGAGCGACAGTGCGTCGCCGGACGGGATCACGCGGCTCACCAGGAGGCCGGTCGCGAACGGCACCGCGAGGTTCAGGAGGCTCGCGCCCGCGGCGACGGCGGCCGCCACGAGGATGTCGGGCGCGCAGCCACGGAGCAGGAACGCGAACAGCGAGCCCACAGTCGCGGCATCGCCGGGCAGCGGAGCCTCGAAGAGCACGACGTCGGGATCGAGCGATGCCGCGAAGGCCGCATCCACCGCAACCGGGCGAGGCTGGACTCCCGCTTCGTAGACGAAGGCGCGGTATCCACGCCACCGACCGGGCACCAGCGCGACCGGCACGGTTCCGTCCCGGAACGCGAGCATCGGCCCGCGGTCCGCGACCCACCATCGGCCCGGGAGCCGCGCACGGCGGCATCCGATGCGCGCGGCGACGGCGAACGCCTCGGGCGCAGGCGTGAGCGGGTCGTCGGGGATGCGGCGCGGGATCACCGAGAGCGGCACGCCCGCGGCCACGGCCACGTGTCGGCACGCCCGTAGCATCACCGGGAGCGCCGGGCTCACGTTGAGGACCTCGTCGCGGCCCGCGAAGATCGCGCCGAGCATCTGGCGGAACGCACGGCGTCCCGCCTCGGGCTGGCCAGCACGCTGGGTCACGGCACCGGAGACCGCCTGGCCGTCGTCCGCGACAAGTGCGCCCACGCGGAACGCGAGCGCGAACAACGCGTCCGACGCGGCGGCGTCGGTGGCCCGGGCGTCGGGCGGCAGCATCACGCGCGCGAATGCCCGGCTGGCGGCCTCGACGTCGTCGGCCGCGGCGCCGGTGAGCTCACCCGGCGCAGGCACGACCGTCGCGCGACCGTCCGGCACCGCGATCGCGGTGGCGCCGGTGCCTGCGAGCTGCGGCGCCATGGCGGGGATGTACCCCCCGGGCGCCACCGTCCCGAGGTAGATCCGGCGGCCCGCGGAACCGTCGGCGCGCACGGGTGCCGCGAACACGTTCACCATGCCCTGGGCCACCGCCCAGCCCGCCGCGGCGGTGCCGAGGTCGAGGTGGTCCCGCCCGTCGACCGTGCGCTGCCGGCCGCCTTGGGCGACGAAGTCGCGCGCGAGGCCGGGCAGGTTCATCCTTGCCCTCCGCCGCGGACGAACGCGGCATAGGCGCCCTCGAGCGCAAGGAGCTCCTCGTGCGAGCCACGCTCGACCACCTCGCCCGCGTCGAGCACGATGATCTCGTCGGCGTCTCGCACGGTGCTCAGGCGGTGGGCGACGACGATGCACGCGCATCCGCGGCGCCGAAGCGCGCGGTCGATCTGCGACTCGGTGGTCGCGTCGAGCGCGGACGTCGCCTCGTCGAGCACCAAGATGGATGGCCGGCGCGCGAGCGCGCGGGCGATCTCCACGCGCTGCGCCTCGCCTCCCGACAGGTTCGAGCCACCCTCGGCGACCGGCATCCCGAGCCCGCCGCGCGCATCCGCTAGCCCCGCGAGCCCCGCGTCGGCCACCGCGTCGCGGATCCACTCGTCCTGGATCGACGGGTCCCAGAGCGAGAGGTTCTCGCGCAGCGAGCCCTCGAAGAGGATGGGCGACTGCCCGACCGCGGCGATGAGCGTCGCGCGCTCGGCCCGCGAGATGGAGGCGAGCGGCCGGCCGTCGACCGTCACCTCGCCCGACCAGGGCGCGTACAGGCCGCACGCCAGGCGCGCCACCGTGCTCTTGCCGGAACCGGAGGCCCCGACGATGGCCACGCGGCGCCCGGGCCCCACGCGCAGCGAGAAGCCGCGGAGCAGCGGGTCGGCGGACTCGCTGTAACCGAAGGTCACGTCGCGGAACTCGATCGCGTCGGCGCTCGCCGGCGCGGCGGCCGCGGGCGCGGCGGCCGCGGGAAGCGCGAGCGGGTCGACCGGGTTTCGCATCACGTCGTCGATGCGCGCCATGGTGGCGCGGAGCTCCTGAATCTCCTGGCCGAGGGAGGCGACCTGGAGCACCGGGCCCAGCGCCGCGATGAGGAGCGTCTGGAACGCGAGCAGCGCGCCGATCGTCATGTGCCCGTGCATGACCTGCCACCCACCGAAGGCGAGCACCGCGGCCGACACGAGGAGCGCGACGAGGAGCTCGGGAACCGCCTCGAGCACGGCCGTGCGCACCGCGAGCGACTGCACCGAGGTCGCGACGCGCGCGTTCGCCGAGGCGATTCGCGCGAACAGCTCCGACTCACGACCCGACGCCTTGATGCCCTCGATCGCGGAGAGCCCCGACGAGAGGGTGCCCGCCGCGAGTCCCACCTCGCGCTCGAGCGTCCGCGTCCCGTCGACGAGCCCGCGGCCCGCGCGCAGGACGAGGATCAGCACCAGGCCGACCAGCACCACCGCGACGCACGCCATGCGCCAGTCGATGGCGAACATCGCGGCAGCGAAGACCGAGGTGGTCACGAGCCCGACGGCGGCGGGCGCGAGCTTCGACGCGAGCATGTCGGCGATGCCCTCGACACTCGAGACGCGCTGCGCGATGTCGCCGGCGTACCGGTGGGTGAAGAAGTCGACCGGAAGCCGGAGCACGTGCTCCATGAGCGTGGCCGCCCCCGAGATCGCCATGCGCTGCTCGAGCTTCGCCAGGATCCACACCTGGAGCCACGCGAGCGCCCCCGCGATCGCCATGCAGGCGGCGACGATCGCGATCATCCCCGGCAGCCAGCGCTGGGCCCCCTCCAGGAGCACGCGGTCGACGTACACGGCGCCCAGGGCGGGAAGCACGAACCCGGGCACGGCGGCCATCACCCCGCACGCGGCCGCCGCGAGCACCACGCGGCGCGAGCCCCGAAGGCGCGCGCGAAGCGCGTCCGCGACGCCGGGGGGCCTGCCGCCCGGCAGGAACCCCTGCCCCGGCTGGACCTGAAGCACCACGCCGGTGAACTTCTCGTCGAACTCCGCGGGCTCGACCCATCGGTGCCCGAGCGCAGGGTCCATGATCCGCCACCCGCGGCTGCCCCAGCCCTCGAGCACCACGAAGTGGTCGAACCCCCAGAAGAGGATCGCGGGCAGCCGGGCCTCGGCGAGCTCGGCGACCTCGACCGAGTAGCCGTCGCAGTCGAGCCCCCAGTGCTCGGCGGCGGCCTTCAGCTGGAGCGCGCTGCTCCCGTCGCGCGAGACGCCGCAGACGCGGCGGGCCTCCTCGAGCGTGACGTGCCGCCCGAAGTGCGCGAGCACCGATGCGAGGCAGGCCGCGCCGCACTCGGCGGACTCCATCTGCAGGACGGCCGGGGCCTCGACGCGGCGGCGCCCCGCGGGGACGTGCGGAGCCGTCCGGGCCTCAGCCACCGAGGACCTGCTTGAACCACGGCAGGAGCAGCGCCACGGGCGGGACCTTCTCGGTCACCACGTCGACGTCGCACAGCGTGCCGGGGCTGAGGGTGCGGGCGTAGCCGGATCCCCCGGTCCAGCGGAGGCCGCTCGGCGACGCGGGGTCCTGCTCGAGGTCGATCACCGCGGACACGATGCCGCCGTACTTGCGCTCGATGTCCTGGGCCACCTCGGCGCTGTTGATGATGCGCATCAGCGACTCGCGCGTCCCGGTCACCGGTTCCACGTCGCGCACGGATGCCTTGATGACGCCGAAGCGCTCGCGGTCGGCGATCGAGGGCTCGACCTGCGCGTCCATGCCGGCCTGCGCGCGCTTGCCCTCGGCGAGGGGGAAGAACGCGTAGCAGCGCATGCGGCCGTCGCCGGCATCGGACACCACCGCGAGCGAGGCGCCGCGCCGGACGAGGTCCCCGGGGGACCGCAGGACCTGCAGCACCTTCCCCGGCCGGGGGGCCACGACGTGGCGGTCGGCGGCGAGGATCGCCTCGAGCTGGCGCGCCTCGGACTCGGACTCGGCGATCGCGTTCTCGCGCTTCTGGCGTTCCTGGCGGTGACGGGCGCGCGCCTCCGCGCGCTCGGCCTCGACGCGCTGCTGCTCGGCGCGCGCGTCGGAGAGCCCGCGGCCGATCTCGAGCTGGGTGTTCACGGAAGCGAGCAGGTCGGCCTCGGCGAGCAGGCCCTGCCGCACCAGGTCGCGCCTGGACTCGATGGAACGCCCGAACTCCGCGTAGGCCTCCTGCGCGAATCCGATGCGCGCGCGGCACTCGGCCTCGCGCGCGTCGAGCGACCGAAGCGCCGCCGCGAGCACGCTGTCCTCGACCGCGACCATCGCCTCGTGCTGGGCGCGGAGGCGCTCGACCGTGACGCGGGCGTCAGCGAGCTGGACCTCCGCGGCCGGGCTCGCGATCACCGCGAGCACGTCGCCCTGCGCGACCGCGTCGCCGGCCTTCACCCGCACCTCGAGCAGCCGGCCGTCGATCGGTGCCTCGGCCGCGACCACCATCGATCCCTCGATGAGGATGCCGGTTCCGCGGACGGTCAGCGGGATGGACCCGAGGAAGGCCCAGCCCACGAACGCCGCCAGCATCAGCGCGAGCCCGGCGAAGACGAGCCAGAGCCTCGGCGGCGCGATGGGCGCCACGACGTTGATGCTCTCCGGAGCGGACACCGACTCGACGGCGTGCTCGCGGAACATGGAGTCTTCACCGGCCATGGCTTCGACCGGGGCATCGTATCCAATCGGCAGGGACGCGCTCAGTCGCGCGCGGCCCACCCGTAGGTCGCGTACTCATGGACGAACGACCCGTCGGGACGGAGCTCGATGCGCCCGTACCCGGGCGCGAGGCCCTGGACCGAGCCGCGCCACCAGGCCCCGCTCACGGCGCCGTCGCAGACATAGGCGACGCCGTCGATCCGGCAGTGGTCGACGAGGTGCGTGTGGCCGCTCAGGCAGAGCCGCACCTTGCCAGACGACTTGAACAGCTCGTGGAGCACCGTCGCGTCGGTGTGCATCTCGGCGAGGTTGATGACCGTGTCGGTGCCGTTCTGCGCGCGCGGCCGGGGTGCGCCGTAGGTGATCGCGGTGAGCGACATGACGGGGACGTGCGAGACGACGCAGACCGGGCGGTCGGCGGGCGTCGCGGCCAGCAGCTTCACCAGCCAGTCGAACTGCTCGTCGTCGAGGAACGCGGTGTAGCCGTCCGCCTTCGGCTGGACGCTGTCGAGGCAGACGAAGCGCCACGCACCGTGGTCGAACGTGTGCCACGTGCGCGGGACGCCGAAGAGGTCGCACGCGAAGCGCTTGCCCCAGTCGGCCTCGGTGCCGCTGGTTCCGCTCTTGCCGCGGTTCCACCCGAAGATGTCGTGGTTGCCCGTGACGTGGTGCACCGGCACCGAGCACTCGCGGCGAAGCGTGTCGCGGAAGAGGCGGCGAAGCTCGTCGGCGCGGCCGCGCTTCGCCTCGAACACGTCCATCACGGAATCGCCGCCCGTGACCACGAGGTCGGGCTTCCACGACTGCGCGTGCGCGAACGCGGCCGCCATGCCCGCCTCGGCGCCGCGCTCGGGCTGCACGTGGATGTCGGTGAGGTGCGCGAGGCGGATGACCCCGGTCGCGCCCGTCGCGGATGGGGGCGACGCGCCCGAGGCGTCTGGCGGCACGCCCGTCGCGGCACGCGCGCCCGCGGCGAGCGCACCGAGCCCGGCGGCGGCGAGGAACGTGCGTCGGTCGGATCGCGGGAAGGGTGCGTGCTCGGGCATGCGCCCAGTTGTACCGCGCGGCCCGCGCCGGTTGCGTCCGTACACTCGGTCCCGTGGAGAACCTGCGCCCCGTCGACCCTTCCTCGATCCGCGCGATGACGTCACCCCGCGAGGGCGAGGTTCGCCTCGGGGAGCGCGTGGGCGCCGCGGACGCGGCAGGGACGCTCCCGGAAGGCACGCGCGTCGCCGTGCTCGGGGTCCCCGAGGACGTCGGGGTGCGCGCGAACCTCGGCCGGCCCGGCGCACGGCGCATGTGGCGGACCTTCCTCCCGCGGTTCCTCAACATGCAGTCGAACGCGTTCCTCGACGGCGCGCGCGTGGCGATCGCCGGGAGCGTGGACGTGCGCGACGTCCGCCGCTCGGTGCGCGGGGTCGATCCCGGCACGGGCGGGCCGAAGGCCCGCACGGCGGCGCTCGCGGCGCTTCGGGACGCGACGGCGCGCATCGACGAACGCGTCGCCCACGTCGTCGAGGGCCTCCGGCGCCAGGGTGCGGTGCCCGTGGTCGTGGGCGGAGGGCACAACAACGCGTTCGGCGTCCTCGCGGGGTGCGCGCGCGCGCGCGGCGCGCCCGTGGGGTGCGTCAACGTCGACCTCCACGCCGACCTCCGGCCGCTCGAGGGACGCCACAGCGGCAACGGCTTCACCGCGGCCCGCGCGGCGGGTCACCTCGGCCGCTACGCCGTGCTCGGGCTCGCCGAGGCGTCCGCGACGCAGGCGATCTTCGACGCGATCGAGCGCGATCCGGAGACGGTCGCGGTGACGTTCGAGTCGATGCTGCGCGGCCAGTCGACCCTCGCGTCGATGGCCGCCGCGGGGATCGCGCACGTCGCGGGGGCGCCGGCGACGCTCGAACTCGACCTCGACGCGGTGGCACAGGCCCCCGCGAGCGCGGCCGCGGCGAGCGGGTTCACCGCGGCCGAGTTCCGCGCCATCGCGATGCGGGTCGCCGCGGGCATCGACCTCCAGGCGGTGCACGTGGCCGAGGGCGCGCCCGGGCGGGGGCCATGGCCCGACGAGATGCTCGGGAAGCTGGTCGCGGAGCTCGTGCGTGACGCGGCGTGCGCCGCATGCGCGCGGCCGTTCAGCGCGTGACCGCGGGGACGAAGCGGAACGCGAGCCCGTCGAAGAGGCCGCGGTCGCTCAGCTTCAGCGCCGGGATCACCAGGAGCGTCATGAAGCTCGCCGTCATGAAGGGGGCCCGCAGCGGCGAGCCCAGCGACCTCGCCCGCGCCGAGAGCCGCGCGTAGGCCTGGCCGACCTCCTCCGCGGGCCGGTCGCTCATGAGCCCGGCGATCGGGAGCGCCAGCGACTCGGCGACGCCGCCCTCGGCGACCGCGAGCCCGCCGCGCGCCGCGAAGACCGCGTTCACGGCGGCCGCGAGGTCCGCGCGCGAGGCGCCCACGGCCACCACGTTGTGGCAGTCGTGCGCCACGCTCGAGGCGACGGCGCCGCGCTTCATGCCGAAGCCGCGCACGAACGCGCACGCCACCGGTGCGCCTGCGTACCGGTTCACGACCGCGACCTGCAGCAGGTCGTTCGCGGGGTCGGGATCCACGACGCCGTCGACGGCGCGCGCACGCACGTCGGCGCGCCCGGTGACGAGCTGCCCGTCCTCGGCGACGATCGCATGGACCGTGACCTCGCCCGCGCCGCCGGGGCCGGGGGCGTGGACCATGAAGTCCTGCGCCGTGAACGTCGCGGCGCGGAACGCGTTCGGCGTCGCGGACGCGCGGGGGGCGACCAGCGCGCGCCCGGCCTCGGCCACGACCCGGCCCGCGATCCACGTGCGCAGCGGGCGCACCGAACGCAGGTCCCCGACGAGCACCATGTCCGCCCGGTCGCCGGGCTGCAGCAGGCCGCACGGGAGGCCGTAGTGGCGGATCGGGTTCAGCGTGGCGGCGCGCAGCGCGGCCATCGGGTCGATGCCCTTGCCCACGGCGCGCGCCACGAGCCGGTCGACGTGGCCGACGAGCAGGTCGTCCGGGTGCGCGTCGTCGGTGCAGAACATGCAGAGCGACGGATGCTCGGCGAGGATCGGCCAGAGCGCCTCGAAGTTGCGCGCCGCGCTCCCCTCGCGGATGAGGATCCGCACGCCGAGGCCGGCCTTCTCCCGCGCCTCGTCGAGCGTGAAGCACTCGTGGTCGGTCTCGATGCCGCGCGCGAAGTAGGCCCTCGCCTGCTCGCCGCGGAGCCCGGGCGCGTGGCCGTCGACGCGCTTGCCGCGCGCCCTGGCCGCGGCGACCTTGGCGAGCACCTGCGGGTCGCCCGCGATCGCGCCGGGCCAGTTCATCATCTCGCTGAGGTAGCCGATGCGCGGGTCGTCGAGGAGCCGCTCGCACGCCGCGGCGTCGAGCGCGGCGCCGGCCGTCTCGAACGCGGTCGCGGGCACGCACGAGGGGCACCCGAACCAGCACGTGAACGGCGACCCCGCGGCGTCATCGAGCATGAATCGGACGCCCGCCTCGCCCAGCACGTTCGCGATCTCGTGCGGGTCGCTCACCGACGCCACCGTGCCGTGTCGCATCGCGACGCGCGCGAACTCCCACGGGGGGAGCATGCTGCTCTCGACGTGGACGTGCGCATCGACGAACCCGGGCACGAGCACGCCGGGATCCACGGGGCCCGAGGCGGGCATGATGGACGCCACCCGGCCGTCGCGCACCGTGACCTCGCACGGACGCACCGTGCCCGCGACGACGTCGGCGACCTGGTGCCTGAGGACGGTGTCCGCCATGGGTCACCGCAAGGTAGCGCGCGAGGTGCGCGGGCGAACGTGCGCTCCCGCCCGGAACCCCGCCGCGCAGGCGGCGAGGC
>Ga0169931_10005879_pt1 | contig 18641 bp, 21 predicted proteins | sample Kivu_15m_20L_FD_129675 | JGI IMG/M metagenome (GOLD analysis project Ga0169931, IMG submission 129675) | Freshwater microbial communities from Lake Kivu, Western Province, Rwanda to study Microbial Dark Matter (Phase II) - Kivu_15m_20L... | ecosystem: Environmental > Aquatic > Freshwater > Lake... | reverse complement strand
GTCGGAATGAGTTGCCAGTCATCAGTTCCTCCGGTGATGTGGGCACGCAAAGCCGGAAAAGTGAGCAAGGGCTTCTTGTTCAACATTGGACTGTTGTGCTCAAAGTCTTTCGACGATGCGATCTTTGATGAGTTGTTCTGGGCCAAGTATGGACTCAAAAAAGAAGACATGGTCAAGATGAACATCAAAGGTGTCTTCCAGATCTGGATGAAAGATGGCTCATATCACGAGATCGATCTTAAAGAATGTCACGCATGGACTCGCGAAGGATGCAAGACATGCCCTGACTTCTCTGCCGAACATGCCGACATTTCAACCGGTGGTATTGGTGAAGACAATGACTGGACACTGTGTGTCGTACGTACACCACTTGGTGAAGAAGTGATGAAGCGCATGGAAGCTGTCGGTGCAGTCACCACTCGCCCAGCCGACGGCGACGCAACTGCAATGAAATTGCTCAAGTTGTTGAGCACCGTTAGTCGACGTCGCTGGCCTCAAGGCGCACATCCTGCACCCGTTGTTGGCGTGCCACCACCGAAGAAGAAAGCAGATGCTGCACCTGCACCTGCACCTGCACCTGCAAGCGAATAAGACACGTCGCTAGTCGCACAGTGTGCGTGCACGCAAAAAAATTGCATCAAACATCGGCTCGGTGAGTTTCCCAGTAAAGGTGTTCTGTTGACTTGGGTGATACGAACACAAGACGGTGATGTTTTCGTGTGCTATTTCGAGACCATGTGAAAATTTTGGTCGGGGGCGAATTTCCAATTGTCGACACATTGCTTCGTAGGCAATTGATCCAAGGCACACCACCACTCGAATCTCCGTTAGCAACGACAACTCGCGAGTGAGGAATGGTTCACACGCACGACGTTCGTCGGGAGTTGGTTTGTTATCAGGCGGCGCACAGCGTACAGCTGCTCCCACCCAAGCCTTATGCAATTCCAATCCATCATCACGATGTTCTGACGTTGGCTGATTCGCAAATCCCGCTTTATGCATTGCTCGATACAGCCAGTCACCACTGCGATCACCGGTAAACATTCGTCCTGTGCGATTTGCACCGTGTGCAGCCGGTGCGAGCCCAACGACATACATTCGCGCTAGTGGATCTCCAAATCCGGGGACGGGACGGCCCCAATATTCTTGATCGCGAAACGACGCACGTTTTTCTGTCGCCACAGATTCGCGCCACTCCACGAGTCGGTCACATGCCCGACAGCTCGCGATGTCATCATGTAACACCGGAAGTTGTCTCGCGGAGTTCGTCGCCATGGTTTCCACAGTAGGTTGAAGTGACTATGGCAGGACGAAAAAAAGCGACAACACCTTCCCCGCGCCCCCCGTCAACCCTCGTGCTGCTCGTACGTCATGGCCAAACGCCAACGACGGGAAAACTTCTTCCCGGTCGAGCACCAGGGCTGTATCTCGCAGACGCTGGCCGCGAACAAGCATCCGCAGTTGCTACTCGGATTGGTGAATTGCCGCGAGTCGATGCAATTTATGCATCGCCACTTGAGCGCACCCGCGAAACCGCAGCCCCCATCGGCAAGGCGTTGAAGCAACGCGTGCGAATCGACAAAGGACTGTTGGAGTGTGACTTCGGGGATTGGACTGGCAAGGAACTTGCTTCACTAATGAAACTTCCCGAGTGGTCAACCGTGCAACGCGCACCCAGCACTTTTCGCTTTCCCAACGGTGAAAGTTTCACAGAAATGCAAACCCGCATTGTGTCCGCTCTTGATCGAATCCGCGCGGCTCATCCTGGTGGCGTTGTCGTGTGTGTGTCACACGCTGATCCCATCAAAGCTGTAATCGCACATGCGATGGGGACACACCTTGATCTGTTTCAGCGAATTGTTGTGAGCACCTGCTCTGTCAGCGCAATCTCATACAACACTGCCGGTCCCGTTGTACTCACCGTAAATTCAACGGGTGGATCACTTGCTGACCTGCGCCCCTCCTGAGAGTTCTGCCACACTGGAGCCGTCATGAGTTTCTTTTACGAGTTTGACCCCACCGAGGTTTTCACCGCTGGTGCAATTGGCCAACCCGGCGAACGGGTGTTTTACGTTCAAGTGCTCGCGAATGGACAGGTCATCTCAGCAAAGTGCGAGAAGCAACAAGTTGCTGCGTTAGCTCAATACTTACGAAACCTTCTGTCGGACTTACCTCCACCACAGTTTCAATCATCGACAACCAGCATGGATTTACGTTCTCCCGTCGAACAAGACTTTGTGCTTGGAACGGTCGGACTTGGACTTGACCGTTCATCCGGAAAAGTTGTGATTCAACTCGATGAATTGCAGCTACTTGATGAAGATGATGATTTCCTCGAAGTACCTGCTGATGACGAGGTGGGCCGCATGCGTGTGTTCCTCACACCAGAACAGGCCGTTGCATTTTGTGAACGTGCAGAACAACTCGTACAAGCGGGTCGCGAACAGTGTCGTTGGTGTGGTGGACCAATTGACCCCAGCGGCCACTCATGTCCGCGCTTCAACTAAGCGAGCGTCGAAAATCTCAACATGACACCGAATGATCCTCTGCTCGTTGAATTGTTGACCACGGGTGAACTGGTCGTTGAACACCGCATGCCTCACAGTAGTAACGGGACATTCATGACAACCGTTGCCCTCGGAGATACATCGTGTCGGGCGATTTACAAACCAACGTCACTCGAACGGCCGTTATGGGATTTTGAACCGGGTCTGCATCGACGTGAGGTTGCTGCATACCTTTTGTCCGAAGTAATGGGATTACACCTCGTGCCAACCACCGTGTTACGCGATGGACCGCTTGGTGAAGGATCCGTGCAGTTCTACATTAATAACGATGCCTCAGAGCATTACTTTACTTTGTACGAAAATCGTCCTGATTTACACGAGCGCTTTCGCGACTTCGCCGTGTTTGATCTGATTGCAAATAACACTGACCGCAAAGCTGGTCATATTGTGCTGGCTGACACTGACAACAATGCATGGGGCATTGACCACGGTGTGTGTTTTTCTGCCGACTTTAAGTTGCGCACTGTGATCTGGGAATTTGGTGGCGAAGAAATATCAGAGCGGATCCACAACGCAACAAGACCACTCATTGACGCGATTCCATTACAGATCGCAGCACTACTCACTGACGAAGAAGTGGTGGCTTTACAGGAACGAGCCGAATGGGTGTGTGAGCAGCAACGCTTCCCCGTAAACCGCAGCGGCCACTACTATCCCTGGCCTTTGGTTTAGTCCAAAGGCCTAAACAGCACGGCCGCTGTTGTAGCGGCCCCAATTACAAAGCCTTTGGTTTAGTCCACTTATTTCGAAGCAAAACGGTCGCGTAACTCACGTTTCATGATCTTGCCGGTGACCGTCTTTGGCATTTCATCCACAAAGAACACCATCTTCGGTTTCTTATAACCAGCGAGTCTGTCCCGCACGGTGTTGATGATCTCAGCCTCGGTTGCAGTCATTCCGTCTTTCAACTTGATGACAGCACACACGTTTTCTCCCCACTTCACGTCGGGAAGTCCAATGACCGCTGCTTCCGACACGGCTGGATGGTTATAGATCACATCTTCCACCTCGCGGCTGTAGACGTTTTCGCCGCCGGTCAAGATCATGTCTTTGATGCGGTCGGCAATATAGAGATATCCCTCTTCATCTCGATACGCCGCATCCCCAGTATGGAACCACTCTCCCGTAAAGGATTTCCGTGTTGCTTCTTCGTTATTGAAATAACCACTTAACACTTGTTTGCCGCGACACACAATTTCGCCGATCACGCCCGGTGCGCATTCATTGAAGTTCTCATCAACAACCATGACTTCGGAAAGATCATTGACGCGACCACATGATGCGAGCAAGTGTTCGGCGCCATTTGCGGCACGTTCATGGTCTGCAGCAGACAAGTACGTGTTGTTGCCCGAGGTTTCGGTCATGCCAAATGCAGTCCAAAAGATGGGCCCGAAACGCTCCATTGCGCGCTTCAGGATTTCGATCGGCATCGCTGCCGACCCGTATGCCAAACGATTGAGCGACGTCAATTTGTAGTCATTGCACTTTGGATGTTCCAGCACCATGTTCAACATGGTGGGTGCGAGAGAAGTGATGGTCACTCCATATTTATCGATTGTCTGCATCCATAACTCAGGCTCGAATTGAGGGAACAACACATTTGTACCGCCACGCAGGTGATACAACGGGATCAGATATCCGGCGATGTGACACATGGGAAATCCCAACAAGTTCACATCATCGTGTTGTGGCAACGTCTCCATCGACACACTCACGATTGCAGCCATCAAATTGCGGTGCGACAACATTGCACCTTTTGGAAACCCCGTTGTACCCGAGGTGTACAGCAACCACGCAATCGTGTCGTCATTTGCACCGTGCTGGACAAAGTCAGACGACGCAGAACCAACAAGATCAGCATACGTTGGGTACTGAGATGAGCCTTTGTCGCCAATCACAACAATTGTCTTGAGTGTGGAAATCTCTGCAAGAAATGGTTGGACTGCGTCAAGGTATTTATCCTGAACAAGCAAGGTGCTCACCTGCGCATTGTTCATGATCCACGCCCATTCCTTTGGATGCAGGCGATAGTTCAAGAATGTGAGAGCCATGCCTGCATCGGGAACGCCGTAATAGCATTCAACGTATTCGGGAATATTTTCCGCCAAGATGGCGATGCGATCTCCGAACTCGGCGAGATCTGACATCGCATTAGCCACGCGATTGCACCGCTCATTTAATTGCGCAAACGTCAACACGTCATCACCGTTTATCAACGCTGGTTTGTGTGGATGTTTTGCGGCGTTACGCCGCACGATCTCGCCAAGCAACATGTAGACCCCCCTGATCTCCGCTGCGAATCCTGTCAGAGATCTTCCGTTAGTGTCAAAGCGCACATATCTCGCGAAAGGTTGCGGCACAATGAGCGAAATCACAGAAGTTGCATCAGGTTTGCGCTTCCCCGAAGGACCAATTTCGATGTCCGACGGCTCCGTTGTACTCGTTGAAATGTTTGGTCCAAGTCTCAGTCGAATTCATCCTGACGGATCAAAAGACATCATCGCCGAAATTCCTGGAGGACCAAATGGTGCAGCACTTGGTCCCGACGGGCATTTTTATATCTGCAATAACGGCGGTGTATTCGCGCCAATGACTGTGAATGGAAATACTGTCCCGGTTCATGCGCCTACAGATAACTACATCGGTGGACGCATACAAACAGTCGACCAGAAGACTGGAAAGATCACAGACCTCTACACAGAGTGTGATGGCATCCCCCTCACCGCGCCAAATGACATTGTGTTTGATGATCACGATGGTTTCTACTTCACCGATCATGGAACATCACATGGACGAACCGCGGTCATGACTGGCATCTATTACGCGAAGGCCGATGGTTCGATGATCAAGGAAATTGTCTTTCCCTCTCGTGAGCCAAACGGTATCGGTCTATCGCCTGATGGATCTATGTTGTATTGGGCAGAAACATGGACGGGTCGCATCATGCGTCGACCAATCACAGCGCCGGGTGTCATCGGCAAATACCCACCAGGCGACTTGTCGGGTTGTCTTTACGGATTTCCCGGCTTTCAACTTCTTGATTCCCTTGCAGTTGACTCTGCGGGAAATATGTGCGTCGCAACATTGATGAACGGTGGTGTCTCAGTCATTTCACCCAACGGCGAACTTATTGATTTCGTGGCAACAGGCGACACGCTCACCACAAACGTGTGTTTTGGTGGACCAGACTTGCGCACTGCCTACATCACACTGTCAGGCACAGGTCGTCTTGTAAAAACTGACTGGCCACGACCAGGCGCTTCACTTGCGTATCTCAACAAATAACAATCACGACTGCATGACACAACGATGAGTGAATACCTTGACTCACTCATTCACCGAGTTGACCTAGATGAGTTGGTTCGTTATGTCGACAACACTTGCGCGGCACGCGATTTTGAACACCTGATCGATATTCGAGATCGATCTCGCGCCGCGATCAATACTGGTCGTCAGCTCTGGCCGATAGCCACGCTTGCCAATTATCGTCTCGCTCTGTATGCACCAGCACACCTCGCGGTGCGCTCGCTTGATGACAACGCGCGCACATTCATGCCAGGTCCCCTCAGTGAAATTCTCTCCGTCCACCACAGCTGGGATGAACTTTCCGAACACCTACCGCAAGGACCAGACAGATCTCTCGTAGCCTACGAACGCGCACTACGAGGCGACATCATCGCAACGGACGAAACAGACGCATTGGACATCCCTGTTGCACCCTGTGAATGGGAGCCGAGTTATCCGATCGCTACATATGACGATGACGGAGTTCATTGTGACCCACCAACGCTCCCCGACGACGACTATGCATTCACATCACAGTCACAACAAGCACACGACAGCAACGAAATAGATGACTGTGAGATAGACGATGATGACACCGTGACAGCAGTGCGCGAACTGTTCTCGTCATGGACAACGGAATCAAATGGTTCTGTCTCGGTCACTGTTGTTGATGGATCAATACGTGATGCCCTTATTGTTCACGGATTGTCTGATGCGCAAACGGCTCCGATCGCCACTAGTACTGCCTTGGCATGGCTTGCATGGGCCGGTGCAAGTGGGGGTGCACATGGCACACGCCGAGGGATGGCAACGGGAAGATTCGGTGCGTGGTGGCTGAGCGCAACAATCGCCGACATCGTCGATGACTGGCCACTGACAGACGCTGCATCGCAAAACGTGATGACGCACTTGCAGTGGGAACGCTATTCACATCCAACACGTGATACAAACGGATGGGTCGTACACCTCGCAGTGCACGACCCATCAACAGGAGTTTCAATTTGCATCGACGCTGCTGACAGCGCCGACTAGAAATCAACGGGACTTCAGAGCCTCAATCAACTTTGGCAACACAACGTTGACATCTCCAACGATGCCAAGATCTGCGATTCCAAAGATTGGTGCTTCTTTGTCTTTGTTGATTGCGATGATGTTCTTTGAGCCCTTCATGCCCACCATATGCTGGGTTGCTCCAGAGATACCAGCGGCGATGTACACGCTTGGCTTCACGACCTTGCCGGTCTGGCCGACTTGGTATGAGTACGGAACCCATCCAGCGTCAACGATTGCGCGTGATGCACCAGGAGCAGCCTTCAACAACTTCGCGAGATCTTCGATCATCGCAAACTTTGCTTGCTCGCCAAGACCGCGACCACCCGAGACAACAACATCTGCCTCGTCGAGTTTTGGACCAGTGACCTCTTCAACGTGCACTGCAGTGACCTGTGCACCACCTGCTGCTCCAAGATCGGGAACTGATACTGCAACTACTTCTGCAGCGCCACCGCCAGATGCTTCAGGCGCAAAGCTCTTTGGACGAAAAGCCACGAGGTACGGAGCAGAACCGGTGAATGATGTGGATACCAAAGTGTTGCCACCAAAGATTGGTGTTGTTGCAGTGATGCCATCGCCACCATCTTCAATGTCGATGCTGTTGGTCAACACGGTGCGGTCCAACTTGACTGACAAACGTGACACAACGTCGCGACCTTCATAGTTCTGAGGGAACATGATGACGTCGGGTGTGTCTCCACCATCAATCAGTGCCTTCATCGCCGATGCAACGGCAACACCTGGCAACTTGCCACCAAGATCGCCAGTTGCATAGACCTTTGTTGCACCGTATTCACCAAGTGCACCCGCAACTGCAGCGCCATCGCCACCGATGAATGCAGCAACGTTTGACGAAAGTGACCGCGCTTTTGTAATGAGTTCGAGAGTTCCTGATGTGGGAACACCATTTGTTGCTTGGGCGAAAACCCAGATGCTGTTGATTGCCATGACGTACTCTCGTTTCCTCAGATGACCTTCAGGTTCTCAAGGAACCCAACAATCTTGCCAAATGCTTCACCATCGTCTTCGATGATCTCACCGGCTTGACGTGCTTCTGCTTCTGCAACTTTCGACACCTTTTGACCAGCGCCCGCCCAACCAACTGGGTTGAGTCCAAGATCACCAGCGGTAATTTCATCCACCGGCTTGCTCTTTGCAGCCATGATGCCTTTAAACGATGGGTAACGCGGCTCAACAACACCTGCAGTCACACTGACAACTGCAGGCATTGGGCATGTGACTTCGTCATAACCAGCTTCGGTCTGACGCTCAGCATTGATTGTTGAACCATTAATGCTGATCTTCTTTGCGAATGTCACTGAAGGGAGACCAAGAACTTCTGCGATTTGTTCGGGCACGGTTCCGGTGTAACCGTCTGATGATTCAGTTGCAGCGATGATGAGATCTGCTCCGCCCAAACGCTGAACTGCACCTGCAAGAACTTTCGCTGTAGTCAACGCATCACTACCCTGCAGTGCAGGATCAGACACAAGAACTGCTTTCACTGCTCCCATTGCCAGTGCCGTACGAAGACCTGAGGTCTCACCGTTTGGCGCCATTGACACAAGACTGACTTCGCCACCTCCGGCAGCATCGACAAGTTGCAATGCCATCTCGACGCCGTACATGTCGGACTCGTCAATGACGATCTTTCCGTCACGCTTCAGGGTGTTGGTACCACCGTCGAGTGCGCCTGGCACCGCGGGGTCGGGGATCTGCTTGACGCACACAATTACGTTCATAATGGGGTTATTTTTACCCCTGCGTAGGGCATGTTCCACCTGCAACGCCAATGAAGAATCTTTCTTGGTCGTGACCCTCGTCGCACAACGCTGATATCGTGAGGAACCTTGCGATTACTCCTCGTTGTCAACTCATTTGCCTCGTCTGTCACGGCCCGAAACACCGTGGTTGTGCACCAGCGTCTGGCACGCCACCATGACGTTCAAGTGGTGGAGACAAATCGCCGTGGCCACGCAACGCGCTTTGCGCAAGACGCTGCTCGTCGGGGAATCGACGTGGTCGTCTCCTTCGGCGGTGATGGGACTCTGAACGAGGTCGCCACCGGAATTGCCGGCACAGATACCGCGCTTGCTGTCTTGCCCGGCGGATCCACCAACGTATTTGCTCGCACCATCGGGTTGCCCAATGACGCACTCGCAGCTGTTGATGTGATCGTTGATTCTCTCGACCAAAACAATATCGCTCCGATTGGTCTTGGAAAAGTAAACGGCCGCTATTTCACATTCCATACCGGTATCGGATATGACGCCTCTGTTGTGAAACGAGTGGAACAACGTGCGTCACTGAAGCGATATGCCGGCCACCCATTGTTTGTTGTGGCGGCACTTCGCACGTGGGCATTTGATTACAGCCGCAAACATCCACATTTTGCGTTGCGTTTTGATTCAAGCGATGTAGACGACGCGCGAGATACACCTGATGTCCCAGATGGCTATTTCTCAATTGTGTTGAATACGAATCCATACACGTTTTTGGGGAATCGCCCTCTTGATCTCGTGCCAAATGCGGGACTTGAAGCGGGACTGGCCGTTGTCACATTCCGATCACTCAAAGCAACACACATCTTGCGGTCGCTCGGGTCTGCACTTCGTGGTGGTGGTGTACCACCTGCACCATGGCTCGATATTCGCCATGAGGTGTCACAACTTGACATCACCTCCACCACTCCATTTCCGTATCAACTCGACGGTGATTACTTGGGTGAAACAGGATCACTGCACTTTGAACATGTGCCCGCCGCGCTGCGTCTAGTACGCGCGTAACACCTGAAGGGCGATGTCGGGGACATTGGTACAGACGCCATGTACTCCCCACTCCCGAAACACCGTCATTTTTTCCACGTCGTCACATGTCCAAATGTTGACAACCAATCCGTGGTGGCGAAAAGCCGCAACCGCGTTGCGAGAAAGTGTTGCCTCCCACGGGTGAATTCCGTAATGGCCAGCATGCACTAATGACCGCGCGACAGCGTCAAGTTGATCATCTGGAACACCAACGGTGAGCCACGCTGTACGCACGGATGGCAGTAGCGCCCTCATGACGTCCACTGTTTCGCGTCGAAATGAGGAAATGAGCCAACGATCGTGCGCCCCTCGTTCATCGAGATGCTGAGCGACTAGTCGTGCCGCTCGGTCTGTTTCATCAAAATCAGGTTCGCGCGGATCATTCTTTATTTCAATATTCACCCACATCCCGTCACATGCATCTAGTGCATCATGCAGAAAGGGAATGTGTGCTGGCAGATCCGCGGCTCGCATGGTGCAAATACTCTGCTGATCCGACAAAACAGGATCGTGGTGGACGACAAGATGACCATCACCAGTAATACGCACGTCTAGTTCCACTGCGTCTGCACCCACTTCTCTCGCGCGCACAAACGCCTCAAGTGTGTTCTCACGCTCTAGTCGCGATGCGCCGCGATGCGCTATTACCGTCACATCTCTGCCACCGTGCACGAGGCCGTTTGCATTTGTCACGCACTGTTCATAGCAGGATTTTGAGCAGCGCTCATCTCCTGTGAGTTTTTGCTAGTGGATAGGAGTCTCTGCCACGCATACCAGTGGAATCACATCGATGCAACTTCTCTCACAGAAACTCTTCGGATTATTTGTCAGAGAATTGTGTTGGAGTTCGCCCGAGTGCGCGTAGCGTTAGTGACAGGTGGGTTACCACCGTTTGAATTGCTCCGGCGCTTGCGCCCCCACGACATACAAAGGAACACCACAGTGTCAATCCTTGCGTCCAGTCTTGCTCTCGGAAGTGCCGACTACACATGGCGTCGTAGCGCGCTTTGCCGCGATACAGATCCCGAATTGTTTTTTCCTATCGGAACCACTGGACAAGCATTGCTCCAAATCTCGCGAGCAAAAGAAGTGTGTTGTGAGTGCCCCGTCAAGTTTGAATGTCTCGACTTTGCGATGGAGACAAACCAAGACACAGGCATTTGGGGTGGAACTTCGGAAGAAGAGCGACGTCAGATGCGCCGTGACCTCGCAGCTCGCGCTCGCGCCGCTCGTATCGCAGCGGGTCACAACGCTGCGTCAAATGGAATAGCAGCGGGTCACAACGCTGCGACAAATGGAATGGCAGCGGGTCACAACGCGATGATGCCTAGTCCTCTCCCTGTAGAGGAACCCGTAGATCTATAACGGTGCCAGAGCGTCCGACGTGGCGCACCAACTGCATCTCTAGCAACTCTTCTGGTTGAGCGCGACGAATGTCAATCGTCCCCGCTAATTCGGTTGTCACCAAAGTGCGGACAATCGACAATCCAAGTCCGGTGGCCGACGTCAAATCAAAATCTGGGTCAATTCCTTTGCCATCGTCAACAACGAGAATGCGCAGCTCGCCCTCTGACGCTTCGAGTCGCACCGCAACATTTCCACCACCTTCTCCAGGCGGGAAACCGTGATCAACTGCATTCTGTAATAACTCAGTGAGCACCACTGACAACGGAGTCGCAATGTGTGCTGGTAATCGACCACCGTCACCAAACACCGTGAAACGTACTGGTCGATCCGGCGATTGCAGACTCTCTTCCACCAAACGAACAAGTGGCCGGACAATGTCAATAAATGAGACATCATCTCCTGCTTCATGAGACAAAGTCTCGTGCACTAAGGCAATCGTGCGAATGCGACGAACAGATTCGGCCACTGCTGCTTTGGCCTCATCTGATTCAAGGCGACGCGCCTGAAGACGCAACAAGGAGGAAATGGTCTGCAGGTTGTTCTTCACTCGATGGTGAATCTCTCGAATAGTGGCGTCTTTCGACAAAATCAATCGATCACGGCGACGGAGTTCGGTGACGTCACGTAGCAACATGACAGCGCCGGCGACAGTGCGCGTACCGTTCGCAACGTCAACGTCAATCAACGGAATGCATCGCGTTAACAAGGTGACATCATGACCTTGATCAAACTCTTCGATCACGGGAACTGCACGTTCAAATACATTGGTAACAGCCGTATCAATCACGCCAAGTTCAGCCAGTGTTTGTCCAACGGCATTCGTGCTCACGCCGACACGATGAAGTGCAGATGTTGCGTTCGGTGACGCGTACTTGATGCGATGTTGAGCATCAAGCACGATTGCGCCGTCACCAACGCGAGGCGCAACACTGGCGTTTGGCACTCGACCTGCAAATGGAAATTGGCCATTTGCCATCATCACCGCAAATTTGCCAAACAACTCCAAATATGTTCGCTCCAGCACACCTGGTGCTCGACCAGTACGGGTATTCCATTCGCGCGTCATCACTGCAATCACTTCACCCTGATGTCGCACCGGAATCACCATCATTCGAGTTTCACTGGAATAATCCGCGGAAAAATCCTCAACATGTTGAGGAGCTTCAATTTCGCCCTCGACGATGGAACCATTGACGTATGCGTCACGTAACAAGGGTTTCTCAGAATCACTGGCGAAGGTTCCCACCCAGTCCGATTGATACAACGTTTGACCAGTTGCTGCGCGCACTTGTCCGAGAACGAGCCATTTGCTGTCCACCACCGGGACATACAACAGCAAGTCAGCAAAACAAAAGTCAGCGAGCATTCCCCACTCGCCCACCAGATTCACTAAGTGAGAGGTCTGTTCCTTGGTGTAGTCAGTGTGTTGTCGTAAAAGTTCGGTGATGCTTGCCATGAAGCGAACGCTTTAAATTATCCACCAAAACCGATACGGCGATCAGCACCAGAAGAACCAATTTCAACATAAGCAATTTTTGCCGAAGGAATTGCAATGTCACGACCTCGCTTGTCCACCAGCCACAAAGTGTTGCTCTTGCCGGCGAGCGCGTCGTCAATTGCGGCTTTCACTTTCTGACGAACCTTCTCGTCATCTTCCAACTCGAGCGATATCTCGCGCGGTGCTTGTGTCACGCCAATTCGAATGTCCACGTCTTCGTACTCCTTCAGTGCCACCACAGATTATGACAACAGCTTGAGTTTCTTCGAAAAGACCTTCTTTGGTCGCATCTCTTCGACCTTCTCGGCAAGGCGATGGAACGCTTGACCCGCCTCAGACTCAGGCGCAACCGCTGCGATGGGACGACCGTCATCGCACCCCTCTCGCAAGGCAGGGATGAGAGGAATCTGAGCCAGAAGTGGAACACCCAGTTCATCAGCCAAGGACTGCCCGCCGCCACTGCCAAACAACTCGTATCGCTTGCCGTCATCACCAGTGAACCACGACATGTTTTCGATGATGCCACGAACCGGCAAATTCACTTTCTTTGCCATGAACGCCGACATCCTTGCAACTTTCTGTGCGGCTTCCTGCGGAGTTGTCACAATCAACACTTCAGCTTTTGGCAAGTACTGGCTCAAACTCAACGCAATGTCACCGGTGCCAGGGGGCATGTCGATGAGTAAGTAATCAGGTTCATCCCAATACACATCAGTCAAGAATTGCTCAAGCGCTTTGTGCAACATTGGCCCACGCCAGATCACTGCCTGACCGTCGGGCACAAAATATCCGATCGAGATGCAACGTACGCCGTATGACTCGGGTGGAAGCAACATTTGATCAATCGTCACTGGTTCACGATCGGCACCAAGCATGCGAGGAATCGAAAAACCATAAATATCAGCGTCAACAACGCCCACTGAATGTCCTGCGGCAGCTAGCGCAACTGCAAGATTTGTCGTGACGCTGCTCTTACCGACACCACCCTTGCCCGATGAAATGAGAAGTGGACGCGTCTTGCTATCGGGCTGCGCGAATGGAATCGCACGCCCCTCTGCGTGTCCGTGTGCCTGGTTGCTGCCAGCAGTTGCCGCAGCGTCGCCGTGAACAAGTTGACGTACCTTCGCACGCTCTGCCTCTGTCATCACACCAAAGTTCACATTCACCGATGAAATACCAGGCAATGCGGTGAGTGCGTTACTCACACGATTATTGATTTCGTTCTTCAGCGGACAACCCGGAACAGTAAGCACCACAGTGAGTGACACAGATGAATCACTCGCATCAATGTCGCGCACCATGCCAAGGTCAACAATCGAACGATGCAGTTCAGGGTCTTCTACGGGTCGAAGCGCCTCGATGATCTGGTCAGTGGTGGGAGCTGCCATGTTGGTTCCTTGTCGCTTGCGTGGTGAGTCGATATTGGTGAGTGGAGTTGTATTTCAACGGCTTTTGGCGCTGCATAATTACCACTACGGCCATAGGTATAATACCTTCGTGGCCAAAACTTCCCCCGCCTCCACAGTGTCGTCAGTGGCACAGTCATCAGTGGCCGTGTCGTCAGCGGTATCCCCCGCGATGACATCCCAAGCTTTCACCGCCACTGTGTCTGCGATTACATCGGCTTTTGGCGACCCCACGCGACGTGCGGTCTATTTATACGTTCGTGACCACACAACTGCCAATAACACCGTGACAGCAGCGCAGGTGGCTGAGGAATTTGATCTCCATCCAAACGTTGCGCGTCATCACCTTGAAAAACTTGCTGCCGGTGGATACCTCGAAGTATCTGTGGAACGAATCGATGGCGCAAAGGCTGGTCGTCCGTCCAAACACTATCGCTCGGTTGAACAACTTGATCTTGAATTCCCCGTCAAGAGTGACGATCTCGTGTTGTCACTTCTCGGAAAAGCACTCGCTGCGCTTCCCCCTGACACAGCACAAAGTCTTGCAGAAGAAGTGGGGCACGAATACGGACAAGCACTTGCTGCTGGCCTCACCGGTGGTGACGAAGCAGCCGGACACCGTTCGTTGCGTTCAGCGATGCAAGCAGTTGCCGATGCACTCACTGCTCACGGTTTTGCTGCGCACACCGACCAACGCAACAACCAGTTACGAATTGTTACTAATCACTGTCCGTTTGGTGATGTCGCAATCGAAAATCCTGTGATCTGTGCAGTTGATCGAGGCATGGTGAAAGGAATGTTGAAATCGCTGTATGGCGATTCAGAACCCGTCACCATCAACTCAGTACCGCGCGGCGACACATTCTGTTCCACAGCAGTGTGATCACACTGTGGTCTAATCACACTGCGGCTACATCGCAGTAACGGATTCAGTCGCCCCAGAAACGTTGTTCTTTAAACGGATCGCCGTACATGTGATATCCGTTTCGTTCCCAGAAACCGGGTTCGTCACTTTCGCGTAGTTCCATTCCACGCAACCACTTTGGAGATTTCCAAAAATACAAATGTGGCACGACAAGACGTACAGGTCCACCATGAATTGGTTCCAGCGGCTCGCCTTCATACTCATAGGCAACAATCGCATTGTCACCCATCACGTCTTCCAACGGAAGATTGGCGGTGTAACCAAATTCCGCATGACCCATGAAGTGCGTTGCACCGTGTTTCACACCAGCACGTTGCAGGATGTCGCGAACGCGCACACCTTTCCATGTCATGTCAAATTGCGACCACTTTGTTACGCAGTGAATGTCAACCGTCATCTCAATTGACGGCATCGCAATCAGTTCGTCATAGGTGAGCACGAACTCATTGTCAACGAGACCGCCAACTTTCAGTGACCACTCACCTTCTTTGTATGTGGGCACATCACCAACGTGCAACACCGGGAATCGATCAGTGATGTACTGCCCTGGCGGCAACCGATTGGGGTCGTATCCCATTTCTTTCACGATCTCGCGCTGCCGATCGAAAAAACTCTTCACCATGTACGTATTGTGCCGTGTTTTTCCCTCTCGTGCACACTCAGTGTTCACTCTCAGTTTTTTCTCTCGTCATCTCGCGCTAGTACCTTAGAAATGTGCCGATTTTCCTCGTGCGACATGCCAAAGCGGGCAGCCGCTCCGATTGGGATGGCGATGACCTTGTCAGGCCATTGTCGAAAAAAGGATGGGCACAATCTCGCGCTCTCGCATCACGCCTCAGCGCTCTCTCGCCCGTTGCCTTGTTGTCAAGCCCGTACGTACGTTGTCGCCAGACATTGGAACCTCTCGCCGAAATGCTTGATCTCTCAATTTCTGAACACGACGCGTTACTCGAAGGTGCGCGTTTTGAAGACACCCTCGAGTTGCTGGGAACGGTGTCAAACCTCACCGTGCTGTGCAGCCACGGTGATGTCATTCCCGCAACAATTGACGCTCTTGTTCGTCGAGGTATGCAAGTGCGCGGCGAACCCGATTGGCGTAAAGCTTCTACATTTGTCTTACATCGTGAAGACGAACAATTTGTGTTAGCTGACTGCTGGCCACCGCCTGGCATTTAGACACTCCTGCATGAGAACAGTTGCATGAGAACGCACTAATTGTGGCGTCAATCACGGACTCGTTGTCACTGGCGTTTCTGCATCCACATCATCCACGATCGCTGCAACAAAACTCATCACTTCATGTGGTGGATTCATCGACTTGCATGTGTCCAAATATGGTTTTGCTGTCTCTGCATCTTCCAGAATACGGAAGTACACAATGCCTATAAAGCACTGTGAGTCGGGATACGTCGGATCCAATTCCACTGCGCGCAACAGGTCATCGATGGCAGTTGCATACGCCGCATTCCGTATATCTTCACTTGCGCCAGTTGCAGACAACGTAAGCAACCATGACCTATACGTCAGAGCCTCAACATTGTCTGGTTCAATTTTCAATACGTCGGTGTACAACTGAATTGCTTGTGCGGGATCACTGAAGTTCAGGGAACGAGCCAACGACAATCGCACCGAAGAGCTCATCTCTATTCCACCGCTGGAGCTTTGCCCTGGCAAACGCTGTCCTGACTGGCTTGCCACCCACCAGCCAGAAGCCACTGCAAGCGCGACAACAGCGGCCACCGCACCAAGAATCTTTCCCCACTTGTTTCCTGGGACTGCGTTGTCATCTGCCGCAATTTTTCCGGTGCCGTCAATCTCGCGTGTTAACGCCGCAGCACGTGCGACGTATCCATCACGCAAGGTGACGTAATCGTCTTGGTCGACATCGCCAGCTGAATATTCTCTCTCAAGATCGCGCAACGAGTTCAACAAGAACTCTCGCTCTTCTTCCAGTGATCCAAACTCAGCATCGTTGTTGCTCATCAGCGGTAGTCCTCTTCGGTGGGATCCTCACTAAGCAACGCCGCTACGATCGCGCGATCTTCATCTGTTGCTTCACCGCCTTGCTGTCTCTTCCACCGACGAAAAGCAAAAACGAGACCGGCCACCGAGCACACAAACACCGCGACTGGCAATGCCCACACCAAAGCGTCTAGGCCTGTTGCTCTCGGCACAAGCAACACTTGTCCCCCAAATCGTTGTTCGATGAACCCAACAATCTCTTCATCAGATTGCAGTCCTTCGCTCACTTGTCGCGCGATTTCATTTCGAATTGCCTGCGCTGCCGATGCTTGAGAGACAAACACGCTTTCTCCATCACAAGTCGGACATGCAAGGCGCTTACTGATGGCATCGATGCGGTCCTCTTGCGTGCGAGGTCCATCAGAACGATTAGAACCGACTGCCAGCAATGCCACAACGAGAATGGCCATCAACATCCACATCGGCCACGATTTCACGACCTTCATTGAGCGCCTTCAAATTCTTGTTGCAAGCGAGTCAACTGTTCGTCAAGAAAGTTTTCGGTTAATGCTCCCAGAATCCGGAGCCGAACAAAGCCGTTGGGATCAATGATCCACGTCTCAGGAACTTTGGCAACTCCAAACGCCACCGAGATCGCGCCGTCGTCATCGCGCACCTTCTCCCACGCCCCGCCATTGGCTTCGAAATACGCCTCTACTGCTCCATCGGTGTCATCGTTCACGATGGTGTACAACTCTGCAGGGGTTGGTGCGGTGGCTTGATTGTCATAAAACGACAACAAGTACGGGTGTTCTTGTCGGCAGGGAACACACGTTGAATTAAAAAAGTTGAAGACAACCCAACTTCCTCTACGACGAGAAAGATCAAAAGGCTGATCTTCGATTGTTGTTGACTTCACTTCAGGTGCTGGCTGACCAAGAAGCGGCGAACTAGAAACAGTACTTTCATTTGGCGACGACACTGCGAGCACAACAAGAAACGCAATCACAACAACGCCAACAGCTGCCGCGATGTACGGTGCGAGACGTTTTTTTCGTGGCGCCACTTCAGTGCTCATGCGGTCACCTCATCGGGAATGGGGGCAGAGACAGGGTCTGTTGGACGACGGCGACGTTGGCCGGGGAATGCGGACAAGATCGTGCCAAGTGCCATGAGACCTCCACCGATCCACATCCACACCATCATCGGCTTGATGAACACTTTGATTTGCGCAGTGCCTGATGTTGGACGAATTGGTGGTTCGACGGTGAGATAGATGTCTTTGGTGAGACTGGTCTTTACAGACGGCGTCCCCACATTCATCCCCATTTGCAAAAACTTGGTGATTGCAGGTGCGTACGCTTGACCACCGTCAATTTTTACAAGAGCTTTCACTGAAGTCGCGCGATCATCTGTCTCTTCAACAATGTCAACTAATTCAAAAGTATGTCCACCATATTCGGCAGGACGGCCTATCTCTAATGTCAACTCTTGACTGCGGGTATACGAGTTGGACGAGGCAAGAGCAACGGCGATCAAAATGACGCCGATGTGCACAACCATTCCGCCGTTTGCTCGACCGACAAACCCTCGCCATCCTTGTCGGCGTGTGGCGAGCACTAGTTGGCGCAAAGCTGCTCCACCAGCAAAACCAGCAAGCATGAATGTGAGCAATGGAGCAAGACCAGTTGCGCCAGACAACATCGCCACAATAAGTGCACCAATTCCCAT
>Ga0169931_10005877_pt1 | contig 18645 bp, 18 predicted proteins | sample Kivu_15m_20L_FD_129675 | JGI IMG/M metagenome (GOLD analysis project Ga0169931, IMG submission 129675) | Freshwater microbial communities from Lake Kivu, Western Province, Rwanda to study Microbial Dark Matter (Phase II) - Kivu_15m_20L... | ecosystem: Environmental > Aquatic > Freshwater > Lake... | reverse complement strand
TGGTGGTGGACTATGCAGAGGGCGAGGTCCTGCCGGGTGATGTGTACGTCCTCGTCACCGATGGCGTCTGGGAGGTCCTGGGTGACGCCGCCATCCTGGCCGCTGCGGGTCGTGAGGGGCCGGCCGACGCCGCCGATCACCTGGTGGGCGAGGCGCTGGCGCGACAGGCGGGTTACATGGGACGCAACGACGCCACTGCCATCGTCGCCAGGATGGTCCGCTAGCGAGGTCGGCCGCGGATCGCGGTTGCCGGTTTGTTCAAGACAAATCGCCTGCGCTATACTCACCCGCCTTCAAGGAAGGTCTGATCAAATCACGCGGAGCCCGTGGGTGTAGGAAACGGGCGCCACCCGTAGGGACGGCGGGGCTGACTGTTTCGGTCCCTGCCGTGTGTGCTCCAGCACGCGGCGGCCCGGGTCTTCGCGTCACCCGCGTGCGGGAACTGCGTCGCGACAGCGCGATTTGATCAGACCTTCCTCAACGACCATGCAGTCCACTCTAAGGAGCGCATCGTGGAGCATACCCTTCCTACCCTGCCCTATGCCGTCGACGCCCTGGCGCCGCACATGTCCAAGGAGACCTTCGAGTTCCACTACGGCAAGCACCATCAGGCCTATGTGACGAACCTGAACAACCTCATCAAGGGCACCGAATTAGAGAATCTCTCCCTCGAGGACATCGTTCGCAAGTCCTCCGGTGGCGTGTTCAACAATGCCGCGCAGGTGTGGAACCACACCTTCTTCTGGAACTGCATGAAGCCCGCGGGCGGTGGTGCCCCCGGCGGCGCCCTCGCGACGGCGATCCAGCAGAAGTGGGGTTCCTTCGACGCCTTCAAGGAAGCCTTCACCAAGAGCGCGGTGGGCAACTTCGGTTCCGGCTGGACCTGGCTGGTGCGCAAGGCCGATGGCAGCGTCGACATTGTCAACACCAGCAACGCCGGGACGCCGCTGACCGGTGACGACAAGCCGCTGCTGACGGTCGACGTCTGGGAGCACGCCTACTATGTCGATTACCGCAATGCCCGCCCGAAGTTCGTCGAGGCTTTCCTGACGCACCTCGTGAACTGGAGTTTCGCGGAAGCCAACTTCGCCTGACCTTCCCCGTCAGGTGCCGTCAGCCCGGCATCATGTCGCCGTGATGAAGCCCCGCCCCAGTGCGGGGCTTCGCTTCGGGCGTCATCATCCGCGCCGCGTGCGCGGCGGTTGTGTCAGCGTGGCGATTGCGGGAACCGGGCGATACCCTCCACCCGGTCGCCAGCCCTGATGCCCTTGCGGGCGAACCATCCCCTCTCCATCTCCAGTGCGTAGAGCACCGCCCCGGCGGACCGGTGTACGACCTCCGTCTGGGGTGCCATGTCTTCGATGTTGAGGATCCGCCCATCCGCGGCGATGAAGGCGACCGACAGCGGGATGTAGGTGTTCTTCATCCACATGGCCTGCGGTGCCGGCCGGTCGAAGACGAACAGCATCCCGGTGTCCTGGGCGAGGCTGCGGCGGCCCATGAGGCCGGTCATTCTGGACTCCGGTGTGTCCGCCAGTTCAGCCCTGATCCGGTGTCCGCGAATGGACAGCGGAAAGGTCAGCAGAGGGTCGCCGAAGACGTGCCTCGCGGGCAGGCACGCCATCGTCAGCAGCGCGCCAATCAGGAGACGCCTCGAGGCGGTGCGGGCCGATCCGGCGACGCGAGGCTGGTGAAAGGAGCGGGTCATGCGAGGTCTCTCGTGCTGTGCCGGCCGGAGCGGGGGGTACGGCGAGTGTCAGGCGCGCGCCGCACTCGTCCCACCGGGGAGGGCATGCATCTCCCATGGCGGCACTATGGGCCAAGCGAAGCGGCGCCGCAATCCGTCGCGCCCGCCTCGGTCGGTGTGCCTCAATGACGCCCCGGATGCGTCGAAAACAAGATGTCGTATGTTCGGGCACCGGAGCAACCACCGGCACCTGTAGGCGCCGGGGAAGGGCTGGGGCATATCGGTGGAGCCGGCTACGGCGGCTGGTGCCTGATGGTCGATCTGGCCGCACCCCGCCAGGAGCCGGGGGCGGGCGAAGCCAGCAAGACGCCGGGGCGCCCGCTGTCCGACACCAGACGGGTGCGGGAAGGCGTTGCCGGACTGCACGTTCTGGTGAACGATGCGGAACGGGCCGGGCGTTTGGCACCGGGTTGGTTCAACCTGCGGGAGACGGGAAGATGGAGTTCAAGCCGCCGAAACTGCTCGTCGTGGACGATGAGCCGTTCAACCTCGAGATCATTGCCGCCTACCTCGAGCAGGTGGGCTGCGAACTGGTCACGGCCAATGACGGCCTCGAAGCCTGGGGCCTGCTCGAGGAGGCGCCCGACCAGGAGTTCGACACCCTGATCCTGGACCGGATGATGCCAGGCATGGACGGACTGACATTGCTTCAGAAGGTCAAGGCCGATGCGCGCTACCGGTATCTGCCGGTCATCATGCAGACTGCCGCCGCCTCCCAGGAACAGGTCATGGAGGGCATCCGCAACGGCGCCTACTATTATCTGACCAAGCCCTTCGATGGGGACATGCTCGCCACCATCGTGCGCGCCGCGCTGTCCGATGGCGCCGGCTGGCGGCAGCTGGTGCTGGAAGCGCAGCGTCAGGAAGCGAGCCTCGACCTGCTGGTCGAGGGGGTGTTCCGGTTCCGTACCCTCGCGCAGGCGCGGCTTCTGGCGCGCTCGCTGTCCGGGCCCTGCGCCGATGGCGACAGCGCAGCCCTCGGCCTGATGGAACTCCTGGTCAACGCGGTGGAACACGGAAATCTGGGCATCTCGACGCGCCAGAAATCGGCGTTGCTGCGCCGCGGCGCCTGGGAGGACGAGGTGGAGACGCGCCTCACCCTGCCCGAGAACGCCGGCAAGGTCGCGGAGATCCGGGTGCGCCGTGAGGCGGATCGGGTGCACTTCCATCTGCGTGACGGCGGCACCGGTTTTGACTGGAGGGCCTTCGAGCGATTCGATCCGGCGCGAGCCTTCGAGCCCAACGGTCGTGGCATCGCACTCGCGAAGCAGTTGAGCTTTCCCGATATCGAGTACCTCGGCCCCGGCAACGAGGTGCGGTTCTCGGCCGTTGCACGGGTACATCTGGATTGATCGCCATGCAGGAGGATTCAACCGTCGACCGGCCCGGGAGCCTGCGCATCCTGGTGGCGGATGACTCTCCGGATACCCTGCATGCGCTGCGGCACTTCCTGGCGGGTCAGGGGCATGAGGTCGTGACCGCAGAGGACGGGCTGACCGCCTGCGAGCGTTGTCTGGAGGCCAGACCCGATCTGGTGCTGATGGATATGGTCATGCCTGGCATGGACGGCGTCGAGGCGACCCGCCGCATGCGTGCCCAGGTCGGCGCCCCCTGGTTTCCCATCGTCCTCCTGTCCTCGGTGCACGACGTTCGCGACGCCGTGCACGGGTTGGAGGCGGGAGCCGACGACTTCCTGCCCAAGCCCGTGAATCTGCGGCTGCTGGCGGCCAAGATCGCGTCCTTCGAACGGATTGCTGCAATGCAGCGTGCGCTGCTGAGCCAGGCCGAAGCGCTGCGCCGCCTCCAGGACGAGCAGGCGCTGGAGGAGGAACTCGCTGCGGTCCTCATCGGCAATCTGGTCCAGCAGGGTGGCGCCTCGGATCCCAGCCTTCGCTGGCGGGTTCTCCCGTCGGCGAGGTTCAGCGGGGACGTGGTGGCGGTGGCGCGCAGCCCTGACGGGCGGCTGCACGTCCTTCTCGGCGATGCCGCCGGTCACGGGCTGGCGGCCTCCGTGAGCCTGATCCCGGCGTTGCAGGTGTTCTATGGAATGGTGCGGAAGGGGCTGCCGCTGGTGGAGCTCCTGCGGGAGATGAACGACCGCCTGCATCAGCAATTGCCTGTAGATCGTTACATGGCGGCCCTGATGGTTGTCCTGGACAAATCGTCGGGGCGCATGGAGTTCTGGAATGGGGGCATGCCCAGCGGCATCGTGCTGTCCCGGCAGGGGGAGGTGGTCCGCGAACTGCCGTCGGACCATCCGCCCCTCGGCATTCTTCCGTCGAAGGCATTCGAGCCCCAGTGCGGCGCATGGGAGTGGGGGGATGGCGGACAGCTTGTGCTGCATTCGGACGGGCTGGTCGAAGCCGAGAATCCGGAGGGGGAGCCGTTCGGTCTGGAGCGGCTCCATCGCAGGATCGCCGGCGGTGGCGGCGGCGATGTCGTGGACAGCGTCATCGCCGAACTGCAGGATCACCTTGGCGTCCGGTCGGCGCGCGATGACGCGTCCATCGTCGCCATCCGGCTTGGCCCGCGTGGGCCGCTCTCCTGACGCGCGTGGCGGATGGCACGGGTGTTGGACAAAGCGCCTGTCCACCCTTCTGACCACTGTTGACACCAACGATTCGGTTACTCTAATGTCTTGAACGCCGTCGGTTTGCAGCTCGCCGCCGGCGCCCTTCGATGACTCGGTGGTTGTCGAAGTTCTGCTTTCACCACTGCCTCACACCCCGTCCTTATAAGGGGTGCAAAGGCGTACTCGGGAGGTACTGCATGAAGCACCTGCACATCAAAGGCGCAGCCGTTCTCGCCGCCCTGACCGTAGCGTCCTCTGGCGCGATGGCGACGGGCCTGGAACAGGCGGAAGCCAAGCTTTTCCCCAACTACGTCACCGACGACATGCTGTTGAACGCGGACAAGGACGCGAGCAACTGGCTGCTCTACGGTCGTGACTACCAGACCACCCGCTACAGCCCGCTGGCCACGGTCAACAAGGGCAACATCAAGAACCTGAAGGCTGCGTGGAACCTTTCTTTCGGCGTGCTGGATGGCCAGGACAGCCAGGCCGTCGTGGTCAACGGCACGGTCTTCGTTACGTCGTCCTACAACAAGGTGTGGTCGGTTGACGGCGCCACCGGCAAGGTGAACTGGAAGTACGAGCGCGAACTGCCCGGCGACGTGTTCCCCAAACTGTGCTGCGACGTGGTGAACCGTGGTGTTGCCGTGTACAAGAACAAGGTCTACCTGGCCACTCTTGACGCGCACATCGTTGCCCTCGACAACACGACCGGCAAGGTGGTGTGGGACAAGAAGATCGGTGATTACACGTACGCCGAGACCTTCACGATCATGCCGATGGCCCTGCGCAACAAGATCATCTTCGGTACCGCCGGTGCCGAGTATGGCGTGCGCGGCTGGATCGCGGCTGTCGACGCCGATACGGGTGCCCCGGTGTGGAAGACCTACACCATTCCCGGACCTGGTGAGCCTGGCAACGAGACCTGGGCGGGCGAATCCTGGAAATACGGCGGTGGTTCCGCGTGGATCACCGGTTCGTACGACAAGGAGACGAACAACCTGTTCTGGCCTGTCGGCAACCCCGGCCCCGACTTCGACCGTCACGTCCGTCTTGGCGACAACCTGTTCACGAACAGCAACCTCGTCCTCGATCCGGACTCCGGCAAGATCAAGAGCTATTTCAACTACACGCCGAACGATCCGTATGACTACGACGGCGTGAACGAAATGGTCCTGGTCGACCTGGGCGGCAAGAAGATGTGGCTGCACGGTTCGCGTAACGGTCACATCTACGCGATCGACCGCGAGAACACCGTCAAGACCAAGTACGGCAACGAGCACAAGTGCCTCTGGGTCGCGCCGATGCAGCGCGTGAACTGGACCAAGCCCATCACCACGGCCAACAACTGCAAGCCGATCTACAACTGGCCCGAGAAGGACGTGGTGTACGACAAGGTCACGACCGACATTGCGCCTTCGCTGGACGGTGGCAAGGAGTGGCACCCGATGGCGTACAGCAAGCGCACGAAGATGGTCTACGTGCCGGTGTACGACTTCGCGATGGACCTCCAGGCCAAGAAGATGGAGTGGAAGCGCGGCGAATGGTACCTCGGTGCCAAGGTGCTGAACTTCAACGCGGGCGCGGGTGCCATCAAGGCGTTTGATGCCGCGACCGGCAAGCTGGTCTGGTCGAAGTCCCAGTCCTACCCGGCGACCTCCGGCATGCTGGCCACCGGCGGCGGTATCGTGTTCTACGGCGATCCCGAAGGCTACTTCAACGCCCTCGACGACGAGACCGGCGAGCACCTCTGGTCCTTCAACCTGGGCACGGGCGTGTACGGCAACCCCACCACCTACACTGCCGACGGCAAGCAGTACGTTGCCATCGTCTACGGCGCGGGCGGCGGCGGCATCTGGCCCCTGCACTACGGTGAGTGGTACAAGAAGCAGTCCAAGGGCGGCGGCCTGATGGTGTTCACGGTCCAGTAATGATCTGAACCATGGCGGGCTCCGGCCCGCCACATCGGCAGCAACTGACGAGCGGGGGAGGGCGATGGTCTGTCCTCCCCCGTCTTTTCTTGATCCTGTCCCTGCCAGGCCTGCTCCCGCAGCCGGTCTTCGTACGAGGAACCTCCCTGCGGCGGGCATGTCAAGAAATTCACTGCTCACCATGGTGGGGACTCCTGTCCGAGTCACCCCGGGGGCGGTCCAATGGCGAGGAGATAAAGTTGATGATCATGCGTGTATTGGTGTCCCGCGTATTCATGGCGGTGACGATGTGCGGCTGCGTGGCGGCTCAGGCCGGCATGCCCGAGGGCTCGGCTGGCGAATCCGCTGTGGAGAACAGCAGTGACACGCTTGCCCGCTCGAAGGCGAGGGGTACCATCGTCGCCTGTGCCGATCCCTACGATTACCCCTATGCGCTGCAGAATGGTGATCCCCCCGGGTTCGATGTCGAGATCCTGCGTGCCATCGGCAAACGCGCCGGGCTCAGGACGGAACTGTTCTGGATCAACACGGCAGGTCGGGGAGGCACCTCGAAGGCCTTCCGCAATTCGATCCTCGCCAAGCGCTGCGACGTGTTTCTTGGTCTGTCGGACAACGGCGACGAAGACATGCTCATGCACAAGATGGTCTTCACCAAGCCCTACATCGGCATGGGCTACGTTCTGGTGACGCAGGGCAAGGCGGAGGGGCTGAAAAACATCGATGAAGTCAAGGCTGCGGGCCTGAAGGTGGGTGTGGCGATGTCCACGCCCATGGACGACTGGCTGTTCACGCACGAGGTTCCCCGAGAACTGTTTCTCGACAATCGTCGGATGATGGACAGCATGACCAAGGGCGAGATCGATGTCGGCATGATGTGGTCGACGTCGCTCGGCGTTGCCCGGATCGACTTTCCGAAGGCAACCTTCCGCATGGCAGAGGGTTATGTGCCGGCTGAGGGTATGCGGTTCAATGGCGCCTGGGCGGTCCGCAAGGAAGACAAGTCGCTCCTCCGTTTCCTCAACGAAGGTATCGATGCGCTCCTGTCCAACGGGCGCATCAAGGAACTGGTCGAGAGCTACGGTGTTCCTTTCTATTCACCATTTTCTTCGTAACAATGCCCAGTAAAAGGGAGGAAATAACATGATGCGCAGTCTGAGGAAGTGGTTCGTGGTTGGTGTGGCGATGCTGGCGCTGGGCGCTGGTGGCATGGGCAGCCTCATGGCCGCCGAGGACGGCGAGATCGATCGCCATGGCATGGAGAACGACCTGCCTCTGCCGACCGACGCAGAGGCGCTGGAGAACGGGAAGGACCGCTTCCTGGCGCGTTGTTCGTACTGCCATCGCCCTGATGGGCGCGGAGGCAGCAGCAGCGTCTGTCTGGCTTGCCAGAAGTACAAGCACGGCAGCAAGTCTTCGGCGATCTACGCAACCATCGCTGCAGGGCGTCCCTACACTAAAATGGGCGCCTTCGGCACCACGCTGACCTCCGAAGAGATCTTCAACATCGTTGCCTACATCCGCTACCTGCAGGAGTGGAAGATCAAGGACGACATCGCTGCGCGCGCCGCCACCAAGTGATCCGACGCCGGTCGCGGATGCCGCTGATCCCCGATCCGCTGCGTGCGGAAGGGGATGGGTCGATATTTCGTGGCCTTGCAGGTGCCAAAGGGAGGGTGGTCAACGACCGCCCTCCGTCATTTCTCCCAGGCCACCAATCCCTGGTGATGTCCGGCAACCCTATCCGGCCCGGTTTGTGCGCTTAACCCAATGTGATGGACTCAGCCGCGCCCCGTGCTGCCGAAGCCGCCGCTGCCACGGTCGGACGCGTCGAACGCCTCCACCACGCGGAAGTCCACCCGCACCACGGGCACCACAACCAGCTGGGCGATCCGGTCGAGCGGCTGGATGACGAAGGTGTCACCGCCTCGGTTCCACACCGACACGAACAGCTGGCCCTGGTAGTCCGAATCGATCAGCCCCACCAGATTGCCGAGCACGATGCCATGCTTGTGACCGAGTCCGCTCCTCGGCAGGATCATCGCCGCCAGACCCGGGTCCGCAAGGTGGATGGCGATACCCGTCGGCACAAGGTGGGTGGCCCCCGGGGCGATCGTCAGCGGATCGTCGATGCAGGCCCGGAGATCCAGACCTGCGGCGCCCGGGGTGGCATAGGCCGGCATCTGTGCCGACATGCGGGCGTTGAGTACACGGATGTCGACGCTTCTGATGGGGTTCATGTGCGGATGCGTCAGGATCGGTGAGGGTCAGGCCTGCTGCCGATACAACCGGGCAGCATGCTCGATCAGGCGGCGCGCCTGGACCAGTTTGGACGCGCGGGGCAGTGGATGGCGTCCTGCATCATCGAAGAGGATCAATTCGTTGTCGTCGGCGCCGAAGGCGTCCTGTGCCAGATTCGCCGCCAGCAGGGGGAGGTTCTTCCTTCGGCGCTTGGCCTCCGCGTACTCCTCCAGATTCTCGCTCTCTGCGGCGAAGCCCACGCAGAAGGGCGGATCGGCCCGGTTTGCCACGTTTGCCAGGATGTCCGCCGTCGGCGCGAGCTCCAGGGTCAGGATGCGCGCGTCCTTCTTCATTTTCTGCTCCTGTGGGCTGAGCGGGGTGTAATCCGCGACCGCTGCGACGGCGATGAACATCTGGCACTCCGGCATCGCCTTTTCCACCGCCTTGAGCATGTCCTGAGCGCTGAGCACCGGCACCACCTGCACGCCGGCCGGTGGAGGCACCGCCGTGGGGCCGCTCACGAGAATGACCCTGGCGCCCGCATCCCGTGCCGCGCGTGCCACCGCGTAGCCCATGCGGCCTGAACTCTGGTTGGTCAGTCCGCGGACCGCGTCCACGCGTTCGAATGTCGGGCCGGCCGTCACCACGACCGTGACCCCTTCGAGAAGCTTGGGCTGAAACCACCCGACGATCTGGTCGCACAAGGCCTCGGGCTCGGACATGCGTCCCATACCCGTCTCTCCGCAGGCCTGAACGCCGCTGTCCGGTCCGAAGACGATCACGCCATCATCACGCAGCGTGCGCATGTTGCGCTGGGTTGCCGGGTGTTCCCACATCTGGCGGTTCATGGCCGGGGCCACGATCAGCGGGCAGGTGCGTGCCAGGCACAGGGTCGACAGCAGGTCGTCGGCACTGCCATGGGCAAGCTTGGCCAGGAAGTCTGCGCTCGCTGGTGCCACGACGATGGCGTCCGCCGAGCGCGACAGATCGATGTGCGCCATGGCGCCGTGCTCGTCGGGGCCCCAAAGGTCATCGTGAACCGGTTGTCCCGAAACCGCGTGCAGCGTCAGCGGCGTGATGAAACGGGACGCCGCAGCCGTCATGACCACGCGAACGGACACATCGTCCCTGACCAGCAGACGCGTCAGCTCCACTGCCTTGTAGGCGGCGATGCCGCCGGTGATGCCGAGCAGGATGCGTCGTTGGGCGGGCTGGTTCATCTCGGTCACGGTGAAGGAAAAAGTCGAGTGTAAACTGCCCCCCGCCGGCACACCACGCAGGCGTGGGGAAAGCACCATGGGCATCAAGGATTGGCCCGCGGCGGAGCGCCCGCGGGAGAAGTTGCGCGCGCAAGGCGCCTCGGCCCTCAGCGATTCCGAGTTGCTGGCGATCTTCCTGCGCACCGGTGTGCGCGGCGCGAGCGCGGTGGACCTGGGGCGCGAGATGCTGGGGCGCTTCGGTTCGCTTTCCGCCCTGTTTTCGGCATCCCGGGAGGCGCTGGCGGGTGTGCCCGGTCTCGGGGAGGCGAAGCGTGCACAACTCGCCGCCATCCTGGAGCTTGCCAGGCGTGTGCTGGAGGAGCGCATCCGGGAGCCGCAGACACTGGATTCACCTGCCAGAGTCAAGGATTTCCTGCGTCTGAGCCTGCACGGGCGATCACGGGAGAGCTTTGTTGCCATCTTCCTGGACGCGCAACACCGGGTCCTGGCCACCGAGGAGCTGTTCGAGGGAACGCTGACCCAGGCGCCGGTGTTTCCGCGCGAGATCGTGCGGCGTGCGCTGTTCCACAATGCCGGAGCGGTGATCTTCGCCCACAACCACCCGTCCGGACTTCCCGAGCCGAGCCGCGCAGACGAGGTGCTGACGCGCTCGCTCAAGACCATCCTGGAGCCGCTGGAGATCCGCGTCCTGGATCACATCATCGTGGCCACGGGTGGCGTCGTGTCGTTGGCTGAGCGCGGACTGCTCTGACGCTGCTCTGCCATGGCCGGGAGCGACCGGCGGAAGGGAGATTTAGCGCTTGAGCCGGTGCTGGCCTCGTGCTATAAATCGCGTTTTTCCAAATCAGCTTGGAGTCAACCATGGCACGCGTGTGTCAAGTCACCGGCAAGAAGCCCATGGTGGGCAACCACGTCTCGCACGCCAACAACAAGACCAAGCGTCGCTTTCTGCCCAACCTGCAAAACAGGCGTTTCTGGGTGGAGAGCGAGAACCGCTGGGTGAGCCTGCGCGTCAGCGGTGCGGGTCTGCGGACGATAGACAAGAAAGGCATTGACGTCGTGCTCGCGGACCTCCGGGCCGCGGGCGAGAAGATCTGAGCAACGGAGGCCTGTCATGCGCGACAAGATCAAGCTCGAGTCCACTGCGGGCACCGGGCATTTCTACACCACCACCAAGAACAAGCGCACCATGCCCGAAAAGATGGAGATCAAGAAGTACGATCCCAAGGCGCGCAAGCACGTGATCTACAAGGAAACCAAGCTGAAGTAAGCTCCGGGTCCCGGGTGTTGGCGTCCTGAGGTTCGGAGCGCCGGCCAAATGAAAAAGCCCGCAAATGCGGGCTTTTTCAGTTTCTGGGTTCAGGGAATGTCGAGACTCATGCGTAACAGCGCAACTGCCTGGAAAACTCCCCCAGGGAGGCGATGCCACTGCCCTCGGCCCGGTGACACCAATCCTCGAGCTGCCTGACCAGCTGTTCCTTGGACGAGGTGGATTTCTGCCAGACACTGGCCAGCTCCTGTCGCATGGCATAAAGGGTTGCCAGCACCTTGCTCTTTGCCAGCATGCCTTCAAGGCGTTTCTTCTCCTCGATAGACAGAAAGCCCGGATCACTCTTGAACAGTCGGCTGAACTCGCTACGTTCGGCCTGGGAGATGCCGTGATTGCGCAGGCGTGACACTTCCTCCAGGCAGGTGGCCGCGACAGAGTGGCTGAAGCGGGCCAGCACGTCATAGCGGTGCGTCACCACGGCCTGTAGAGTCGACATGTCGCACCGCATCTTGCCAAGTTCCAGGCGAACCGCTGGTGCCACCTTCTTGACCTTGGCCAGACCAGCCATTTCCATGAGCCGGATGTAGAGCCAGCCAATGTCGAATTCGTACCACTTGTTCGACAGCCGCGCCGACGTGGCGTAGGCGTGGTGGTTGTTGTGCAGTTCCTCGCCACCGATGAGGATGCCCCATGGCACGATGTTGGTGCTGCTGTCCTTGGAGTCGAAGTTGCGGTAACCCCAGAAGTGCCCGATGCCGTTGATGACGCCGGCGGCAAAGAGGGGAATCCAAGCCATCTGCACCGCCCAGATGGTCAGTCCTATGGGCCCGAACAGCACCACGTCGATGATGACCATGATGGCAATGCCCCACTGCGAGCGACCGGTGTAGACATGGCGTTCCAGCCAGTCATCCGGTGTGCCGTGGCCAAATTTCTCGAGGATCTCGGGATCGCGCGACGCCTTGCGATAGAGCTCCGCGCCCTCCCACATGACCTTGTTGATCCCCTCGACCTGCGGGCTGTGAGGGTCGTCGGACGTCTCGCACTTGGCGTGGTGTTTCCTGTGAACCGCTGCCCACTCCTTGGTCACCATGCCGGTGGTCAGCCAGAGCCAGAAGCGGAAGAAGTGGCTGGGAATCGGATGCAGGTCGAGCGCGCGGTGCGCCTGATGACGATGCAGGAAGATGGTCACTCCCGCGATCGTGATGTGTGTCAGTCCCAGCGTTACAAGCACATAACCCCACCAAGGCAGATCTATCAGCCCGTTGATCCCCATTTAACCCCCACAAAGAAAGACTTCGACATCTGAAAACGCCGCTGGCGTCCACCGCCGTCCTTCGAGGTACGGCGCGACGCACGGTTCACGGTCGGCGGGATTGTATCGGAATGGTGACGGCCGGGCCGGAACCGACTGCTGAAGGTTAACGCCATGTTCCGCCGCGGCTTTGATCTGCATCAGGCCTGTCCGTGGCTGGCCGGTGCAGACACGATGCGAACATCGCGTTGCGGGAAGGGTATTTCAATACCCTGGTTCCGAAACTCCTCAAGGATGCGGAGGTTGAGTTCGGACTGCAGGTTGCCGCGCCCCGCCTCCGGATCGCGGATCCAGGCGAAGTAGTCGATGTCGATGCCGTTGTCTCCGAACCCCCGGACGAGGGCGCTCGGCGGTGGGTCGGTCAGCACACGCGGATGCGCGAGAGCGACGGCGCGCAAGGTCTCCAGCACCTGCGGCACGTCGCTGGCGTATCCGACCTGGACCCGGCCATCCACCCGAACCACCCGGTCGGAGTAGGAATGGTTGACCACGGTCGAGGTGATCACCGTCTCGTTGGGAATGAGGTTCTCGGTCCCGTCGAAAGCCCGGACGACGACGTAGCGCACCGTCAGTCGCGTGACTTCCCCGTAGCACTTGTCGATGGTCACCAGGTCGCCCAGCTTGATGGAACGGTCGAGCAGGATCACGAAGCCGCTGACGTAGTTGGCGGCGATCTTCTGCAGGCCGAAACCGAGTCCGACGCCAAGCGCGCCACCGAACACCGACAGCACCGTCACGTCGATGCCCACCAGTGCCAGCGCGATCAGCACCCCCAGCAGCACGAACACCGCGCGCAGAAGCTTCGAGAACACCACGCGCAGGCTGACGTCCATGCGTGAGAGGGCCATGATCCGGCTCTCCGCGACCCGCCCCAGCCAGACCGCGACGATCATGGTGACCGCCATCGCCACCAGGCCGTCGATCAGGGCGAGGGCGGAAATGTCCAGTGCGTTGCCAGGCAGTCGTATCCCGTCCAGCACGCGGCGGATGAGCGGCAGGATGGCCGTGATGTGGAGGACCATCACCGTCCACACGGTCCAGGCGATCGCGCGCTCGGAGTTGCGCACCCAGCTCCCGGTGGGGAAGGCGTAACGCAGCGCGTGCACCGCGAGCCGGACGATGACCAGAGACGACAGCAGGGGTACGGCGACGTCGAGCAGCCGCACCGGAACGAACTGCTCCAGCACCGCGCGCCCCACGATGAGCAGCAACCAGGCGATCACCGGGAACACGATGCGGTCCAGGCCGGCTGCGCCCAGACGCAGTGCCTCGCGGTCGCGGTCCGCCTGGATGCGCGCCTTCCTCAGGTGGGTCCGGGCAACGCGGCCGACGATCCAGGCCAGCAGCAGGGCGCCCGCCAGGACGCCGCCCTGCAACATTGCCCCGGTGGACCCGAGATCGGCCACCAGACGCAGCAGGGGTTCGAACGGCGGGCTGTCGGCGCTCACTGGCACGCCGGAGCCAGGGCGCGCCCCCGACGCCGCGACTTCCGGGTTCAAGGAAGCCGCTCCAGGCAGGCCGCGTAGAACCCGTCGGTGCCATGTAGAAGCGGCAGCAGACGAAGGTGGTCCTCGGGAGCATCCCAGGCCACCCCCTGGCGGGTGAGAATGTCGCGCACCGGGACCCGGCGCCACCCGGGGTGTCGTGAAAGGAAGGCGTCCACAACCGCCTCGTTCTCCTCCGGAAGGAGACTGCAGGTGGCGTAGACCAGCCTGCCCCCGGGCTTCGGCAGACGGCGGCAGAAGCGAGGATCGCGCTTTGCTTGGCAGCGAGTTCCAGCAGTGCCTGTTCACCCATGCGCCACTTCAGGTCGGGGTTGCGGCGCAGCGTGCCGCAACCACTGCAGGGGGCGTCGACCAGGACCGAGTCGATCTTGCCAGCCAGGCGCTTGATGCGTGCATCGGTCTCCGAGTCGATGAGCTGAGGGTGCACATTCGACAGCCTGGAGCGCTTGAGCCGGGGCTTGAGGTTGGCCAGGCGACGCTCCGAGGTGTCGAAGGCATAGACGCGCCCCTCGGAGCGCATCGCGGCGCCGATCGCCAGGGTCTTGCCCCCGGCGCCTGCGCAGAAGTCCACCACCATCTGGCCGCGTCTGGCCTCGAGCAGCATGGCCACCAGCTGGCTGCCCTCGTCCTGCACTTCCACCCAGCCGTCGCGGAACAGCCGGTGTCGTTCGATGGCCGGCTTGCCTTCGAGCCGCACGCCGATCGGCGACAGCGCTGTCGGTGCCGCGGCCATCCCGTCGGCCAGCAGTGCCGGAATGACCTCTTCACGCCGCGTCAGCATCGTGTTGACCCGCAGGTCCAGCGGAGCCGGATCGAGCATGGACAGCCCGATGCGCTCGGCCGTGGCCTCGCCGTGGGCAGCCACCAGGCGTTGGTGGAGCCAGTCCGGCAGCGACAGGCGCACCGCGGCGGGCAGACTCGTCTGGTCCTGCTGCCTGAGTCCGGCCAGCCAGGCGCCTTCGTCACCGCGGAGATAGGGCTGCAGCGATCTCACCGGCCGCCCGGCGACAAACACCAGGGCACACAGGACCAGCGGTCGCGCGGAGCGGCTTCCGGCCAGATGCTCGAGCTTCCTCAGGTGTCGCAGCACGGCGAAGGCCGTGTCCGCGATCACCCCGCGGTCACGGCCGCCGAGCATCGGGTGGTCGCGGAACCAGGCGCGAAGCACCGCATCCGCCGGGCGCTCCATGGGCAGCAGATTCGCCACGGCCGCCATCGCGGCCTCCAGTTGAGGTCGGGTCAGTTCCACGTGCTCATCCGCGGGATCGGGGGTGGCGATCCGGGCTCACGGCGTCCGGGTCGGGGAAACATCGATGCGGGTGACATTCGAGTCGAACGCCGTGCCGTCCTTTTCGACGATACGCACCCGCACCGGCAGCCGGTGATGCGCAGGCGACAGCCAGAACTCGAAGCCGCGACGGTCGTCCGCCGTCTGGACCTTGCGAAAGCGCAGCGTCTCCAGCGTGCCGAGGCGCGTCTTGATGCGCTCCTGTCCCACGAATGCGACTTCGTAGACCGGCAGGCGTCTGCCGTCGGTGACGTGCACCTGGAAGCTGCCGGAGCGCGGCGGTTCGGTGAAGACGAAGGCGTAGGGCAGGCTGGTCTGATCGAGTGTGAAGGCCGGCAATTCCACCACTTCCCGGTCATCGCCTTCGCTGAGCGTGAGTTGCCGCTCGGCCCAGTCGAAACTGGCGGCCTTCGGCGTCTTGCCGGTGCGCTCCTGACGGAAGTAGCTGGGTCGCATGCCCTGCGCCGTGATCAGGCCGCGGCTCTCGCGCCTGTCCTCCAGGCGCTTGAAGGCGCGTGCGATCCCGGCTGTGCGCGCCTCGCTCACCACCCGATACGCCTTGCCGTCCTGCTCGAAGACATCGCGCCCCTCGCCCACGGTCACGCCTGCCATCTCCACCTGGATGCTCAACTCCACGCGCGCCGGCACGGCCTCCGGCGGACGAGGGCGCTCGAGTGCGGTGCCGGGCGACACTCGCGCGGCGGCAGTCTCGGTTGGCGCATCACCTGCCATGGCGGTGGCCAGGGGCCAGACCAGGGCGGGCAGCAACAGGGCCGCGAGGCGCTTCATGGCACCTCGGGCACGCGCAGGGCGCTCGCGAGGAGCGCGCCGCCGCGCAGTGTCACCCGCAGCCCCTGCACCTCGAGGCGATCCTCCAGAAACCAGCGGACGGCGGCGGGCAGCAGCCGGTGTTCCTGTTCCAGCACCCGGGCTGCCAGCGTCCCAGCCGTGTCCTCATCCAGTACCGGTACCGCGGCCTGCGCAACGACGGGCCCGTGGTCCAGGTCTTCCGTGACGAAGTGGACGGTGCAGCCGTGCAGCTTGACGCCGGCATCGAGGGCACGCTGATGAGTATCGAGTCCGGGGAAGGCGGGCAGCAGGGACGGATGGATGTTCATCAGACGTCCGGACAGCGCCTGGACGAATCCACTGGTGAGCACGCGCATGAATCCGGCCAGCACGACGAGCGACGGGCGGTAGGACAGCACCCGTTCCAGCAGGGCGGCGTCGAAGGCTTCACGGTTCGGGAAGGCCTTGTGGTCGACCACGTCGGCCGCGATTCCGTGTGCCCGGGCGGTGTCGAGTCCCCGCGCGTCCGGCCGGTTGCTGATGACGGCGGCCACCGGGAGCCCGGCCTCGATCAAGGCCTGCATGTTGCTGCCCCGTCCCGAGATGAGGGTGACGATGCCGCTCATCGCACCATGGCCTGGGCCTCTTCGGGCGTGCGCGGTTCGACGGTGCCGGCGATCCAGGCCTGCTCCCCGGCCGCTTCGAGCAGGGCGACGGTGCGCTCGGCATCCTCCCGCGCCACCACCATAACCATGCCGATGCCGCAGTTGAAGACCCGGTGCAGTTCCGCATCCTCGATCCGGCCCTGGGCCTGGAGCCACTGGAACACAGGGGGGAGGGACCAGGAATCCCGCTGGATCACGGCCTTGACGCCCTCGGGCAGGACGCGAGGCACGTTCTCGACGATACCGCCGCCCGTGATGTGGGCGATGCCCTTGATCCCCACCTGTTCCAGCAGGGCGAGCACCGGTCGGACGTAGATGCGGGTGGGCGCGAGCAGCGTCTCGCCGAGGGTTGATCCGCCGAACGCGGCACCCAGGTCGGCGCCGGAGACCTCGACGATGCGCCGCACCAGGGAGTAGCCATTCGAGTGCGGACCGCTGGAGGCGAGGGCGACCACTGCGTCTCCCGCGGCGATCGTCCTGCCGTCGATGATCCTGGATTTCTCGACCACGCCCACGGCGAAGCCGGCGAGGTCGTACTCGCCGTCCGGATACATGCTGGGCATTTCGGCTGTTTCGCCGCCGATGAGCGCGCATCCGGCCTGCCGGCAACCCTCGGCGATGCCTGCGACCACCGCGGCCGCGGTGTCCACGCGCAGCCGTCCGCAGGCGAAGTAGTCGAGGAAGAACAGGGGTTCGGCACCCTGTACCAGGATGTCGTTGACGCTCATGGCCACGAGGTCGATGCCGACGGTGTCGTGTCGATCCAGCTGGAAGGCGAGCTTGAGCTTGGTACCGACGCCATCCGTGCCCGACACGAGCACCGGTTCCTTGTAGCGGCGGGGCACCTCGAACAGCGCGCCGAAGCCACCGATGCCGGCGAGCACGCCATCGCGCAACGTGGAGCGCGCCAGCGGCTTGATGCGTTCCACCAGGGCGTCACCGGCATCGATGTCGACGCCGGCGTCTTTGTAGGTCATGCCGGGAGTGGCGCCGGCGGGCTGGGTCATGTTCGGGGCTCTGACGAAGGAATGGATGGGAAGCGATGTCCGCTCGGCGTCGGGCCGGCAGGCCGGGCCCGCGCGCGTCTGACGGGCGCCTGCACGCCCCTCGTGCATCGAGCATGTGATTCTACCGGATCGACGCCTGCGGGCCGTCCCGGTCATGGCCTGTGACACGCGTATGCCCCCCGCGCGGCCTTTCCGCGATAATCCACCGGATGAAGCAATTGGCATTGGGCATCAGGCTCGAGGTGGACCTCGGTTTCGACGAGTCGATCGTCGGGCGCAACGTGGAACTGCATCACAGGCTGCGCCAGTTGCTCGCCACCGAGGGGGGCGAGCGTTTCGTCTACCTCTGGGGGCCGTCCGGCAGCGGCAGAACGCACACACTGCGGGCCTGCGAGATCGAGGCGCTGCGGCGGGGTCTGGTCGCCATCCGCTGGCCCGACGGGGGTGATTCCGGGCAGGTGCCGGTCCACGCCCTGGTGCTGGTGGACGACGTCGATCTCCTGTCGGCAGAGGCACAGGTCACCCTGTTCCACCTGTTCAACCGAATGCGGGATGCCGGCGAGGGAGGCATGGTGGCGGCGGGCGAGCACCCCCCGGCGAGTCTGGGCCTGCGCCCCGATCTGCGCACGCGGCTTGGGTCGGGGCTGGTCTACCAGCTCCATCCCCTGTCTGACGAGGAGAAGCTCGAGGCCATAGAGTGCCATGCGCGTGCGCGGGGGGTCCCAATCGGGCGCGACGTCGCCCGCTATCTGCTGACGCGTTCTGACCGCGACCTGCGGACCCTGCTGGCCACCCTGGACCGACTGGACCGCAGTTCCATGGAGCGCCACCGCCCGCTCACGATTGCGCTGTTGCGCGAGGTCCTGCGCGATGGCTGACTCACCACGACCTCACCCAGCAATACGGACACGCCATGAAACTCGCGTTATTCGATCTCGACAACACCCTGCTCGCTGGCGACAGCGACTTCGAGTGGGCGCAATACCTGATCTCCCGCGGCGTGCTCGACCGCGAGGTCTACGAGGCGCGCAACCTCGAGTTCTACGAGCAGTATCGTGCCGGGACGCTCGACATCCACGAGTTCCTCGATTTCCAGCT
>Ga0169931_10005876_pt1 | contig 18647 bp, 12 predicted proteins | sample Kivu_15m_20L_FD_129675 | JGI IMG/M metagenome (GOLD analysis project Ga0169931, IMG submission 129675) | Freshwater microbial communities from Lake Kivu, Western Province, Rwanda to study Microbial Dark Matter (Phase II) - Kivu_15m_20L... | ecosystem: Environmental > Aquatic > Freshwater > Lake... | reverse complement strand
GCATCGCCCATGCCCTTGATGGCCTGGGCGAACTGCCAGTACACCTCAGGATCGTGGGGGTTGCCGAAATTGAGGCAGTTGGTGACACCACAGGGTTCACCGCCGGTGCAGGCGATGTTGCGCGCAGCCTCGCTGACGGCGATCATGGCACCGGTGCAGGGGTCGGCGTGCACGTAGCGGCCGTTGCAGTCAACGGTCACCGCGAGGCCCTTGCCCGTCTCCTTCACCAGGATGAGGCCTGCATCCGAAGGCGCGTTGGTGCTCATGTTGTTGGTGCGCACCATGGTGTCATATTGCTCAGACACCCATCGCTTGCTGGCGATGTTGGGGCTGGCGAGCATATCATAGGCCACTGTGCGCAGGTCGTCCGGTTCAGCGATGGCGGTCGCGTCGAAGCGCTTGTTCTCTGCAATGTAGGCCGGCTCCTTCTGATCGCGCACATACACCGGCGCACCACCACCGAGCACCAGGCTTTCTGCGGGTACTTCGGCAATGAGCTCGTTGTTCATGAAGTAGCGTAGGGTGTTACCCGCAGTGACGGTGCCGATCTCCACGCAGTTGAGGTCCCACTTGTCGAAGATGGCCTTCACTTCGGCCTCACGTCCCTTCTTCACCACCACCAGCATACGCTCCTGGCTTTCGCTGAGGAGGATCTCCCAGGCGCGCATCCCTTCCTGACGCGTGGGCACCCGGTCGAGGTGGATGTCCATGCCGCTCTCCCCCTTGGCGCTCATTTCACTGGTGCTGCAGGTGATCCCGGCAGCACCCATGTCCTGCATGCCGATGATGGCATCGGTCTGCGCCAGTTCCAGGGAGGCCTCCAGGAGCAGCTTCTCCATGAAAGGGTCGCCCACTTGCACAGCAGGCAGGTCGTCCATGCTGGTCTCGGTGATGTCCTTGCTGGCGAAGCTGGCGCCGTGGATCCCATCCTTTCCGGTGCTGCTGCCCACGATGAATACGGGGTTGCCCACTCCGTGGCTGGTGGCGCTGATCACCTTGTCGGTGCGGACGATGCCCACGCTCATGGCGTTCACCAGCGGGTTGGTGGTGTAGCATGGGTCGAAGTAGACCTCGCCTCCGAGCACGGGCACACCGAAGGCATTGCCGTAGTCGCCGATGCCCTTCACCACACCCCGCATGTGCCAGCGGCTGCGCGCTTCGCTGCTGATGTCACCGAAGCGGAGGCTGTTGAGCTGTGCGATGGGACGGGCGCCCATGGTGAAGATGTCGCGATTGATACCGCCCACGCCGGTGGCCGCGCCCTGGTAGGGTTCGATGGCGCTGGGGTGGTTGTGGCTCTCGATCTTGAAGGCGCAGGCCCAGCCATCGCCGATGTCCACCAGGCCGGCGTTCTCCTGCCCGGCCTCGGCCAGCAGCTTCGGTCCACTGCGGGGCAGTGTCTTCAGCTGCGTGATGGAGTTCTTGTACGAGCAGTGCTCGCTCCACATGGCGCTGAAGATGCTGAGCTCGGTGAAATTGGGCTGCCGGCCGAGGATCTCCTGAATACGGTCGAATTCCTCGGGCAGCAGTCCGAGCTTCCGGGCGGTGTCCACGCCGGCGGGCGCGGTGTCGGGGTTGGCGGTGGTTGTGGACATGATGCGTGCGACAAAGGTACCGCCCGGAGGTTGGATCTCCACTGCGCATTGCAGCCGCCTTGGGTGCTCTACCTTGGCGGCATGGCAGGCATGGTCCTGGCTGCGGGTTACGCGGCGCTCATATTCTACTTGCTTCGGCGCTGGTCCGGCGTGCTGGTGGATGGACCCGGCTTCCATCGGCTGGCGATGCTGTTCCTTTTGAAACTGGCTGCCGCCACCCTGCTGTGGGTGATCTACACGCGGATCTATCCGGACCGTTCGACGGCCGACCTGTTCAAGTATTTCGATGATGGCATGGTGATGTACGGCGCCCTGCACGAAGCACCGTTGGACTATGTGCGCATGCTCTTCGCGATAGACAACGATGCGCCGCATTTCGACGTGACGTACTACCAGCGGATGAACAACTGGTACCGGGCGTTCGAGACCGGTTTCTACAACGACGCCCACACGATGATCCGCTACAATGCGGTGTTCGGGCTGTTCTCCTTCGGACACTTCGCGGTACATGTGGTACTGGCCGCCGGGGTTGCCACATGGGGCTGTGCATTGTTGTACAGGGCATTGCTCAGATTGGCGCCCCACGGTTCCCACGCCTTGTTGATCGCGATCTTCCTGCTGCCCACTGTCGTGTTGTGGTCGAGCGGCGCCTTGAAGGAGAACTTGTTGGTGGCAGGACTTGGTGCCGCACTGTGGGGGCTATGCGCGGGCCCGAACGCATCATCGGCCCAGCGCGCGGCGGCCTTGTTCCTGGGCATTTCCGTGTTGTTGCTGGTGAAGAGCTACGTGTTCCTAAGTTTATTGCCAGGCGCGTTGGCATGGGCGCTCAGCCAGGGCCGTCAGCAGCACACGTGGAGCTGGTTCGCGATGACGCATGGGCTGGTGCTTATAACCGTCCTGGTGATCGGCCAGAACCCTGCGTTGAACATGCCGGAGATCCTGGCCCGTCAGCAGACCGACTTCCTGAACATGGCGCGCGATGTGAAGGCGGGAAGCATGGTCACCCTTCCAGCGCTGGACGGCACGTGGGCAAGCCTGCTGAAGGCAGCACCCCATGCGCTGTACATGAGCTTCCTTTCGCCCTTGACAATGCTCACGCACGGAGGGCTCGGCGCGATCGCCGCGCTGGAAGGCGCCCTGGTCCTGTGCCTTGTTCTCCTGCTTGTCGTTCGTTCGCGCCCTGGCGTTGTTGACCTTCCTGTACTGTTATGGTGCCTGTCGTTCCTGGTGATCCTGGGGCTATTGATCGGTTGGACCACACCGGTGATCGGTGCCCTGGTACGCTACCGCCTTCCACTCCTACCCTTCCTGATACTGGCCGCGCTGGCCCTACGTGCACAGCCTTCTGCTGGAAATCAACCTGCATCCTGATGTCCACCCGCATTCCTTCCGTTCTGATCTACTTGAGCGCGCTGCTGCTCACGGCCTGCGCCTTTCAGCATGAACAGGCCGATGTGGTGCTGCACAACGGACACATCCACGTGCTTGACGAGACCAAGCAGGAGCACCAAGCCATGGCGATCCGCGCCGGGCGCATTGTGGAAGTGGGCGCCGAACGCCAGATCCTCAACAAGTACAAGGCCGACCGGGTCATCGATCTGGCGAACGCCCATGTGTACCCGGGCTTCATCGACGGACATTGCCACTTTCTCGGCTATGGACTGAACGCCCTGAAGGCAGACCTGCATGGCAGCGCGAGTTGGGAAGAGGTATTGGAGCGGACCAAGGCACATGCTTCCGCCCATCCGGACAGGACCTGGGTGTTGGGTCGTGGCTGGGACCAGAACCGCTGGGCGGACCGCAGCATGCCGGACAATGCGGCGCTCAACGCGCTCTTCCCCGATCGTCCGGTACTGTTGCAGCGGGTGGATGGTCACGCAGCGGTGGTGAACGATGCGGCCATGCGCGCGGTGGGCTTCGACCCTAACCGACCCATCGAAGGCGGAATGGCGGAGGTGCGCAATGGCAAGCCCACGGGACTCTTGTTGGACAACGCTGTGGCGGTCTTCCAGCGCATCTTCGATCAGGCTGACGAAGCCACCAAGCGGGAGGCCTTGTTGAAAGCGCAGGCGGACTGTTTCGAGGCCGGATTGACGATGGTGGTGGATGCGGGGTTGGACACGGGCAGCATCAACCTGATCCGCGCCATGCAACGCACCGGTGAACTGAAGATGCGCGTTTACGCCATGGTGGCCGATGCACCGGAACACCTCGCGCACTTCGCTCGTGTGGGCCCCATCCAAGAAGAACGGTTGCAGGTGCGGAGTGTCAAGGTCTATGCCGACGGAGCCTTGGGTTCACGGGGTGCGCTGTTGAAGGCACCCTACAGCGACAAGCACGACCATCACGGTCTGCAACTGGCCGATCGCGCGCACTTCGCCGAGGTCGCTGCCTGGTGCAAGGAACATGGCTTCCAAATGAACACACACTGCATCGGCGACAGTGCCAACAAGCTGCTCCTGGACGTTTACGGCGAGGTATTGGGCGGCACCAACGACCTGCGCTGGCGGATCGAACACGCTCAGGTGGTATCGCCCGGGGATCGTCCGCTCTTCGCACGTTACAGCATCGTCCCCAGTGTACAGCCGACCCACGCCACCAGCGATGGGCCATGGGCCGAAGAACGATTGGGTGGCGGGCGCATCGGCCATGCCTATGCCTACAAGGACCTGTTGCGTACCCTGGGTCTTGTGGCCTTGGGCACGGACTTCCCGGTGGAGGGCATCGATCCGCTGCAGACCTTCCGCAGCGCAGTGCTGCGCCAGGATGCGAAGGGCTGGCCCGACCGGGGCTACCGGACCGAGAACGCGCTCACTGCCAAGGAAGCACTGCGCGGCATGACCATCTGGAACGCGCTGGCCACTTTCAATGAGGCCGACCTGGGGACGCTGGAGGCTGGAAAATGGGCTGACCTGACGGTGGTGAACATGGATCTGGCAACTGCTGACAAGGCGGTTTTGGATAAGGCCCGTGTGCTGTCCACATACATCCGCGGCGAACAGGTGCACTGACCCATCTTTGTGCCGACCATGGCAGCCGGTGCGTTCGTCATATCCCTGGACTTCGAGCTCTTCTGGGGCATGCGCGACAAGCGCACCCTGGCGGACTATGGTGGACACATCCGCGGAGTGCGGGCCGCGCTTCCACGCATGTTGGAAGCCTTCGAGCGCCATGGTGTGAAGGCCACGTTCGCCACGGTTGGACTGCTGTACCACGCAGAGCGGGAGGCTCTGCTGAAGTCGCTACCAACGATCACACCAACCTACAGGAACGCCGGACTATCGCCGTACAACGGACACTTCGACACCATCGGAACGAACGAACAGCAGGATCTGCATCATTTCGGCGCGGGTTTGATCCGGCTGATCTTGGAGCATCCCCAGCACGAATTGGCCTGTCACACTTTTTCGCACTACTACTGCCTGGAAGAGGGACAGACCGCCGAGCAGTTCAAGGCGGACCTGCGTGCTGCGGAACGTGCTGCGGGCTTGTTCGGTGTGAAGCGCCGGAGCCTGGTCTTTCCACGCAACCAGTTCAATGCGGCTTATCTGAACATCTGTCGCGAAGAGGGCATCATTGCCTATCGCGGTAATGAGACGAGCTGGTTATACACCGCACGGAACGCTGCGCAGGAGTCGCTCTTCAGGCGAGCGATGAGGCTGCTGGACACCTGGCTGCCCCTCAGCGGGGCGAACGTGCATCCGATGCCTGATGGTCATGAACTGCCGGTGAACGTACCAGCCAGCCGCTTCCTGCGACCGTTCGATCCGCGCACCGCATTGCTGGAGCCGCTCAAGCTCCGGCGTATCACCCGCGCGATGGACCACGCGACAGCCACAGGTTCGCTGTTCCATTTATGGTGGCATCCGCACAACTTCGGTGTTCACCTCGACGAGAACATGCGCCTTCTTGAGCAGATCCTCGCTCATTTCGCACACCTGAGGAACCGTGATGAAATGCGGAGTATGACCATGGGCGAAGTGGCAGCCGAGGCCATTGCCCAAGGCGGACATGCCGATCGGATCCGGATGCCATGAGCGCGCGCAGAACAGAGCCCCCCGAGCCCGGTACGTGCACCCTTGTCCGTATCCTGGGCGAATCCGTGCGACCCGGGGAGACACGGACGCTCGACCTTCAGGTGGCGCGCCTGTACACGCGCACCCGGGTGGAGATCCCCGTGGTGGTGCATCGTGCGCCCGAGGATGGTCCGGTGCTGATGGTGCTGGCCGGTGTCCATGGCGACGAGGTGAACGGCATCGATAGTACGCGGCGCCTCCTGACAGACCTGGCCGAACGGCCGCTTGAACGAGGCACCTTGGTGGCGATCCCCATCCTCAATGTGTTCGGCTTCCTCGCGATGCAACGCGAGCTACCCGATGGCCGCGACCTGAACCGCTTCTTCCCTGGCGCGCCGAACGGATCATTGGCGAGTCGCCTGGCACATGCACTGGTGACCGAGGTGCTTCCTGCGGTGGATGTTGTGATCGACCTGCACAGCGGCGCGGACCAGCGTTACAATCATCCGCACGTGCGGTTCACGGAAGGCGACGAGGGTTCGTGGGAGATCGCGCAGGTGTTCGACCCACCCTTGGTGTTGCGCGCACCGATCAGGGAGAAGTCGATCCGTTCGCACCTCAACCACCTGGGCAAGCGCTATATCCTGTTCGAGGGTGGCAAGGCCCGGAGCCTGGACGAAGATGCCGTGCGTGAGGCGCACCGGGGCATAACGCGTGTGATGGAGCACCTGGGGCTATGGAACGGACCTTCGGACCACACGCGAGGCACATCGCTGCTTACATCGTCAAAATGGGTGCGTGCACCGATGGCCGGTCTCTTCCATCCCGTGATGGAGAACGGCTCCAAGGTGGACAAGGGCATGGTGCTCGGACTGGTCAGCGACCCCTATGGTGAGTCGGTGCGGCAGGTGCGCGCACCATTCGGTGGTCACATCATCTGTGTGAACACCTCCCCGGTGGTGAACCAGGGAGATGCCCTTTTCCACCTCGGGCTGCCTTGATCATCGATCCTTGGTGAACCGGACAGGGGACCATTGCGCATCATCGGGACCGCACAGCAGATAGGTTCCGGGTGCGAGGCCCGAAATGTCAAGCGGCTGTGCGCCTCCAGATACGATGCGGGTGCGCACTACCACCCGTCCGGCACCATCGATCACCTCGACCTCGCAGGGTGATGCCAGCTCCATGAAGAGCACGGATCCGGCAGGACTGGGCCAGATGCGCGGCGCGTTGGCTTCCGTCACATCCAGTCCGGTGATGATCACCTGAAGGCTGTCACTGGTGCTGCTGCATCCGTTCCCATCGAACACCTGTACCTGGTACCATCCGCCGTTCTCAGCCGCGTAAGAGATCTCCGTTGCCCCGTTGATGGGGGCTCCGTTCAGGAACCACTGATAGCCGGCCGCAGCCGTGCTGGTAAGCAGGCCTTCGCTCTCTGTGACCACGGGCACCGGGGGGGCGGCGAGCACATCCAGCAGGAGGGTGTCGCTGAGGCCGATGCAACCGGAAGCATTGCTGACCTGCACGCTTACGGCAAGTGTTGTATCAACCACGATGGAAGGCCCGCTTTCACCGGTGCTCCAAGCATAGGTGTCCATCGGCTCCGCGGTGGTCACCTCCACCGTGGTTCCCGCACAGAACGGGTCATCACCTGTAAGCTGCAGCAAGGGATAGGGCCCGCTGGAAGTGAGCGCTGCGAAGGCATCCAACTTTCCAACGCCCCACCGGGTATTGGGCACGGTACCGGTGAACACATCGGTGCGGGCCGTTGAAAGCAACGCGTTCTTCACCTCAGCTGCCGTGGCCAGGGGACACTTCTGCAGGTAGAGCGCAGCGGTACCGGCCACCACAGGCGATGCTGCGGAGGTTCCTCCACCGCGCACGTGCCAGCCTCCCGCATCAACGGTGAACGGGTTGCTTGCGATGCTTGTCTGGAGTATGGCGAGTGTGGGTGCTGTGAAGATGATGCTGCCCGGGGCCGCCAGATCGGGCTTCATGAGCCCGTTACGCGCAGGGCCTGCTGACGACGGTGAAGCGATGCTGTCCTCCCGGCCTGCAACTGTCTGGGGGGCCCCGAGGTAATCGATGTACGAGGTCTCGTTCTGGTAATTGGCCACGGTGAGGACATGGGGCGAACAGGCCCACGAATCAACGATGTGCTGTTGCCGGTCGGGCAGCACATAGTGAACCGCGGCCGGGAGCGTGGTGGTGCTGGGGGCCACCGCATCCATGGAGGAGTACCCGAAGCTGGATGAGCTCCAGATATCGAACATGCCCGAGCCGGTGGTCATGAAACGGAACCGGTACGTGGTCGAATCCGGCTCGCGCATGTGGACCTGCATGTTGTACTGGCCTCCCCGCTGCACCGCGTAGTAGTCGACCACGCCGATGCGGTTGCCGCTGAAACTCCAGAGCGTGTCGGTGACCACCGTGCCCAGCACCTCGGAAATGCTGTGGAAGGGAGTGCGCCCGCGGTAGCGCAGCGGGGACGGACGATCCGCACCGACGGCGAAGCGTACGTTGTCGAAGTCCGCAGCATCGGCCCACAGGTCGAAGAAGACAGCCGGGTAACCGAGTGCGCTGCTCGCGTTCCTGCGGAACCAGGTCCAGCTCGTATCGCTGTCAACTTGGGTACGCAGATGGTACGGGGCGAGATCGTTGGAGTTACCTGCCGCACAGACCAGGACACGCCCACCCTGCGCCAGTAACTGATCATCGATGAACAGCGCAGCTGCGTCGAGCGCGTCGTGGGACCCGAAGTAGGTGCCGAGGCTGGCGTTGATGACCGCGGGGCGACCAAGTGCGGCGGCCTCATCGAAAATATACTTCACACCATCGGCCACCACGCTACGCCAGTTGGGGGCATTGAACTTGGACGACACAACGATGAACCCACCATCGGGAGCCACTCCCTTGTGCCTGCCGTTGGCCGCCCCATTCCCACCGAAGATGCCCGTCACGGAGGTGCCATGTCCATTATATCCGGCCTGGTCCACGGAGGTCATGGTGCCGTTGTTGATATCTGCGGAGGTCCAAACCTGGCCGTAGCCATAGGGTTGCGGGGTGCGGGTGGGATGAACACCGAGCGTTTGGTCCCAGTATTTCAGGATGCGCGTTGTTCCGTCGGGGGCCAGGTAATCGGGGTGTTGCGGATCCATGCCCGAATCGATGATGCCGAGGACGACACCCTCGCCGGTATACCCTTGCAACAATGGCGCATCGCCACGGTGGATCTCGTTCACACGGCTCTTCACACGCATCGAGTCGTTAAGGGTGACGCTCCTGTCCAGGCTGAACTCGAAGAAATGCACCGCAGGCTCCTGCGCCAGAGCGTGCACCCGGGAAACAGGTACGCGTGCGCTCACCACCCCTTCACGGCTCATTTTCACCTGGCCGCCATGGAGCAACACGGCCGCTGCCGCCGCATCGCGCGGACCACGCACGAACAGGTCCACCGCCGCATCGGGCGCATGCTGTTGCTTGAGGAACGCCTGCAGGGGGAAGTTCATCTTCTGCGCATACTGCGCGTGCGACAGGCTGGTGGAAAAGCATACGGCGGCGAGGAGCAGGATGCGGATCATGGTCACGTAGTTACGTTTGAATGGGGCGCTCCAGTCGTGTGTAGTGGGGAAGCATCGGCAGGAAATGGAACGTACCTCTCACACCACCAAGTTGACAGCAATAATGCACCATGCCATTGGTGATCATGAGATACGGCACTTGGAACACCGAATTATAACGCCCGGCCTGATCGAAGGTTCGTTGTGTGATGGCCACGTGGGGCGCCTTGCATTCCAGCAGGAGGACCGGTCGCCCCTGGGCGTCGAAGACCAGGGCATCGGTCCGCTGGGCCCTTCCGTTCATCCTGAGCCCGTGTTCAACAGCGATGCGGCCGGGAGGGTAACCGAGGTCTTGCACCAGGTGGTTCAGGAAATGCTGGCGCACCCATTCCTCCGGTGTTGCGGCCACCCACTTACGGCGCAAGGGGTCGAAGAGGAGGACGGCACCCGCCTCCTGCTTAAGTTTGACCCCATGGTCGGGCAGTGCGAGCTGTTGCATACCGGTCGACATACCCACAAAAGTGCACACCAAGGAGGACATCGTGCGGAACTGGCTGCCCCGGTACACCGGAATGCCGTTGGAAGCGTTCAAGCCACACATCCTGCTCACCAACTTCGACAACTACCTGGATATCTTCTGCCAGCAGACCGGGGCGGAGATCAAGGTGAAGGACAAGGCCATGAAAGTGGCTGTGGCGGAGGACATGGTGATGATCAACTTCGGCATGGGCAGCCCCAACGCAGCCACGCTGATGGACCTGCTGAGCGCCATCGACCCTCGCGCGGTGCTGTTCCTTGGCAAGTGCGGCGGACTGAAGAAGAAGAACCAGTTGGGTGACCTGATCCTGCCCATAGCAGCCATCCGGGGAGAGGGCACCAGCAACGATTATTTCCCCGAGGAGGTGCCTGCCCTTCCGAGCTTCATGATACACCGGGCGGTGAGCGGCGTGATCCGCGACATGGACCTGGACTACTGGAGCGGTACGGTGTATACCACCAACCGGCGGGTCTGGGAGCACGATGTGGAGTTCAAGGAGCGGTTGCGTCTCATGCGGTGCATGGCCATTGACATGGAGACGGCCACCCTGTTCATGACGGGCTTTGCCAACAGCATCCCCACCGGGGCCCTGCTGCTGGTGAGCGACCAGCCGATGGTGCCCTGGGGGGTGAAGACCAGCGCCAGCGACGCCAAGGTGACCGGTTCATTCGTGGAGACCCACGTGCGTGTGGGCATTGCCGCCCTGCGCGAGATCATCAACGAGGGACGGAGCGTGAAACACCTGCGCTTCGAATGAGCGTCATCGACGATTACAAGAAACTGATGCTGGAGGTGCGGTCTGGCACCTTCAAGCCGGTATACCTGTTGCACGGCGAGGAGAGCTTCTTCATCGACCGCATCGCTGACGAGGTCGAGCACCTCGCTCTGGCGGATCACGAGCGCGACTTCAACCAGACCATCCTGTACGGAAGGGACGCCAACCACGAGACGGTGAAGGACACCTGCCTGCGCTTTCCGATGATGGCCGAGCGGCAGCTGGTCATCGTCCGCGAGCTGCAGAACTGGCGTATCGACGAGCTTGAAAAACTGGAGTCCTACCTGGTGAAGCCCACACCCACGACGGTGCTGGTGTTGTGCCACAAGCACAAGAAGGTGGATGGGCGCAAGGGCGTGATCAAGGCCGTGCTGAAGGGTGGAGGCAGCGTGCTGTTGAGCGAGAAGGTGAAGGATGACAAGTTGCCCGACCTGCTGATGAGCGTGGCCAAGAGCCAGAAGCGCCGCCTGGGACCGACCGAGGCGCAGTTGCTGGCCAGTCACCTGGGCAGCGACCTTGCAAAAGCCGTGAAGGAAGTGGAGAAGCTTTGCCTGGTGACGGAGGAAGGCGGCCAGATCAGCAGTGACCACATCCAGCGTTTCGTGGGCATCAGCAAGGAATACAATGTGTTCGAGTTGCAGGCGGCCATCGGCATGCGCAACACCGCCAAGGCACAGCAGATCGCTGCACACTTTGCCGCGGACCCCAAGGACAACCCCCTGGTGCTCACGATCGGCTTCCTGAACACCTATTTCAACAAGGTGGCGATGGTGCATACGCTGGCCGGGAAAAGCCCCCAGGAAATGGCCTCCGCACTGAAGGTGAACCCCTATTTCCTGAAGGACTATCAATCCGCAGCCCGTAACTACCCGCTCGCCAGGCTTGTGGAGATCCAGCGCCACCTTCGGCAATGTGACCTGCAGAGCAAGGGTGTGGGCGGTGCCAGTGCGGGTGACGGGGAGCTGCTGCGGGAGTTCCTGGCCAAGGCCATGTCCTGATCACCACCGGTGCCGGACAAGGCTTCCAACGGTGTACGCAACCGCGGCGGCCGCTACGGGAGCATTCCGCTACCTTAGCGCCCCTTCGCAAGGAACAGCACCCATGAGCCTTCTTTCCCGCCGCGCGCTTACCGGCCTCTGCATCCTCCTGTCCATCGGAGCATGGGCACAGACCGGCACCATCCGCGGATTCGTCTATGACAAGTCCACCGGGGAACCCGTGATCTTCACCAACGTGATCCTGAAGGGCACCACCACCGGGGCGGCCACGGATGTCAACGGCTACTATTCCATCAGCAAGGTGCAGCCCGGCAGCTACACCCTGATGGTCACCTACCTGGGCTACGATACGCTAAAGAAGCAGGTGACGGTGGCGCGCGACCAGATCATCACCGAGAAGCTCTTACTCACCAAGAGCGCCATCCAGATCAAGGAATTCGAGGTATCGGGTGAGAAGCAGGAAGCCCAGACCCAGGTGCGCATGAGCGTGACCAAGCTGACCCCGAAACAGATCGAACGGATGCCTTCGGTGGGCGGAGAGGCGGACCTGGCCCAATACCTGCAGGTGGTGCCCGGCGTGATCTTCACCGGTGACCAGGGGGGGCAATTGTATGTCCGTGGCGGGTCGCCCATCATGAACAAGGTGATGCTGGACGGCATGGTCCTTTACAACCCCTTCCACAGCATCGGCCTTTTCAGCGTGTTCGACAACGACATCATCCGAAACGCGGACATCTACACCGCCGGCTTCAATGCAGAGCATGGTGGCCGCGTGAGCTCGGTGATGGACATCACCACCCGTGACGGGAACAAGACGCGCCTGAGCGGCAAGGTCGGCGCCAGCACCTTCGCGGCCAAGGCCATGCTGGAGGGTCCCTTGAAGAAGCAGACCGAGCCCGGATCGGGTTCATCCTCCTTCCTCCTGAACGCACGTCACTCCTACCTTGACCAGAGCAGCAAGACCTTCTACACGTTCGTTGACACGGCCGGTCTGCCGTTCTACTTCACCGACCTGTACGGCAAGCTCTCCTTCAACGGCGCCAACGGCAGCAAGGTGAACCTGTTCGGTTTCAACTTCACGGACGGTGTGAACTACCAAGGCGTAAGCGACCTGCAGTGGAAGAATTGGGGTGCCGGCACCAACTTCGTGCTCGTTCCATCAGGATCGGCAGTGCTGATCGACGGTACGTTCGCCTTCAGCAACTATGGCATCAGCCTTCAGGAGGCCGAGCTCGATCCGCGCACGAGCGACATCGCCGGCTTCAACGCGGGATTGAACTTCAAGTACTTCATGGGCGAGGACGAAGCACGGTACGGCGTGGAGATCCTCGGCTTCCGCACCAACTTCAGCTTCTTCAGCAACGTGGGCACCCGGTTCGTGCAGGAGGAGAACACGTCGGAGATCGCAGGCTATTTCAACTACCGCAAGAACCTCGGCAAGGTCATCATCGATCCGGGTATCCGCCTGCACTACTATGCCTCGCTCAGCGTGGCCAATGTGGAGCCGCGTTTCGGGATGAAATGGAACATCACCGATGATCTTCGCTTCAAGGCCGCTGCAGGCCGTTACAGCCAGAACCTCGTAGCTGCCAACAGCGACCGCGATGTGGTGAACCTGTTCTACGGTTTCCTTTCGGCACCGGAGAACCTGCCGGACAATGTGACCCTGCGTGACGGCAGCACACGCGAGGTGAAGGACCCGCTCCAGCGCGCGAACCACTATGTGACCGGCTTCGAGTACGACCTGAGCCGCGAACTGACGGCGAATTTCGAGGTCTATTACAAGGACTTCAGGCAGGTGACCAACCTGAACCGGAACAAGTTGTTCAACGACACGCAGGAGTTCGCGGACAAGCCTGACGAGTTGAAGAAGGATTATATCGTGGAGACGGGTCAGGCCTATGGGGCGGACCTGCAGCTGAAGTACGAGAAGGGCAACATGTACCTGTGGGGAGTATACAGCTACACCTTCGTGGACCGGTTCGATGGCGTTCAGGAATACAACCCGGTATGGGACCGCCGCCACAACGTGAACCTGGTGGCGAGCTACGCCTTCGGCAAGTTCGATGCATGGAAGGTGAACGTGCGCTGGAACTACGGCAGCGGGTTCCCCTTCACGCAGACCCAGGGGTTCTACGGCGCACAGGACTTCCAGGGCAACATCGGCACGGACTATACCACCAGCAATGCCGACCTGGCCACCATCCTGGGACCGCTGAACCAGGGTCGCCTGCCCACCTACCACCGGATGGACGTGGGTGTCACCAAGCAATGGAAGCTGGACGAGCACAAGCTCATTGAGCTGGACCTCAGCCTCACCAATGCGTACGACCGGGAGAATATCTTCTACTTCGACCGGGTGCGGTTCGAACGCGTGAACCAGCTGCCGTTGCTGCCCAGCGCCGGGGTGAGCTTCCGCTTCTGAACCGATCCTGAGCGTCGGTCGTCCGATGCGTTCAGGAGCGCTGCCAACACTTACTGAGACGGCAGGAAAGAATCGGTCGATCCATGAGCAAGAGGGTGCGAGGGTTAGAGAGCGGGAGCGCTCATACTCTCGCACTCTCTTACCCTTTCACCCAAAACGACAACGTGCGAAGTATGACCGGATCTTTGCCACCGACTCAGTATCTTTACACCCCGTGATCGCCGATCTATCCCGGCGCTCGCAAGCGGCGATGACGGGTTCCACCAAGTACATTTTCGTCACCGGGGGGGTAACCTCCTCACTCGGCAAGGGCATCATCAGTGCCAGCCTGGCCAAGTTGCTTCAGGCCCGTGGGTTCACGGTCACCATCCAGAAGCTGGACCCGTACATCAATGTGGACCCGGGTACGCTGAACCCGTATGAGCACGGGGAGTGCTTCGTGACGGAGGATGGCGCTGAGACCGATCTGGACCTGGGCCATTACGAGCGTTTCCTGGACGTGCCGACGAGCCAGGCCAACAATGTCACCACCGGACGGATCTACCAGAACGTCATCAACAAGGAACGGCGCGGCGAATACCTGGGCAAGACCGTGCAGGTGATCCCGCACATCACCGACGAGATCAAGCGCCACATCCAGGCATTGGGGCGCAAGGGCATCTACGACTTCGTGATAACGGAAGTGGGAGGCACTGTGGGCGACATCGAAAGCCTGCCCTACGTGGAGAGCATCCGCCAGTTGAAATGGGAGAAGGGCAAGGACTGCCTCACCATCCACCTCACGCTACTCCCCTACCTGCAGACCAGCGGCGAGCTGAAGACCAAGCCCACCCAGCATAGCGTGAAGGAGCTCCTGAGCCTGGGCGTGCAGCCGGATGTGCTCGTGTGCCGCACGGAACATCCCATGCAGAAGGGCATGAAGGACAAGATCGCCTTGTTCTGCAACGTGGACCCAACAGCAGTGATCGAGAGCCGCGATGCGCAGACCATCTATGATGTGCCCCTGATGATGCAGGAGGAAGGCTTGGACACCGTGGTCCTTCAGAAGCTGGGCATTTCAGGGTACCCGGAAGCCGATCTGCGATCGTGGAGCGACTTCCTTCACCGTTACAAGGAACCGAAGCGCGAGGTGCACATCGGATTGGTGGGCAAGTATGTGGAACTCCACGACGCCTACAAGAGCATCAAGGAAGCCTTGGAGCATGCGGGCGCAGAGAACGAGACCAAGGTGCATATCAAGTGGGTGCACAGCGAGAAGCTCAATGCGAAGAACATCGCCAAACAGCTGGCCGGCCTGAGCGGCATCGTGGTGGCACCCGGCTTTGGCAACCGTGGCATTGAAGGCAAGATCGAGGCCATCCGCTACGTGCGCGAGAACGGCATCCCGTTCCTGGGCATCTGCCTGGGCATGCAATGTGCGGTGATCGAGTATGGTCGTCATGTGCTCGGCCTCACGGACGCGAACAGCACCGAAATGAACGCCGACACCGCACATCCGGTGATCGCCATGATGGAGGAGCAGAAGAGCGTGGAGAACAAGGGCGGCACCATGCGCCTTGGTGCCTACCCCTGCAAGCTCAGCGACGGTAGTCTGGCCCAACAGGTCTATGGCCGCAAGGAGATCAGCGAACGGCACCGCCACCGCTACGAGTTCAACAACGCCTACCTGGAGGACTACCGCAAGGCCGGCATGTTGGCCACGGGTATCAATCCCAAGGGCAAGCTGGTGGAGATCGTGGAGGTAAAGGACCATCCCTGGTTCATCGGTGTGCAGTTCCACCCGGAATACCGCAGCACGGTAATGAAGCCGCACGCCCTGTTCGTGGGCTTCGTGCAGGCGGCTGTGAAGCAGGCATTGGTGGTGCGCGAGAACGCAGAGGCCTGATCCGGCGAGCACCTGTAGAGGGACCGGCGGGATCGATGTTCCGGGCCTTGCAGGTGCGTCGGGTACCATCCCGCGCCCCGGCTATCTTTGCCCGCCTTCCGCCATCCCCTTATCCGCGGCGGAACCTCCATGGACCGTAATTCGATCATCGGCTTCGTCCTCATCGCAGCCATCCTCTTCGGCTACACCTGGTACAGCATGCCCAGTGCCGAGGAGGCAGCCCGCATGCAGCGTGAACAGGACAGCCTTGCCACCATCGCATTGGAGGAGCAGGCCCGCCGCGCCGCCGCCGAACAGACCGCCGCACCGGTGGTCATGGACTCGCTGGCAGCCGTGGTGGTCGACAGCCTCACCGCTGCTGACAGCCTCAACACCGACAGTCTGCGCGCTGCACGACTGGCCCAGGAGTTCGGTCCCTTCCATCCTGCTGCGGAAGGCCAGGCGGAAGAGGTCGTACTGGAGAACGAACGCCTGCAGGTGGCCATCAGCACGAAGGGCGCGCGGCCCCTGCTGCTCCGCCTGAAGGAGTACAGCACCCATGGCAAGACCCCGCTTTACCTGGCCGACCCGGACAGTGGTGATTACGGCTTCGACTTCTTCCTGGGCAACCGCCGTATGGACACCCGCCAGCTCTACTTCACCAGCGAGCGGCTGGCACCTGATGCCGTGCGCCTGACGGCCGCCACCTCCGAGCCCGGACGCCGCCTGGAGATCACCTACCGACTGGACAGCACCACCTATTTCCTGCACACCGACATGCGGTTGGTGGGTCTCAGCGAGGTGGATCCGCGCGATGTGGCATTCCGTTGGGAATTGGTGGGGCTTGGCAATGAGAAGTACCGCGATGGCGAATTGCAGAAGAGCGGCGTCTACTACAAGTACTTCAGCGATGACCGCAACTATCTGAGCGAGACCGGCGAGGACCAGCTGAAGCTGGAAGGCCGGACCAACTGGGTGGCCTTCAAGCAGGGCTTCTTCACCGTGGCCATGATCTGCGACAAGGGCTTCAGCAGCAGCGGCAGCGAGATCGCCATCGCGCCGCTCGCGGACAGCAGCCACACCAAGCGCTACGATGCCAAGCTCTTCTTTGAGGCGGAGCGCGGCAAGGAAGTGGCCGTGTCCATGCGCTACTACCTCGGGCCCAATCATTATGGGACCCTCCGACGCACGGAGGTGGAGCAGTTCGACCGGATCATCGACCTGGGATGGGGCATCTTCGGTTGGATGAACAAGTGGTTGGTGATCCCCATCTTCAACTGGCTGGACGGATGGGGCTGGAGCTACGGCATCATCATCCTGGTGCTGACCATCGCCATCAAGCTGCTGCTGATGCCGCTCACCTGGAAGAACTACATCTCCAGTGCCAAGATGCGTGCCCTGAAACCGGAGATGGACACCATCAACGAGAAGTATCAGGAAGGCGATGCATTGAAGAAGCAGCAGGCCGTGATGGACCTGTACCGCAAGGCAGGCGTGAATCCGGCCAGTGGCTGTGTGCCCCTGCTGGTGCAGATGCCCGTGTTGTTCGCCATGTTCAAGTTCTTCCCCAGCAGCATCGAACTGCGGCAGGAGAGCTTCCTCTGGGCCGATGACCTGAGCACCTACGACAGCATTTACAGCTGGAGCGCCCAAATTCCCTTCATCTCCTCGTTCTACGGCGACCACATCAGCCTCTTCACCATCCTCATGGCGGCCAGCACGATCCTCTACACGATGATCAACAGCCAGCAGATGCCGCAGCAGCAGGGCATGCCGAACATGAAGCTGATGATGTACCTGTTCCCGGTGATGATGCTCTTCTTCATGAACAGCCTGCCCGCCGGCCTGAGCTACTACTACCTGCTGGCCAACGTCATCAGCATCCTGCAGATGACCCTGCTGAAGAAGTTGTTCGTGGACGAGGACAAGATCCGCGCGGAACTGCTGGCGAACATGAAGCAGCCGAAGAAGAAGAGCAAGTGGCAGCAGCGCCTGGAGGACATGCAGAAGCAGCAACAGGCCGCCCGCCGCAAGTAACCCATCGATCGGCACGGGATCGGCAGTACAAGGCCCATGAAACACCTCCTCCTCGCCACAGCCACACTGCTTGTGGCCGCAGCCTGCAAGAACCGGGAACAGGTGGTGACCGACGGAACCGCAGCGCAGGGACCCGCCGTGGTCTATGGCGGCGCCACCGAGGCCGATTCGCTCTTCTTTTCGCTGGAGCGCACACCCTGTTTCGGCCAGTGCAAGACCTACCGGATAAGGGTGTTCCGGAGCGGGTTCGCCGTGTACGAGGGCAGTTCCTTCGTGGAGAAGACCGGCACGCACTACGGCCATGTGGGCAGCGACACGCTGGCCCTGCTGTTGCAGAAAGCCGGGGACATCGACTTCTTCAACCTTCAGGACCGGTACGACAGCCAGGTGACAGACCTGCCAAGCACCATCGTAGAGGTGGTGGCGAACGGCCGCAACAAACGCGTGGTGGCCCGTGTGGGTACCCCCCCTGCACTCAAGGCCTTTGCCGCCTATGCGGACGAACTGCTGTTCCCCGTGGCGTGGAAGCCCGTGTTGCCGGTGGAGTGACCCTGGGCGACCTCCGTTCCGCCCCCCTTTGCCCCGCTCATCACATCCAACGGTCCGTCACTAGGCCCTTTGGCGCTACCTTCGTCGCCCCCAACAACAGGCGGCACCGCGCCGCATCCACGAACCTGACCCCATGATCCGTACATCCATGAAGCGTACCCTTTCGCTGCTGCTGGCAGCGTGCGTGGTGATCGCCGCCCAGGCCCACGAAGGCATGTGGCTGCTCACCAAGCTCAAGCAGATCAACGAGGCCGAGATGCAGAAGCTCGGCTTCAAGCTCTCCGCCGACG
>Ga0169931_10005875_pt1 | contig 18649 bp, 15 predicted proteins | sample Kivu_15m_20L_FD_129675 | JGI IMG/M metagenome (GOLD analysis project Ga0169931, IMG submission 129675) | Freshwater microbial communities from Lake Kivu, Western Province, Rwanda to study Microbial Dark Matter (Phase II) - Kivu_15m_20L... | ecosystem: Environmental > Aquatic > Freshwater > Lake... | reverse complement strand
TTCATTCGGATGTATTTGGCTTCTGTGGGCTTAAGGCGGACCATAAATGTCTCCGCAAATTTTCCTTTCTCCTGCGGATCCCTGTTGCGTTTGGCGGTTCCGGCCAAAATCCAATTTTCTCCATCCAAACTGTGGTGAAACTCTACAGCTGAAGGCAAAAAAATCCAACTGTTTTGGTATTGAAAAAAACGCGCCCGCAGCGTAGAGATGGATTTCGGCTCGGAAAATGTCAATAGCGCCACCACATCTGAGCCGAACGTTCCTTGCCAACGCCCATCGTTGAATTCGTCATCAGCACCCAATGCGCCATCCGTCAAAGCACCATTGCCACCGGCCATGTATTGAGCCTTTGGATTTTCGCTCAGCTCTACTTCAGCCCCAAGTCCCAGGTGATGCCTTAGCGCAAACGACATTGGCAAACCGTATGGCTTGCTATTTCTCATCGCGCGTAGTTGCATTTCTGTTTGTCTCCCCGGCTCGATAATAGTCAAACGGTTATCGCTGGGCAGTGCCTTCCAAACGGAATCAAACGCAGTTTTCCATTCGATTTTGGCCTGACTATTTTTGGGGTTTACCAGCATACCTGCACTGCCGGGTGTTGAGGCGGGAGTCAATTCGGCCAATGTGCCCTCGGCTCCATATTTGACGCCCAAAGCGTCCAGACGGGCATAATGATGGTTAACTCGTTCTGAAAAAGCGACAAAATCGCGCTCTGATGGATATCGCCAAAGAACCTCAGACATGGCCAGTATTCTGGGAAAAACCTTGGAATCCACAGTTTCTTGTGGTGCACGTTCAGTCCACATGTTGCACTCTCCTCCTCTTATCAAGTGGTGGTTTTCTGATGAAAGGGTAGGCGGGATAGGATCAAATGAGAAGACTTTCTCCATGTCGATGGCAGTCAGATCATAGTCAAAATAGCAGTGACTTGTAGGAGACATGATAACACTGTGGCCCATTTCAGCCGCGCTGAGTCCTCCATCCATTCCGCGCCATGATTGCACAATAGCGCCCTCTGCCAATCCGCCCTCCATGATTTCGTCCCAACCAATCATTTTGCGGCCTTTTGAAGTCAGGTACTTGCCCATTCGTTCAATGAAGTAGCTCTGCAATTCATGCGCATCTGACAAACCCTCAGCTTGCATACGCGCCCTGCATTTGTCGCAGTTTTCCCAGCGGAATTTAGGTGCCTCATCGCCCCCAATATGGATGTATTCCGAAGGGAAGAGTTCCAGAACTTCATCCATTACTTTTTCCAAAAAAACAAACATCGAATCATTACCGGCGCAATAGATATCCTTGAATACCCCCCACTCAGGTGTCACTTCAACAGCAGCACCTGTGCAGGACAACTGCGGGTAGGAAGCGATTGCTGCCAGACTGTGTCCCGGTAATTCGATTTCGGGAATAACGGTCAAATGGCGTGAAGCGGCATACGCCACAATTTCGCGGATATCATCCTTGGTATAGAACCCACCATAGCGACTGCCATCTTCCTCTGTGCGCCACGCCCCAATTTCAGTGAGTTTGGGATAAGCATCTATTTGAATGCGCCAACCCTGGTCCTCGGTTAGATGCCAGTGCAGTACATTCATCTTGTGATAAGCTAAAAGGTCGATCATTCTCTTTACAAATGCTTTGTCCATAAAATGACGACAGCAGTCCAACAGCAGCCCTCGGTGGGCAAACGTAGGACGGTCTTCGATTAGCACCGCATCAATGCCGATCTCTTTGCCGCGCAGCGCACCTGATTCAAAATCGGACGGCAGCAATTGCCTTATTGTTTGAATGCCATAGAAGATTCCTTTGCGTCCTTCTGCCGTAATCCAAATGTGGTCGGAAGTAATTTGCACGGCAAAGGCCTCCGACAAAGTATCACCTTTGATTATGTTCAGCAGAATGCTGTTGTTTTCGGGCTTGCCTTTTTTGAATGGCACAGATTCGAGAGTAAGCCCTGCTTTTTCAATTAACATGGACCGCAAAAAGGTGGCCTCGGGGAAGGCGGAAGCGTTGTATAGAATGCGCGTTTGAGCGTCAAACCGAAAACGGCCTTCAATTGCTATGGCCTGCGAAGGTGAGGGGATAAGCGGGGTTAGAGGGCGGTCGCTCTTTTTGGGGCCGCTGCATGAAATAAAAAAGGCCCCGATTACCAAGGCCTTTAATAGGTTTTTATTTAAAATCATCCGGTATGGGACTTTTAGTTTGCATGGGGACGAATATGGTAAAAATGCCAACGTAACGATATTTTTCATCACCCATCTCCACTGTGTAAATGGAGAAAAAAAAGCATTCTGTGCGGACAGTCATCGTTGAGGCCATTTCACCCAGCTTGGCACTGAACATTTTGAGCATCATGGCCTGGAATACGCCCGTATTTTCTGCGTGGGTATTGATTTGTTCTTTTACAAAACTCACAAAATCATCTTTGGTAGGATTGGTGAAATACATGGCCGTCAGCAATATCACCAATGCGATGAGGAACTTTTTCATGATGTTGTGATTTGTGGGCCCAAGGTGGTTAATGTGTTAGTCAAAAGTCAGTCTTTTTGTCTGAAATCACCATTGCGCCAGGCCTGAATGAATTGCGCCCACGCAAAAGGGTTAAGGAGCGAAATGGTAGGCTGTTGGTATTTGTACATGCTGCGGTCAACTTCGCGCTGTACAGCCAATTTATAGGCCGTAATGTCGTCCATTTCCATTTCCCTGTAGCGATCGGCAATGAGCATTTTGGCCAGTGCTTTTTGGGCTTTGGTGGTAGGATCGTCCACTGCATCGAGGGCCAAAAACTCACGTTTAAAATTCTCAGGTGTAGGCCAAGGATAGATGTAAGTGGTCGGCAGCATGACTGTATCGCGTCTCATGACCTGCACGATGGAGTACTTGCGTGTATCGGTGATTTCAGTGAAATAAAACGGAGTGCTCCGGTACCCCACTGCAGAAAAAATCAATGTATCTGTGCTGTAAACCGGCATGGAGAAAAATCCCATATGGTCCGTGATGGTTCCACGATAGTGATCTTTGACCCTCACAGTGGCATAGGGTACAGGCACCAAAGAGTCTCCTGCCACCAACAATCCCGAAACTTGGACCACAACAGATTGGTTCTGGGCTCCTGAGGATTGGGCAAAAAGAAGTGATGCGCAAACAGATGCCACCGCTATGAAATGATGGATAAATTTCATGCCGTGAATTTATGGCTTATGACGTTGGCCGAGCTAATAATCATACCAAACACTTCAAATTGTTCTTTGAGTTTTGAACTCGGAAGTGAAATGAAAAGTGATTTCGGGATAATTGCGGATTTCCATTTCTAACAAAAACTTGCTGGGTGCCAAATACACTTCCCGATTGTCTTTGTCCCTAACAATTTCGGAGCCTTTAATGCGCTTGAATTCAGCCAATTTTTCCTCATTGTCTGATGTGAGCCAACAGGCTTTGTAATAACTCTTAGCCTCAAACTCGCACTTGGCGCCATATTCGTGCTCCAAACGGTATTTGATTACCTCAAACTGGAGGTCACCCACGGTACCAACGATTTTGCGATTACCCGGTTCGCTAATGAAAAGTTGAGCAACGCCTTCTTCAGTCAATTGTTGAATACCTTTTTCCAATTGCTTTGTCTTCATTGGATCCTTATTCACCAACTCCTTGAATATTTCAGGTGAAAAGGAGGGAATTCCGGTAAAAACCATGTTCTCACCTTCGGTTAGCGTATCCCCAATTTTGAAATTACCTGTATCATAGAGGCCAATTACATCGCCCGGATAGGCATCCTCCACCAAATTCTTGCTTGAAGCCATAAAAGTGACCGGATTGGGAAATTTCAAATCTTTGTCAAGTCTCACATGGTGAAAGAACTTATTTCGCTCAAACTTGCCCGAGCAAACACGGAAGAATGCAATTCTATCCCTGTGCTTGGGGTCGATGTTGGCGTGAATTTTAAACACAAAACCACTGAATTTCGGCTCATCCGGAAGCACTGTTCGCATATTGGTCTCCCGTGGGCGAGGGTAGGGGGCCATGGAAATAAACTTATCAAGCAACTCCTTTACTCCGAAATTGTTGACAGCACTGCCAAAGAACACCGGTGAGAGGTGGCCTTCGAGATATTTCTGATGATCAAAAGGGTCATATACGCCCTCGATTAGCTCAACATCATTGCGCAGTTGGTCGGCCAAATCCCCCAATCGCTTATCTAATTCTGATGAATTCAAGTCGCTGATGGTCACAATATCTTCGGCAATAGTGGTTTTGGACGCGTCAAAGAGGTTCAAGTTTCCTTCATACAATTTATACACTCCTTTGAAGGTCGCGCCAATGCCAATAGGCCATGACATGGGGCGCACTTTGATGTCAAGTTTGCTTTCCAGTTCATCCAGAAGGTCAAATGCATCACGGCCCTCGAGGTCCATTTTATTGACAAACACGATGACGGGGGTATCGCGCATGCGACATACTTCCATTAGTCGTTCGGTTTGGGTTTCAACTCCTTTGACGCAGTCAATAACCAGAATGACGCTGTCCACGGCTGTCAGAGTGCGATAAGTGTCCTCAGCAAAATCCTTGTGACCGGGGGTGTCGAGCAGATTGATTTGGCAACCATCATATTCGAAAACCATCACCGAAGTGGCAACAGAAATCCCGCGTTGGCGTTCGATTTCCATAAAATCCGATGTAGCCGTTTTTTTGATTTTGTTGTTTTTTACAGCTCCCGCAGTTTGGATAGCGCCTCCGAAAAGCAGTAACTTTTCGGTCAAAGTGGTTTTGCCGGCATCGGGATGGCTAATGATGGCAAAGGTCTTCCTGCGGGTGATTTCCGAATGTAAACTCATGATGAAATGGCCTGATTTCGCGGGCGCAAAAGTAGTCTCACATTGCGGAAAATGGCCTCCTTGAATTGTCTCCGCATTTGACGGGGTCTTAATTTGCTTACTTTTACAAGCATTCGGTAGATATCTGTTGTTCTACCTAACGCCAAACCAAATTGCAAGACCATGAAATTCCTGATTTTAAGTCTTTTCGCGAGCATCCTTTTTTCGACCTCTCTTATTCCTCAAGCCCAAACGTTGACTCCGCCTTCAGTTACGCTCACTACGTTTGTGTCCGGTTTATCAAGTCCATTGGCCGTGCGCAACTGCGGTGATGATCGCTTGTTCGTGGCCGAAAAAAGCACCGGCCTTATTAAGGTCCTGTCGTCCACCGGTGCCTTGATCGGGACCTTCTTAAATGTTGGTTCTCTTATCAGCACAGGTAGTGAAAGTGGTCTATTGGGCTTGGCTTTTCATCCTGATTATGCGATCAACGGCTATTTTTACATCAACTACACCAACACATCCGGCCATACCGTAATCAGACGCTATACGGTTTCGGCCAACCCTAATGTGGCTGATTCCAATTCGGGTTTAACCATCCTGACCATCACCCAGCCATATTCCAATCACAACGGAGGCGACTTGCGTTTTGGTCCCGATGGATATCTCTATATACCCACAGGTGATGGGGGATCGGGCGGTGATCCTGAAAATCGCTCACAAAACACAACCACTTTGCTGGGCAAAATGCTCCGCATAGACGTGAATAACGGCACTCCATACAGCATACCACCTTCAAATCCTTTTGTCAATACACCGGGAGTGCTGCCCGAAATATGGAATATCGGACTTCGGAATCCCTGGCGCTGTGCTTTCGATGAACTCACAGGCGATTTGTGGATAGCTGATGTGGGGCAGAACGAGTGGGAGGAAGTCAATTTCGCTCCGGCAAGCTCCACAGGTGCCCAAAACTATGGTTGGAGATGCTATGAAGGCAACGCCCCATTCAACACTTCCGGCTGCCAACCTGCTGCCGTTTATACTTTCCCTATCTCGGTTTTTAGCCATTCTGCTCCTTCAAGTTTTTGCTCTATTACCGGAGGTGTGGTTTATCGTGGTTCGCTGTTCCCCGGTATATATGGCCACTATTTTTTCGCAGACTATTGCGAGGGCAAAGTCCGATCTATTTCTCCTGATGGTAATGGTGGATGGGTCAATAATGTGCTTACCACGACAGGTTTGTTCGGTTATGTGGATTTTGGAACCGACAGTAATGGTGAATTGTATCTCACCAGGATAACTAACAGCACCATTTATAAAATATCAGAACAATGCGGGTCTTTTAACCCCCAAATCACCGCAGGCGCGGGATTGCTATCAGCGTCAGCCGGCACAAGCTATTGGTGGTATTTGAATGGCCAGATAATTCCGGGAGCTAATTCTCAAAATTTCACTCCTGCTCAGAGCGGAGTCTATTATTGTCACATTCAAAATGCCTCAGGGTGCACGCGAAAAAGCAACTCAATCACATGGATGGTGACCGGAGGAATACCGGGTTGCACTTATCCTAATGCCGAGAATTACAGCGCTGATGCGCAAGTTGATGATGGTTCGTGCATTTTCGTTTTGCAAAACAACGATTGTCCTGCCGATTTTAATGGAGACGGCAACGTGGCTTTTGGTGATTTGAACGTATTCCTTTCGGCCTACGGAACTGTTTGTCCCTGAAATTCTTAGGTCGAAAAATTCAAGATTTAGTTTTGCGAAACCAAAACAAATTGTGAAATTTTGATGTTTTCTCGAAACCTTTAACGAACTCATGCGTTAACGGCCCTATCAAAATAAAAAATCAACAGTACAAACAAGCCATGAAACGCCTCGTCATCCCAACCGATCACACCACATTTCAAAGAGTCATCATTACCCTTTTGGGAATTTTGATGTATGCAGCCTTGCTTACCTCATGTTCAAGCGGATTGCATTCTCAGTGTTCGGCCTATGACGAAACACAAACGCATCAACTTTCTAAGTAGATTTGATTTCATAAAGTACAAAAGGGAGAAAAAGCCGGTTTTGACCGGCTTTTTCTTTTGGTGCAAACTGAGGATCCATCAAAATTGGAAATAGATGAACGGCCTGGTGCCTGCTTGCATCACCTGCCAAATCAATACCACCACGATCATAATTGCTGCCAACTGCACCCAAGCAGCGGACTTTGCAAATGCAATGCGATAGGTGCGCTTCCAACGTGTCGGCAGCCAGTGGATGACAAAACCCAAAAGCATCACCCAGAAAACTTCTGAATAACCGGCCAAAACCTGCGGGGCCACTGAGAAATCTAACTTAGTGGTGAGCTGCCTTACCATAGCATCGGCAGAGGCCAGTTCGGATAAAATGTTATGCGTTTCGTTAATTTCATCCCAGTTGTTTTTAGATGCACTTCTGAACCAGATACGTGTAAATGAAATAAAATGAAATGTGAGGAAGATGCCTATCACGCGGTTCCAAAGCAGCTTTTTATTTTTCCATGGACTCACTCTGTCCCATACCTTAAAAAACAGCAATCCCAGCCCGTTCAATCCGCCCCAAATCAAGAAATTCCAGCCTGCACCGTGCCACAGTCCACCGAGCAGCATAGTAAGCATCATGTTGATATTGGTGACCAGCCATGCCCTGAATTTGTCAAAAAGCCATGCTGACGCGCCCAGCAGCAAAACCACACCGGCAACAATCAATATATTGGCGAACGTTGATGCTGCTAAAAACACAAAAAATAAAACGACAGAGAGCGAAATAAAAGTGAACCATGAACCTCCGCGATTACCGCCCATCGGAATGTAGAGATAATCCTTGAGCCAAGTGCTCAGCGAAATGTGCCATCGTTTCCAGAAATTGGCCACGCTGTGAGCTTTATACGGTGAGTCAAAATTCTTGGGTAAACTGAAACCAAGCAAAATCGCCAATCCAATCGCGATGTCCGTATAACCGGAAAAATCTGCATACACCTGAAGGGAATAACCATACAAGGCCATCAGGTTTTCGAAACCTGTGTAAGAAGCAGGATTTTCAAAAACGCGGTCCATGAAGCGAACAGCCAAGAAATCGCTCAAAAAGACCTTTTTCAGCAGCCCATTCAAAATCCAGAATACAGCAGTCCCAAACGCCACGCGAGAAAGCCTGTATGGCTTGTACAACTGCGGAATAAACTCAGAAGCACGGACAATGGGACCTGCAACCAATTGAGGAAAAAAGGTAACATAGAATCCAAAGTCCATGAGGTTTTTCACCGGCTTGACATGCCCTCGGTAGAGGTCAATCGTGTAGCTCATGGTCTGGAAAGTGAAAAACGAAATCCCCACCGGCAAAAGGATTCTGTCCATTTTAAAGCCTGTTCCGAACAATTCATTAGTCCAACCTGCAAAGTGATTGATGGGATGGTAATCCGACCCGAACAATGCATTGAAGGAATCCACGAAGAAGTATGCGTATTTAAAATAAATAAGCACCCCTAAATTGAGCACCATGCTGAGAGCCAACCACCACTTTCGCTTGACCGTTGATTCGGACCGATAGAGGACATTTCCGATGTAGTAATCTGTGACTGTCGAGAAAAGTAGAATAGTGAAAAACCAACCTCCTGTCTTATAATAAAAGAACATTGACACAGCGAAAAGGAAGGCATTTCGGAGCGCCATGTGTCGATAAATAAATGAGTAGATCAGCAATACCCCACCGAAAAAATACCAAAAAGCCAAACCTGTAAAAATCAGAGGTGATAACTCATCAAACATGAAGAAAGACTTCAAGGCTTCAATCATGCTCTCCTGTGGTGTGTGTAAAAGAATACATACGCTGCAAATAGGCTGCGAAATCTCGCTGAATGGCATCGAACAATAGGTCGCCCATCAGATGATAACCCTGAGTCGTAAAGTGAATCTTGTCCTTCTTGGCCAGCCCTGCTTTTTGCCAAACTGCAACCGATCCCAAACCACCCATAATCTCGAAAAAATCCCACACAGCGCATCGATTTTCTTCTGCCAGTTCCAACATTGCTTGTCGAACTGTAATGGCGTTTTTGTTGGGTTTTCGGTTAAAATAGCTGTCATTGTTGGTTATGAAAATGAAGTTAACCTTCGGATTCACCCTTTTAAATCGAGCTATAAGCGCACGATAATTCTCCTTAAATACTTCTTTGTTGAACTCATCGGTATCCTTGTGCGCATCATTTATTCCGATTCCGAAAATCACCAAATCTGCAGGTTGAACTGCCAAATGGCGCTCAAAGTGAGGACTTCTCAGGTATGACGGCACTGAGGCTCCATTGACTCCAATTTCGTTATAGGTGATGCCGGGAAAATCATTTTCAAAGCGGACACCTTGCAATGTGAAGCTCATTTCATCGTCACCAAGTTTGCTGAAGCGCAAGTGAAGCGTGTCCCTGAGTTCAGAGAATTGTATTTCTGTATATCCGGCCGCGCTGTCCCTTCTGATTGATCGGTAGCCTTGATCAAAAGGCTCCATACACAGGTCAACGGAAGAAACGGGGTGAAATATTTTTACTCGATCAAACCTGTACCGAATGTCTCGGCCTGTTTCGGTCCAGAGTTTAAAATCGGCCAGTGTATCTTTAGTTGTTGCCTGAATTCCTGCCAAGCCCCAATCGCATGAATGATCTGATAGGGCTGATCGGCAGGCCTCCCAATTACCGGTCAAGCGACAGAAAACATGACCCGGGCCGTTAGTATTGGCCGCTTTGTAGGGAAAAAAGAAGCCCCTCTCTCCCGGAATGTCTCCGGTCATGCTGAGAAAATTTTCTCGCATGCGATTTCCAAAAAATCCGGCTTGCACATGCGAACCGCCAATATGAAAGACGTTTAACTTGCCATTTCCATTGAAAATCACCTTTTCCAGCAATTTGTAAAAGTGCATATCCGACTCGTTTCCTGCCGGAAAAAACAGCTGATTCTTGTCAAAATGGATGAACGGGTATAACTCAACCAAAGACGCTCGACTGAGAGCAGGTTCAAATGGACCGGGAAGTAGCGACACTGTCGCTGAACGATTGGCAGGTACCATCGAATAGCACAACAAAAAAACGCTCAGCGTTATGATGGTCAAGAGCTTACGGAGCATTTTGGCCTCGATTAAATTTGTCAAACTCCTCCAATAAATAAGTCACGAACAAATCGGCTGTGGTGCGTGCTCCTTCAGGGGCAAAGTGAATATGGTCCGAAGCTGCCAATGGGGGATCGGCATTTACCCAAATCGGCATGGAGTTTTTACCCCCCATGATTTCATACAAATCCCAATAGGCAGCACCCGCTTTGATGGTTTCTTCTTTCAAGGCGTCTCGCACCTTCTCTAAGTATGGAAAGGTCTGCATTTCACCATCGATCATGGTACTCATGTCTGATGGGCCTATGACCACTATGCCGCAGTCAGGCACAATGTCATGAATTAACTTGATTTGAGCGCCAAACCACTTGCCATATTGTTTAGCGGACTCGTCTGAGGTTATGTGCGGAACCGTGTTGCCACCATATTGTAAAATGACCAGGCCCAAGTTGAAAGGATTCAAGACAGTGGCTAAGTGCGCGCGCCCCATTCTTGTAAAATCTGTACCCGAACTGCCGCGCATTCCAATGTTGTCCACAATTACTCCGCTGCCCGTTTCTAAAGAAACTGCGTATATATCGGGTGATTGGGCACCCGTAAACCGAATTTCAAGAGGGTTGGGAACCGAGTCAAGAGAAACGCGAAGTTCCTTGAAGGCCATTCCCTCGGGAATTTCCACATGTTTCAAGACGGTATCCCAGGCGATAAATTCAACGGTACATGGGGCCAAAGTATTCCCCAGGAAAAGTCTGGCTACCGAATATTTGCGATTGACACCTGCAGACTTGGGATGTGGGCGATAGAATAGGGAGGCTGTAGCGTTTTCACCATTGCTTTCAAAACGTGCAAAATTTTGAAGTGGCCCAAAATTGAAATGCCCAATGTTCGGTTTGGGACCGCCAAACAGCGCAAAACGATTCCATTTGCCTGACGAAGATTGTTCGACAGCAAATGATGGTACTGCCTCGATTGCGGGCAACAAGCCGGGGCCCGATCCACCAAATCGTTTTGTAAATGCCCTCCTGATGAACCCCGTCATACGATCTCCTTCAATCTGGCTGTCGCCAAAATGCATTACATGCAGTGGTGCACTGAGAGAAGAAATATCAGTTAACTTGCGAAAAAAGGGCTCTAGAGGATGCGCTCCTGTGCGGGCATACTGCAAACGAAGTGCTTGCCGATTAAAAAGCTGCCCGTCTTCTTCTTCTACTGTTTGATCGGTTGAATCTTTATCAGCCAATGATTTCTGCAATGCCTCAATCAAGTCCTTGATTTTCCGGCTGTGTTCCTTCTTTTCTTCATTGCTCGTGAGTTTCAGCGATTCGGGAGAAGGAAACTTCAAGATAACGTCCTTGGCGATTCGGATGCCACCCTCAGGCCAAGCATTTGCCAATATCACTGTGACGGCCAACAATATCGCCAAAAAAACGAATGACCGAATGGGTTTTATCATACTTGACTCTCAACTCAAAGCTGCAATTTGAGCCAAATCAGCTATGAGATGTTCAACTCCAGTTTGAAGTTATCAAGGGTTTATTACAAATGAATGTACGCCCCATTAAAGCACTCTCTTGTCGACATTTTAGTCCGTGTAAGACAAATCAAAAGTGCCATTAGTTAGGTTTTTTGTTGCGCCCATAGGGCTGTATAGTTTGCAACTGAAAGTTCCACGGGCTTTATTCGTGTCGGCATTATTTTCCAGAATTGTTAACGTGCCCGGATCTTCATTTGTGGATTCGTATATCATGCCGCCAACGGTCAGATACACAAAGTTGGTGCTGGCGTCTATCTGGTAAGTGCCCGGTTCTGCATCGTCCAACTCCATAGTCAGGCTCGATGCAGACTGATTGATACCGGTTATTACCAACTGAATAGCAAAGTTGGCATTGATAGTCAAGTTGGCGCACCACTTGGAATCGTCAACATTGACCTCTAAGATATTCACCATCGAGTTTTCGCAAGGGTCTGTTTCAAGCTCATCTTCTTTGCAGCCGGTCAGAAAAACACCTGCAAATGCTAAGAAAAATAGGGTTAGGGTAAAAGTTGATTTTTTCATAATCAGGGCTCTGCGTTGGTTCCAAAAGTCTGATTGAATCTCTTGAGAAGCGAAATAAAAGTTGAAATTTTACAACATGAAAATTACAATCTCCTTTTTTGTGTTCCCAATTCTCGTTTTGGTAGGATGTCAATCCAATCCGGAGAATGATACATACAACTTTAGTGGCGAAGCACAGGGCACTACCTATACCATAAGTTACTACGCAGACCAAAAAGACCGAAAAGAGGGAGTGGATTCCATCCTCCGATTGTTCGATCAGGATTTATCCCTGTGGGTTGAGAATTCGCTCATTAACAGGTTTAACCGATTTGAGCGTATTGATACGGTTTTCAGCTTTTATGACAGCACCAAATACATGTCCGTCACTTACGAGATCGCCCGAGAGGTTTTTCGTCAAACCGAAGGCGCTTTTGATCCCACCGTATATCCATTGGTCAAAGCGTGGGGATTTGGACCCGACCAAAAACGTGATACCCCGCCATCCAATCTTGACTCTTTAACACGCTTAGTGGGATTTGGCCATCAGAACTGCGATTTGATGGAGATTGTGGAAGACTACGTATACCAAGTCAGTTGGCTTAGCAAGGGCCAACCCGGTGTCATGATTGATTTCAATGGCATTGCACAGGGAGCTGCAGTGGACTTCATTGCCGAATATTTATGGCGTGAGGGAATCAATGATTTCATGATTGAATTGGGCGGTGAAGTTTATTGTGCAGGCCTCAACAAAGCAGGTCAGCCCTGGCAAATAGCAATAGACCAGCCACTGGCTAACGGTGAGCGCGCCATTCAAGAAATAGTGGGTGTATCGAATGCAGGTATTGCCACCTCGGGTAGTTATCGAAGTTTTTATGAAAAAGACAGTAAACGTTTCTCACATACTATCGACCCTAAATCGGGTTATCCCGTTGAACACAACTTGCTCAGCGCAACAGTGGTGGCCTCAGATGCAGCCCATGCGGATGCCTATGCCACAGCACTCATGGTGATGGGCCCGGAAAAGTCCAAAGCATTTCTGTCCGAACCACCCACTGAAATCAAAGCGGCTTACTTGATTTATGAAGAGCAAGGAAAACTGAGCACCTGGATGACAGAATCCATGCAAGCGCTAATCACAAAACCCCAACCTTGAGGTCAGTCCTTTTTGCACTGCTCTTCGGGACGCGCTCCGCAAACACTGCATGACGCCCCTTCTTGTTGAAGCACCGGGTTGTTTGAGGCACATGTGCCCGCAAAACGGCCGTCTTTTTTGACCAAAATCTTGATGGCGATGCCGGCAAATGCCAAGGCGAGTAAAACGATAGCTAAAAGTGCAACTTTCATTTGGCAAAATTAAGCGATAACAGCCTCGAGTGGTTTGTGAGCCCCGTGCCAATGTTTCACCTTTGTCCAAAACTGATATATCCATGAGCGGAGCTTATATAATTGATGCCATTCGGACTCCAGTTGGCAATTTTTGCGGGGGTCTGGCACCTGTTCGGGCTGATGATTTGGCTGCCCATGCACTGAAAGAACTTCTCCTCCGACATCCCAATCTAAGTCCCGGTCGAATTGAAGATGTGATTTTGGGTTGCGCCAATCAAGCGGGAGAAGACAATCGTAACGTTGCACGAATGGCCTTGTTGCTTGCCGGGTTACCTGTCAGCGTTCCGGGAGAAACTGTGAATAGACTTTGTGCATCAGGCTTGGCCTCAGTTATTAATGCCGCCCGAGCCATTGAATGCAACGAAGGCGACATCTTCATTGCGGGCGGTATAGAGCACATGACCCGCGGGCCATGGGTGATTTCCAAGACATCCACGCCCTTTGGCCGGGATGCTGAAATGCATGATTCCAGCTTTGGATGGCGTTTTGTAAATCCAAAAATGAAGCAATTGTTCGGCACTGATGCTATGGGTGAAACTGCTGAGAATCTTGCCGAGATGTTCAAAATCAGCCGTGAAGATCAGGACCGTTTTGCGCTTTGGTCACAGCAGAAGGCAGCACGAGCAGCCGAAGCGGGAAGATTAGCCGAAGAGATTGCGCCAGTGAACATAGAGGGGCGCAAGGGCGATATCATCACAGTGAGCAGGGACGAGTTTATCAAACCAAACACATCAGCTGAAGGATTGTCCAAACTGAAACCCGCGTTCAGAAAAGAAGGTACCGTAACTGCAGGCAATGCCAGTGGATTAAATGACGGGGCATGTGCCATATTGTTGGCTTCAGACGCGGGGTTAAAAGAAAACGGATTGACGCCCAAAACGCGTGTTGTCAGTTCTGCTGTAGCCGGTGTGGAGCCCCGAATAATGGGTATTGGCCCGGTTGAAGCCAGCCGCAAAGCGCTCAAAAGGGCTCAATTGACCATTGATGATATGGACGTTATCGAAATCAATGAAGCTTTTGCCGCCCAGGTTTTGGCCTGCACACGTCAATTGGGCATCGGAGATCAAGATGCCCGCCTCAACGTTAATGGTGGCGCCATCGCCTTGGGACATCCGCTGGGTATGAGTGGCAGCCGACTGGTACAGACTGCTTCCATCGAATTGGTTAAAAACCGCAAGAAATACGCATTGGTAACCATGTGCATAGGAGTGGGGCAGGGCTATGCTGCTATTTTGGAGCGCGTTTGAGGCATTCATTTTTCTGACCAAATAGAAGCAAAATGCCCATTTATAAATTCAAAGATTGGACTCCGGTGATTGCCACAACGGCTTTTGTCCACCCGTTGGCAACCGTCACGGGTGACGTGGTAATAGGTCATAATGTTTATGTAGGACCGGGTGCTCACATCAGGGGAGATTGGGGAAAAATCATTATTGAAGACGGCTGCAACGTCCAAGAAAACTGCGTGATACACATGTTCCCGGGAACCACGGTCTATTTGCGAGCCATGTCGCATATAGGCCATGGGGCCATCATTCATGGCGCCAACATTGGACAAAACTGCTTGATTGGAATGAATGCCGTGGTAATGGATCGGGCCGTAATAGGTGACGAGTCTATCATTGGGGCCTTGGCATTTGTGGCTGCCGATGTAGCCATTCCATCAAGAAGTCTGGCTGTGGGTAATCCCGCCAAGGTGATAAAGCAGGTTTCTGACGAAATGCTGAATTGGAAAACCAAAGGAACGCAACTGTATATGGAGTTGCCGCGTGAACTTGAAGAAACATTGACCGAAGTGCGGCCCCTCAATGAAGAAGAACCCAATCGCCCGATGCACCCCAACCAATATCTCACATGGAACGAGACCAAATAGTATCGATCTTTCTGCTGATTATCTGCGCATTGACTGTTTCGCATGATGGCCTTGCCCAAGACAACAGCAAAGTCAACTATTGGTATGCATTCAATGCCAAAGAGGGTAAAATGCCCAAAGACAGCTGTCTATATAGAGTTGATTTTTTCAATTTGGATAGCCTGCAAGTAAAATCGGAGTCCTACGGACCTTGTCATGAAAAGCCTCATTATGTTTCATTCTTGGAAGCAGATGGCGTCTTGCTGGGCGAGGTAAATACGACAGGGGCGGAAAGCATCGCCTATCGCTACCTGTACATTGAAGGTGTTTTGAGCAAAAAAATAGCCAACAATCACTATCCCGGCAAACCCGCTTTTGTGACCTATACCTACGATGAAAAAGGGCGCAAAAAAGAAGAAACTCTGACAGATGCTTTGGGGAATCAGATGGAAGGAATAGCCGTCATTAAGTATTCATACACCAAGGCAGGCCTGCACAGGGTGACAACAAACGCAGTGGGAGATGTTGTGCTGATTGAAGACATCATGTTTGATGCATCGGGTTTGGAATCCGTCATCAGTATGAGGCTGTCGGGAGAAAAATTTCCATTTATGGTGTTGAAGCGCTATCAGTGACGAAGGAATGGGTAAAAACCAATTCAGGTTTAAGCAATTTGCCGTTGATCAAGATTTGTGTGCCATGAAAGTAGGCACGGATGGAGTGCTTTTGGGCGCTTGGACTGATAGTTCCAAGGCTCGCGCTATTTTGGACGTTGGAACAGGCACAGGGCTGATTTCTTTAATGATGGCCCAGCGAAATCCGACCGCGGAAATCCATGCCTTGGACATTGACTTGTCCGCCTTCAAACAAAGTACAGTCAACTTTGCCCGCAGTCCTTGGCCGGGCCGTTTAAGTGCTATACACGCTGACTTTGATAAGTATAATCCAAGGGATGGATATGATTTAATTGTTTCCAATCCACCTTATTTTTCTAAAGGACTTACACCAAAAGGAAAGAGCAGGGAAGCAGCCCGCATGGCTGATTTTCTGCCCCTTAGAATACTTGTTCGCAAATCAGCCGAACTTCTTAATGAAGGGGGAAAATTGGCGTTGATTCTTCCTGCCGAAAGTGAAGGGGAGATGATTTCCATGGCCGCGCATGCCAATCTTCATCCTGAAAGAATCACCCGTGTCAGTCCGCTTTTCGGCCGACCACCGAAAAGAGTTTTGATAGAAATGTTGAAGGAGGAAAAGGCGCTTATAACAAGAGGTGAGCTGGCAATAGAATCAGATTCGCGGCACAACTATACCGAGGAATACATTGAGTTGACGAAGGACTTTTATTTGAACTTTCCGGATTAGCAACCAAGTGCCTGACACATCTGATCGATCAGGCTGTTCCAGAGGAGTTTGCTATCTTCTAATTCGTCTTTTTCGACAAAATCAGTGACTATCACCGCCAACTCACTGGTCATGTCATCAATACGAACACGCAGCTCAAAGAATGAGTCGTCTCCATCGCTTGCGCGCCACTTGAAGCGGATGTACTCATCTTTCTTTTTGGCAATCAAACGTGCGTCCTCTTCGCTGCCTTCCCATGAAAAAGTATAGACATCGTTCTTAACATTCACATCATCGCAGAACCATTGAGCCAATCCTGATGGAGTGCTGATTATGTTGTAAATAAGCCTTGGTGAAGCATTTACGATATATTCGAGTTCTATTCTTTGCTTTGCCATGGTGTTTCTCGTTTGGGGGGCATATTAATCAAATTTCATTTAACGGTTCTAAAACAAAAGCGAATTTAATCCCGGCCAAACAGGTGATTGTTTCCACTTAAATTCCGGTTCAAAATCACCTTTTTCAGGTTTAAAATACTTCTATATTTGCGCCCCGTTTGGCGGGATAGCTCAGCTGGTTAGAGCGCATGATTCATAATCATGAGGTCCCGGGTTCAAGCCCCGGTCCCGCTACAAAAAAAGCCACTCATTTGAGTGGCTTTTCTTTTTACTATCAATTTTCAATCTCCCAAAGCCTCGAGTTTTTTTATCTCTTCATCCAAGATTTCTTCGATGGCTTTGCGCGTTTCTTCGTTGATTTTGTCGTCAAGCTTGGCTTGCTTTTTCATGAATCTGAACATGGCGGCCTTTTTAATTTCATAGGCAATGAATACGGTGTAGCGCTCACCGTTGAAGTATTTCTCTTCTCCAATCTTGCGCACATCAGCAAGGTCGGTATTCATCACCTGTCTCGTTAGATCCTGAAAACGATCGGTGATTTCCTCTTTATTTCCATAGCCTGCTTCGGACACATAAGAGTCCGCGACTTGCTTGACATTGGTCTCCACTTGTCCCGCCAACTCTTTTTTAGCATTCAGGTCAGCCTTGCTTTTGGCTATGTTTTCATCGGCCGACTCTCCTTTGCCCACACCTCTGAACCACCTGTTATTAGACTCGTATTTATTGCCGGTGAATGGTTCTTTAACTTGGGTGCCCATTGGGCTTTTCGATGAATTGCAGGCTATCACAACCACTGCCATAGCCATCAAAATTGTGAACTGTTTCATGTTTTTGAAATTTGAAGTCGTCTCTGTCAAAACCGTGCCGGTCAGGTTTTCTTGGGTTTATGACCATGTCTGCGGCCTTTTTTCGAAAAACGTTTGTTGCCCGTCCCGGGAGCTCTGAATGCGGGATTGTATTCGGGACTTTCTCCTATTTCGGCATGCGTTTTAAGCTTCTCAACAGATCTCTCTATCAACTTCTCAATACGCCCAAAAGCCGACATCTCTTCAGGATTAACCAGGGTAATGGCCTCTCCGCTGGTTGCTGCTCTTGCCGTACGCCCAATCCGATGAACGTAATCCTCAGGATCTTTAGGCACATTATAATTGATAACCAGATTGATATCCTTGATGTCAATACCGCGGCTCACCACATCGGTAGCCACTAAAATTCGCGTTTTCCTACTCCTGAATCGGTTGAGCACTTCTTCGCGCTGTACTTGCTCCAGGTCAGATGATATGCCTTCCGTTGCTTCCACCGATCTCTTCAGCGCACGCACAATCTTGTGTACATTGGCCTTTGTGCTGCTGAAAACTATGATGCTTTCATAGTGACTTCTTTCCGAAATGATTTTCCGTATGAGTTTCTCTTTATTGTCATCAAAGACCAAATAAGCCAGTTGCGTCACACCGTCTGCCGGTTTAGACACAGCCAGACTGATTTCAGCAGGGTCTTTCAGTATCAGCTTTGCAAACGCTCTGATTTTTGGCGGCATCGTAGCCGAGAACATCAACGTCTGTCTCTTGTCTTTCAGAAATCCTATGATTTTAAGCACATCATCATGAAATCCTATATCCAACATTCTATCAGCTTCGTCCAAAACAAGAAAAGAGACTTGGTTGAATTTGACATATCCCAAATTGAGGTGGGAAATCAATTTTCCGGG
>Ga0169931_10005873_pt1 | contig 18652 bp, 19 predicted proteins | sample Kivu_15m_20L_FD_129675 | JGI IMG/M metagenome (GOLD analysis project Ga0169931, IMG submission 129675) | Freshwater microbial communities from Lake Kivu, Western Province, Rwanda to study Microbial Dark Matter (Phase II) - Kivu_15m_20L... | ecosystem: Environmental > Aquatic > Freshwater > Lake... | reverse complement strand
GTAGTGCGTTCAATAATGTTTTACTCTGTGCCTTGAACTCATCGCTCATGGCTGGTTTGTTTTCTATCTCGGCAATCTCATCCTCAAGTTTCTTAACATACTTTCTGATCTGGCTGCGAGAAGTATTAATGCGCACAAGATCTTGTTCAAGAGCCTGGAGTTGTTTCTGCGTTGCTTTAATGTTATTGATTCGACGTAGAACGGCATCACTCTCTTCCTTTAGTTTTGTTAGACCTTCGGTTAGTTCTGAGATTTTATTTGTGCACGTGTGGACTTTTTCGTCTTTGTTATTGATAGCCTGATCGCAGGTAGGACAAGTCGAATTTACAGAATAGAACTCGATGTCTTTCTCGAGTTTCTGAATATTCCCTTCGATCTTGGCTTCAAGATTGTTTAGTTTTTGAAATTTTTTAGTTGTACTGTCTTCATCAAGCGTTTCGTTTACCAGATTATCAATTTCAACTTCTTTTAATGCGGCGTCGTTTTCGAGTAAAGAGAGCGATGCCTTATTCTCTACGACTTCTTGTTTCTTTGCGTCGACTAATTCTTTAGAGTTCTTCTTGAGTTCGTCTAGATGTTTCTTGTGTAGATCAATTTTATCTTTGGTATTGTCAATTTGAATTTTTAGTTGAGCGGCTTCATCTTTCAAAGTATGCAATTTATTTTTTACGATTACATTCATTGAACTGAAGATCTGGATGTCAAGTAAATCTTCAATTACAGTTCTTCTATCATATGCAGACAACTGCATGAATGGAGTAAAATTAGTAGAACCAAGAATAACTATTTGCGTGAATGACTTATAGTTCATCTTAAGGATCAATTTCTCTAATTGATCCTGATAGTCTTTTGATTTAGCGTCTTGATTGAGTAGACTGCCGTCGCAATAAATTTCAAACACATTGGGTTTAATACCACGAATAACTTTGTATTCTTTCTTGCCTATGTTAAACTCAACTTCGACGAGGCAGTCTTTTTCGTTTACTGAGTTGACTAGTTGCGGTTTATTAATATTGCGGAATGGCTTACCAAACAATGAGAACGTGATGGCGTCCAGGAATGTTGACTTACCTGCACCGTTCTCGCCTACGATTAGCGTCGTGGCATTTTCATTCAAAGGAATTTCAGTAAAAACATTTCCTGTTGATAGGAAATTTTTGTACCGTACTTTCTTAAAGACTATCACGCTGTCTCCATAGACAATGCTTCATTGTACACATCACGCAATACAGTTTTAATTTTATCTGATTCCACTGGCAAAGTCAAACTATCGACATATTTGTTTAGAATTGTTATAGTATCTTCTGCTTGATTGACGTCAACATCAACATTTTCAATAATGTCAGAGAAATCTTCAACAACAGATACCTCTAAAGGATTTACTTTTGTCAAACAATCAATTAGTGTATCAAATAAGAAAGTGTTATTTCTTTTCTCAATTACAATTTTTACATACTTGTTTTCATACAAACTATAATCTTGCTCAACAATATTATTATAATACAATTCATCGTCATTGTATTTAATTTTGTAAAACATCACATTGGGATTTTTGATAAAAGTCAATTCTCTTGTTTCAGTGTCTAGGATATGAAATCCGCGCTCATCATCGTAATCAGCCCAAGTGTGTTCGCATGGAGTGCCAACATAAGTTACATTTCCTTGAGTGCTTTTGTGATGAAAGTGACCAGACAGAACCATATCATACTTATTCAGTATTTTTGAATCCATGCCTTCGTGACAAATATTACCACGATCCATCTCAAATCCAGCAAGTTCAAAGTGACCAAAACACAATGAATTTTGACTGCGCTTGATGAAATCCATCACCTCAAGTTCATTGTCTTTACAGATCCATGGAATAATATCAATCCCCATCCACATAGATGGCTTGTCATAAAGAATTACATGATTCTCATATTCTCTTAAAAGCAGATCAGGCGAATTGACTTCAAGAGTGTTCTTAAAGAAGATATCATGATTACCGAGTAGAACACGACACTGAATATTATGTTTGACTAACTGATCAAAAAAGTAACGCCGACTAAGAGCGAGAGACTGAAAAGAGATATACTTCCTACGATCAAATAAGTCACCCAACTGAATGATGGTGGTAATTCCATTTTGCACCAAATAAGGAAAAAAAGTTTTAGTATAAAATTCGCGGAAATAATTATGAAAGGCGATACTGTCTCCACGCACCCCGAAAGTGCGTGTCGCCAAGAATTGCGATTTTCATGCCGACCCTCCTTGGTGGTCTTTGACCACAGTTGATGTTGATGAGAATGTTTTTGATGAAATGCGACCAGTTTTACCTATTCTAGGTTCAGGGTCTATTCCATTCAAATAATGATTTTTATATAAGTCTTTTGTTACGCCAGTTTTTTCTTTCAATTGTTTCCAACCGCAATATTGTATACCTTTATATTCCAAAAGTAAAGTTGAAGAAGGTCCATCTTTACCAATTCTAGGCTCTGGATCGACCCCATTCAAATAGTATTTTTTATACAAATCTTTCGTGACACCAGTTGCTTCTTTCAACTCTCGCCAACCATAGTATTCTACGCCTTTATATTCTAAAAGTAAAGCGCGAGGATTTAATTTACCAAACATCCCATGTTTACCATTTTTTCTGGCATTTTCAGCCATATGATCATAATTATTTTGCCAAACGCCTTTCATTTTAGTAGAAAACAATTTTTTTCTTTCTATATTGTTTTCCCACTGTTTATTTGCAGATTGTTTGCAGAGATCTCTCCACTTTCCTGGATCTCGATTGCTCATATGATCCATCGTTTTCCCTTTTCTCCATCCTTCTGGAATAGTTTCTTTTGGGTCTATATAAGAATTTTCTTTCCCATTAGTAATCCAAATCATCCCAGAAACATAATCTGTTCCGCCTAGAATAGCGTCTTCTGCAATTTTATTCAGCTCTTGATCGCTGACATCTGGGCGCTCGAAATATTCTGTATTGAATATTTCGCACAGATTCTTATTAATTCTATAGGTATAAATAGACATGCTGGCACTCCTTTTCAGTGTTAGAGTCCCTGGGAATTACCGTTCCGCGAGGGACACTTCTATTTATATCACTTTACAACATCTTCATCTACAAACTTCTCTATACCGACTTTCTTGATTTTTTTAGTTTTTCTTGCGTTTTCGTAATTTTGTATGAACTCTGAAATGTTTTCATAGAGTTCGAACTGTCTAAAAGTTCCATCTTCATTTTCATTGAGTTCAAACTCGTCGAGTATTCCAGCAGTTTCAGTTGATTTGTATTTAACATAGAGTTGTTTTTTCTCTTTTTGAATTCGCCTTAAGAATGCATAATATACTATTTGAGTAAAATAAGCAAATGGGTTGCTAGATTTCGCAGGATCAAAATTGTCAACGTACATCACGCAGTTTTCAATTGCGTCTGCAACCATTTCGTCGCGGAAAGTATATGACAAGAAGTTTGGTTTGTGTGAAAGATTCTCAGCGATCTTCATGAAGCACTCGCCGACGTATCTAGGAATTTGTGGCTTTGATTGACCTAATCTTTTTGCTTTCCTAATTGCTGTTCTATACTTGATCATCTCTTTCAAGAAGTCTTTGTTATTAATATAATGATTCTTTGCCATATCAGTGTACTGGTTTGTCCTTTTTGTTTGCCATTGCTTCAAGAATAGAAACAACTTTTTGTGCCTTTTCGCTTATCTCTTCGGTTCCTTTAATTTTTTTATTAATTGAATCTTTTAGTTTGTGTTCATTGTTATAAAAAAAGTCAGCAACTTGTTCATATTGCTCAACGAATTCTTCGCGAACAGGAGTTACGAATAAGACCTCATCCATATAAAATTCAATTTCTTTTAATGATATAACTGATTGAGGCAAGTATTCTTGTAATGCAAGAATTTGCCTTCCTTCATCAAAAAAAGTTTCTACATCAATCCTTAATGGCAATTTAATTACTATCGTTTCTTCAGTGTATCTAATATAACCGATTAAGTCTTCTGGTGAATGGCGCAGACGTACGAACCTTAATTCACCTCTAATTTTATTATACTCTGGAACATCTTCTGACATTAACTTATCCTTACGTTATTAGTTGTGAAAGGAAACTTTTCTTCGCTGTAGATCCTCACTCGTTCCTCATAATGCTTCAGCGTGAAGTTTGTATAAGGACCATAACGTAGATCATCAGCGATATCGTAAAGTGTAGCTGCGTCTTTGTTCTCACCCAAACGCAGTACACGACCAATGGATTGGAGAGCGCGAATCTTACTCTTGGTTGGTGATGAGAATATAATATTATGTAGGTTACGAATATTAACTCCTGTCGAGAACGTTCCGTAACTTGCTACAATGATCGCATCGGTTTCTTGTTCAGTAATATGTCTTACTGCTTCGCGATCTTCAGCCTCAACCCCACCATGAATAAAAAAGACTTTGCGGTTGCCAGCCTTCTCTTGTATCCATTCATATAGTAGTTTACCGTGTTTCTCTACATAAGTAAATAAAATTAATGTATTGCCATTAAGATTGAGAGCAAGATCAGTGATAAACTTATTTCTACCCTCGTGTTGTACCAAAATATTCATTTCATCAGGATAAGTATATCCTTTAATTGCTTTACATAGAGCTTCTGGATACTTGAGAACAATACACTTGATGCTAAAATTAGCCAACTGTTTGCGTTCAATTAGTTCTTTTGTAGAAATAACTTTGAATGTTGGACCAAACAATCCTTCAAGAACTAACTTGTTTACTTTGCTATCATCAAGTGTTCCTGTCGTGCCAATACGAACATCACAGTTGATGAGTTTAGTCATGATAGAAGTCAATGACTTTGCTTTGAATGTATGGGCTTCGTCGCCGATAATAAAGTCAAATTGAGAAAAGTATTTCTTCGGCATGTCATAAATTGACTGCCAAGTAGAAATGATCAAATCGCTATCAGGAATCTTACTTTCACCACCAAATATTTTCTGACAATACTTGTCTACATCCCAGCCATTGTTACTGGAATAATTCCTAAAGTCTGAATGCATTTGTGTGACCAAGTTAATGGTCGGGACGATCAGTAATCCTCGCTTCTTGCCTGTATTCAGCAAGTGGCGAATCATCATATAAATGATTAATGATTTTCCTGATGCGGTAGGTGAAATGAGTACAGTTCTTTTCTTTGTAAGCCCCACGCTAGATGCGAGATACTGATAATCTCTCGGCTCCATCGGAAGTGATAAAGCAGTTGCGAGATTTTTCGTGTCAATCGGGTAGACTTCCTTGTCTTCATCGATAACCTCAATGGAATAATTACTATCTTTGCAAAATTTTTTGATATACGGAATTAACCCAACATAGATCTGTTTGGTTTTTAGATTCAAGAGCCGAATCTTTCCGTCCCAGTATTTATTGCGGAAGGCTGGTGAAAATTGATAACCTGGAGTTGAGAATGTAAAAAATTCTGACATCTCTTGCAAGATGCCATCGTCAGCGTTTACCTGTACATAGATATTATTTAGTTTCTCAACTTTTACATCACACATAAATCAAAAGTATTCGTACCACTCCTCGCCGCATTTCTCACACTTCATTGGTGTCTTTCTTGTGGCTTCTGGATGTTCAGGATTATTAGCCTGTGTAAACGGTCCAACTCTTTTTATTTCACAATCTTTATGATCGCATTTTTGTTCTTCAGCCATTTATCGTGCTCCTTGGATGAATTTTTCCCAGCCCATATATTCTTTTAATTGCCAGGTTCTATTATTTAATTCTTTCATCACATTGGTGCAAAAGTTCGCAGCCTCTTCATGATATGCTTTCTTGCGTTTTAGTTTGTTTAGATCATCATCACCATCAAGATAAACTTGCATGTCTGACTTCAACGTAAACCGAAATGGTTCCCAACCAAGTTTATCTAACTCTTCTTGGTCAAGTTTGCCGCTGTAATACATCCACTTGAGTTTTTTCAATTTGTCAAACTCGAGCGCAGTTCTCTTTGCGGCAATATTATGCAGCGACAAGTATTTGTTATACTTATTGTGTAACAAGGGAACGCGAAGAATCTCTTTGCCAGGTTCTGTAGCATCAACATCAGAATCTTTTTCCCATTGTTGCATGATTTCTTCAAATGGAATAGTTTGCATAAAAATAAAATAAAGTTGTACACATTCACATTATTATAAGTTATTTTATGTCACAAAGAAACTTTTGCAAAAGTTTACTATTCTAGATTAGTCGAGTATAATAGACTATGTCTGGTTTGAATGAGTTCCTCAAATTTTCTCGTAGTTGTAATAAGAAAATCTAAATGTAGCATCAGCCACTACAGTATTTTCAGAAGAATCACCAGTATTAAAAATCAAAGATCCTAGAGTCGTAGGGAACACGTCGTACAATTTTATTCGAATATTTGGATTGTTTTTGTTTGAGTAAATTGTTAAGAATGCCTCATTGTATGCATATGGCAATCCTGGAGTGCTTCTGTTGTAAAGTGGTATGCCACTATTATTTTGTAGCGTCAAATATTCTTCATACTCAGTTGGAAAGGTGATGCCTCGAATCCAATCATGGATTTCCAACCATCCTCTTAAATCTTCATCTACCAGAAAAGTGACGTTAAATGTATCATATACAACCTTTTCTCCAGGATGATACAGTTCAACGAATGGTGTTGCTCTAGGGATTTCAGTGAGCGAAATTCCAGGAAGATTGGCTGACGTGCAAAAATAAGTCAGTCCAGGCAATCGACTAAACGTTACTCTAAATTTAGTAGATTGTAAAAGATCTATGCTGGTAGGATTACGTGTTAGTGCTGTCATATTGGATTCCCACGAATCAACTAATAGTATTTATGAAATAAAAAGGGGGAGCATTTCTGCTCCCCCCTAGTTCACGTTGCCTTATAGTTATTGTTAACTTGGCTATTACTGATTGATGTTCAACACAGCGAACTTGCGATAGTAGACATTTGTATTTGTCGTTAACGCACCAGCGAGTGATGTATTTGTACCACCTGCGAATGGATTTGAGACCATGCCGTAGCGAGTCTTGAATCCAACCTTTGGCTGATAGTTGTCTGGGTCGATTGCACGTACCATTTGTAGCGGAACGTATGGGCAATAGAACAAACCAGCATCATATGGTGATGAACCCTTATAGCCAACAACGACGTAGTCTGATGCTGCTACTGAGTATGGATCAACATAAACTTTGACACGTCCGAAGAGCGTACCAGCGAATGTGTTGCCTGTGTCATCAACTGTGAGGTTGGTGTTGTTGCTGAGTGCTGAGTTGTAGTCTAGGAGACCAGTCATTGCAAGAGCTGATGCAACATCGGTTGAAACGATGAGCAAGTTGCCCTTACCGCGACGGGTGTCTTTAGCAATCTTATTTGCTGCTCTTTCGATAGCAAACAAGAGTGACTTGTATTTTTCTACTTGCCAGCGACCGCTAGTACCGTTAGATGCTACGTTAGCTGAAAGATCAAATACTGCTGTTGAAGCACCAAGAATACCAACATTGGCTGTTGCATAGACCGTACGAACAACTTCGCGGTTGATTTCTGCAAGAATTTCAGTTGACAAAATATTTGTCAATTCTGTTTCTGCGTCGAGACCGTGAATTGCCTTAAGATCTTGTGCAAGTTCCATTGTGTAGGATGCTTGCAAGCCACGTGTTTTGGCTGTTACAGACACTCTTTCGATTGAGAATGCCATGTTTGCCATGACTTTCGTTTCGAAGTTTGCTGTTGAGTCGCCAATACCTGTGTTTGCCATTGTCATTGCTGCAACGTTTTGGCTCAAGCTGACAATTGCGTTTGCAACTGTGTCGCTTACTGTGCCAGCAAATACTGTGTTGGCTTCATTGTAGAATGCTTCTGCACCATCTGGCGTTGCATAACGTGAGCGCATTGCAAAGATAAGCCCTGTTGGACCTGTCATTGGCTGCACACCGCAGATGTCATATGCCATTAGGTTTGGAAGTGCGCGACGAACAAGACCAATTAGGATTGGGTCAAAACCCTGGATGTTTCCTGATGTTGGTGATGTTGGTGCGACATTGATTGGTGTTGCTTCGAAGAGGCGACCATAGTTTGATGCTTCTTCTTGCATAGCACGCTCTTGGTTCTCGAGAACGAGAGCAGTGACAGCACGCTTGTAACTGTCTTTAATTGCTGGGAGTTCTGGGTGATCAAGAACAGGTGCCCACTTTTTAGCATGAGTTTCGTTAAGATACATAGTTTATACCCCTGTTATTTTGGTAAAGTTTTTGAAATTGCATTAACATAATGTGACATATATGATGGAACATCTACTTCTGGTTGTGGCTCGGACGTCTCCTCGGCAACCGTTACCTCACTCTTCACTTTATTGGCTGGGAAGTAGTTCTCGCGTAACACTGCGAGCTTATTATTAAACTCACCCTCTGTGGTGAACTCCACGCCCTCTGCGAGCGATTTCATTTTGCCGATTTGTACTTCGGTTAAACCTTCACAAATCTTGCGAATTGCTTCATGTCTCTTTGCAACGTTCAACTCTTCGGCAAGAGTTGCTGTTTCTTGTGCTGCGGCTTCGATTTGTTCTTCAAGATCGACAACGCGAACAGCAAGTTCTTCTGCTACATCAACTTTCTCATCTGGAATTTCGATATAGTGTTCTGCAAAAAGATTCTTTAATCCATTGATGAAGTCTTCTGAAAGTTCTGCGCGAAGACCTGCTTCAACGGCAACTTCATTCTTCTCCATCCATTGTTCAACAACATAGTTGAGATATTCATCAACTTTCTCAGATAGTTCTGTCTTGATTTCTTCGACTGCTTCTACGAGTACGTTGTCGTTATCTTCAACGATATCTTCAACAATTTTTTCAACACGTGATTGAACGGCAGCTTCAAAAATTGTTGTTGCTTTCGTGCGGAATTCTTCAGAAAGAGATTCGCCGTTAAATAGCGCATCAACATCTTCCTTCATTGATCCCTTGTGCTTGGCAACCATGTCCTTCATCATTTCTTTCTTGGCTTCTGCGATTTCTTCTTCGCTGATTTCTACTTCTTCTTCAACGACTTCATCAGTTGTTTCAGTAACAACTTCTTCTTCAGAAGATTCTGTTTCTTCAGCAGCCATCTTTTTCATTGGTTCAGCTGGAGCGCCTGCAGTTCCTGGTTTTGCGGCTTGCTTAACGCCAGCTGCAGCCTTTGCGCCAACATCACCGCCGTCTGGCTGTGTTTCTGTAGCACCACCGAGGTCGTCTTCAGCGCCTGGAAGTTTCTTAGTTGGTTCTTTGCCAGCTGAAGCAACGGAAGCGCGTAGAATTTCAGCAGCAGATTCAGATAGTGACTTTGTCATTTGTTAACTCCTAAAGAAGTAATATTATTTATAAAATTTAAAGTTTTGACAAAAAGTTCTCAAAGATCTTCAATGAGATTTCGTCAATTTGTTTTTGCTTTGCGTTCTTGATTTGTTTGTAATATTCGTTTACGTCAACTTCTTTGACTTTACCGTTATCCCAAACCCACTCTTTACCTTCCATAATACCTGAAACGAAAGCGCCTGGAGCGGACGGATCCGCCACGATATCTGCCGCTGTGGCTAGATAATAGTCGTCTTGAACAACATTAGTGCCATTGACTTCTTTAAGAGAGCCCATGCCACGTGAAGATACACCAAGCGTAGCACCACCTTCCATTAAAGATTTGGCGATTTTACCCATTGGTGTTTCAAGAATTTTTGCTTTACCGACCCATTGATTGCCTTCTTGTTTTAGGCTTGTGATCAAATGTGAAACTCGGTCTAAATTGATTGATGGTGAATCAGGATGACCTAATTCGCCGAATGCACGATTCTTCATTACATATTCTTCATTGTAACGATCTACTTCGCGTTTCATAGTACCGACAGGATAAACGCGACCGTTTTTATTCTTCATTTCTGCAACAAGAAATGGACCTTGAATGTAGAGCGTCTTAACGCCTGCTTTTTCTTCAGCAATGACTTTGACGTCTTGAATCGATTCAGTGATTAGTTTCATTTACTTTAATCCTATTGATTTTCTTCTACGAAGAGATCTTTTTCTCTTTATCAATGCTCGAGCTGCTTTCGCTTTGCGTTTAATTTTTGCTTTGCGTTGAGCAACACGACGACGCATTCTTTCTGCTGAAGACATACGTGTTAATTTGCCGCTGCGAATAGTATATCCTTTGACTGCAGAAACCATTTTGCGTCGTTGTACTTTGCCACCACGAATGCGTGCTTTAACAAGTTTTTTGCGCCCCATTTTTTGGACGTTTGCTTCAGCAATAATTTGCCTAACGACTTCTGATACTATGCTCATTTGTTAATCGTAAAATTGACTTTGCTTAAAGCGAAATGTGCTGCTTTCTCAAATCCCTTTGGGTTTGTGAGCATATCAGCAAACTTTTTTTGATTTTCTGGATTCAATGCACCATGAACCATGTGTAATGCTTTTGCTGCACCATGACTAACCTTTAACTTACTACCATCGGCAAACTTCATATGTTTTGCTGTTGCCTTTGGTTGTTCTTCTTGAGCGTATGCAGCAACTTGATCTAAACTTTCCATAATATCTTCAGATTCAACTTCCTCAGCCCTTAAACCTGGAGGAGATTGATAGAATCCAGCTGAGTCATATGGTATAGTAAAAGATAAACCAAGTCTTTCGTTGTTGTATAATGCAACTCTTTTTCCGTCTGGAAAAATGCGAATGGCTCTGCGTTTAAGAATTAACATCATCGGCGGATCTGTCGCCAATGCAACTCTCTCAGAAATATAATCGTCACGAGTTACTTCGTAACCATTTTGCAAATTACGCATTAATGCTTGAACTGATTGTTTAGAACCATATGCTGTAGTTGCAAGTGCATTGTTATATCTTGAAAGCACATCGCGATGCATCTTTGAAACTTTTGCAACATCACCGACGCGTGATTGTGCTTTCATTGCTGCTTTAAGCAATGGAAGATCTTTCGCAGGAAGCAATCCCTTGCGAATTAATCTAATAACGTCAGCGTTATTGTTAGGCTGACTCTGTTGAACTTGACTCTGTTGAGGTTTCTGCGTAGTCATTTGCGCTTCCGTCAACGTCTGTCTGAGTTTCTGTAGATTCATCAGATGATACTTCTTCTTGTGGAGATAATAAATTTGATGCGATCTCGACTTTCTTAAGTTCGAGTGCATCAGATACTTTTTGTGCCATTGTTGCGTTAAATGCAGACATAACCGCATCACGATCACCAGCAATAGCAGCATTAACTAATTCTAATGTTTCCATAATAACTCCAATTATTTAGTAATTACACTGTTAAATGCAGCATTAATATCTTGATTCCCTGTTGGCGCTGCTGGCGCTGCAATACCTGGCAGTCCTAGTGCTGTCGGAGCACCAACAGGTCCAATATCAGGTTCTTCTGCTCTTTCTATTTCTAATTCTTCTTTAATTTTTTCTTCTTCCTCTTCATCAAGCTGTAAGACGTTTTTCTTGACCCATGCTTTCGAGAAATAAGTGCCAACATATGGATCAACCAATGCCATTAACTGCATTCTATTTTGTAATAGTTCTGCGTCTTTAAGTTCTGCAAAATTATTGTCTTCTAAGAAATCATAATGGATTTTTTCTTTTAGTTCTTTCCATTCATCAACTGAGCAAATACCCTTTAATGACAATTGGCGTTCCATTAACTCATCAAATAAAATACTAAATTTAGCACGAAGTCTTTCTACAAACTTCATAAATTTTAATTCATCGCGAGTAATTTCTGATGCACGACCTAATGAAAATCCATTTGTTGTTTCTAGTCTTGAGACAGGAACGTTCAATGACTTGTAAAGTTTTTGTTCGAAATAACGAACATCAGATAATTCGCCAAGATTTTGTCCAGCTGGCAATGTTGTAATTTCTGTTGACTTACCTTCACCGCGACGTGGAATCCAAAAGTCTTCCATCATTGACATAAATTTGCGATCGTCTTTAACTTCGCCTGTAGAACTATCATAGACAACTTTGTTTCTAAATTTGGTCATTATGTCGCGAAGATATTGCTCTGCTTTAATCTTCGGCATGTTGCCAACGTCAATATAAAACACGCGACGTTCTGGTGCACGACTTAAACGATAGATAACAACTGCGTCTTCAACCATGCGTAATTGATTAAGAGGTTTAATGGCTTTGTGTAGATATGACAAAACCATTTGTTTCTTTGGATCCATTAATCCTGAATTGATGTTGACAATAGCATCAGTAGCAATCTTAACAGCTGCATCAGCCGGAGAAGAAACGAAAGTCTGCCCTAGTGTTGTTGCTTTATCATTGTACACATAAAATTCTTGTGTGCCTGTTACAACCTCAACTCCAGTTCTTGGATCTTTCTTTTTGATAACGTTACGAATTTTACGAATTTTTCTAGGATCGATATACACCAAATCTTGAATGCCAAGTTTTGCTTGCTTATCGTCAATTAATACTTGATAAAATAAACGACCATCGATATACCAACGTCTAAAAATATCATGACCTTCGTTAGAAAAATTCAATATACGAAGAACATTTTTAAATTCTTCGCGAATCATTTCTTTAATATTGTCTGGCTGTTCTAGATCATCAAGAATAATAGTTACTGTTTTGCCAGCATGATCATGAACAATGGCTTCGTTAACAATGTCATCAACAGCAGCCTCGAGTTCTGGCTGCATAGCCATTTCGCGATATCTTGTAATAAGATCGCCTTCGTTTTTAAATGATGTTTCTAGATCAAGATAAGTTCCGAAATACCCACCAGCAGAAACAGCAATAGCGCCATCGTCAGTGATTGGCGCTGTAATTGCTGGCTGCACAGTTTCCGTGGGTTTATTTCGAACGATTTCCCAACCGAAAAGATTAATTGCCATACATTAACTCCATAATAAAAACAATGCTCAAAATTAAACCACGCTGTCGGCGACTGCTTCCCACCATTGATATGCAAAAGTCACTGTGTATTCTTCGATAGAATCATTGTTTCCCCAATCTAGATCGATTGCGGATAAGTCATTTGGGAAGAGACCGACAAACTTGTAATTCTTAATAACATTTCCAGTCTTACTGAAATGCTTTACGAATCCATCAGTACCATATGATGTTGGCGTTGCAGCGGCTGCTGCTCTTGTATTAAATCGGTGAGAATTAATACCGTTCATCCAACGCTCAAATGCGTTACGAACTACGAAGTCTTCATCATTGAGCACAGTAATTGTCCAGTCAGCGAATGTTCTATTGCCGACAAACTTTACTTCTCTTCCAAAATATTGAATTGGCACAATACCAACTGTTGATCCTGGCAATTGCGCGCTTTTAGCCATAAAGCGAAGTTTTCTAGCAGCATTTCCTGGTAATGAAAATGCTGGAAAATTCATCTCCACCTCAAACAGATTGGCGCGAGCGCCATCAAACTGCATTTGCGAACGAAATTCAGATACATTAAAAGCCATTGTTTTCTCCTGACTTTAAATTATTTATTAGAAACGTCCAACGATCTCATCGAAGGCAACACCGCTTCTAACTGCAACAAAGTTCAACTGAATAAAGTTGACGCTTCTTGCTGGCTTGATGTAGATATCGCCGACAAATTCATTGCGGTCAATAACTGCTGGTGTATTGTTCGTTTCGTCGCAAACAACTCGGAAATCAAAAATACCACGACGACCTTGTACGTCTCTTAGGAATGGTTCTACGAGACCAACAAACTGTGATCTTGTAAACTCATCATTGAACTCGAAGAGACTTGATCTTGCAGCAACCGCAATTGCCTTTTCAAGAACAATAAACAAGCGACGTACATTGATACGATCAAATGCGCTTGGTCGACCTTGTAACGTCTTATCGCCGAAGAGAACTGTTCCTTCTCCTGGGAAAGATACTACTGGGTTGACGCCACCCTTATAGAGCGTATCGCGTTCTGATTGAGTTGGATTGAACGCTAGTTTGACTAGATTACGAATTTGTCCACGATTTAAACCAGCTGGCGAGAACCATGGGTCTCTTTGTAGGTCTGTACGAACGCAGAGACCAGCAATATCAGCATTGAGCGGAACATAGCGATACACGTCGTTGTATTTGTCATATTGATACTTCCAACCACTATCCATTACACCATAAGAGGTGTCTGTTAGAAGATTGCGATAGTTGACAACTGCAGTTGCAGAGGCTTGTGTACCAACAACGTTTGCTTGAGCTGGAGAAACAAATGCTACGCAATCTTTACGATTAGCAGCAACAGTTAAAAATTCACCTGCTACTGTTGAGGTAGAGATTGATGAATTACCGCTTACCAAACAGTCACCAGCAAACATCAAAGAGATATCTTGTGTTTCTTTATTCAAGAAAAGATCAATTGCTTGGATTGCATCAGCTTGAGTGACAACACCGTCTGTACCACCAACTAATGAGTAGGTTGTGACTTCAGGTGAGTAGAAAGCATTGCCAGCGCGGCTATTCGCTGTTGCAATTGTTACACCCCATGTGTTACCGTTAGCAATAGCAGCATTAGCGTCTGGATGCCCTAGCCAATGAATCCATTTTGAGTTACGATATAGAACTTCTTTATAAAAGATACTTGCGCCATCGTCGCCTTTAGCGTCTGATGCCTTTGAAAGATTTGCATAACGCTCAAGAACTGTATTTGCTGTACCTGAAACAGTACCATCTTCGTCAATCACAATAAGATGTAGTTCGTCTTTTGCTACAGCTTGACCTGTTTGAGCGATCGCATAATTTGATGTATCAGGTGCTGCATCAAAGTATGGTGCATATGCCCAAGTGGTAAAATCTGATGTATTAGCGCACACTGAAATTTTTAGTGAATTGCCAAGAACACCAGGATATCTTGCAGCAAATGCTACAAAAGTATTCGACCCACCATATTGATTTGAGAAATAACTGTCATCATTTAAAATAGATGTGTAATATGCTGAGTTTGAAACAGCGTTATTTGATTTATCTACTGCTGCGGTGCTAACAACACGAACTACGCGAAGATCATTACCGTATGAAAGGAAATTTGCAGCAGAAAGGAATGAAGTTGCAGTCGTTGTATCTGGCGTTGAGAACTTTTCAACGAGATCTGGCTCACTTGTAACCTGCACTATTGTGTTTGCTGGACCCCAGCGAAACAAACCGACGGTTGCGCCAGTCGATGTACCGACGGCGGGAACCGCAGTTGTAAGATCAATTTCAGAAGTGTTTACTCCTGGAGAGACTAAAAATGCCATGGTATTACTCCTGTAAATGGAGGCGATAGAAATTCTACCAATTATTTAGTATTTTGGGGTTTTTAACGTTCTACCAATTTCCAATACGTCCCATTTTCAACAAATCCATCAACGTTGTCAACATCAATATGCCCTGCAAGTATGTTTGGTAATTGTTCTTCTTCAATTTGACGCATCTGTTCTTCATGCAATTTCATTTTTATGTTGATGTCTGTTAAGTCGGAGAAGAATGATTGGTTAGTGCACCAAGAAAATAGTACCAACGTCATTACTAGATCGTCATGACTGCCTTCTTCAGCCTCATAACTGCCGCCTTTTGCAATAAAGGTTGAAAGTTCAGATATGGTATCGAAATCTTGTAAGATTAATTTTTGCCCCTCAATAATGTTCTTCAATAAAGAACAACCTAATCTTTTGACAGACTTGGTCGTACGAATACCACGTTGAGATTTGTTGCCATATCCCCAAGTAAGTGCTATCTTGCTTTTTATATCGACTGTAGAGAGGATGTTTTCATATTCATAATCTTCAAACAATGAGTCCACGATCTGTTGACCATTATCATTTATTTCCACTAAAGCATAGGCTTGATTATAATAGTCGCCTATACGTTTAATTAATCCAGGATAAACCAGTGGACTGATATTGTTGTCTTTATAGGTGCAAACCTGACGATATGGAATAGAAGTAATATCAATAACACTAAATGCAGAATAGTCTAATCCTTTGCCTCTTGAGGTATCAACCGAAATTAGATAATTATGATTTTGTATTGGTTGTTGATGTATCTTCACACCGTTCTCAGAAAGATGCATTGGTTTTACGAATGCTAAACTCTTAAGAGCAGCCGATGACAAAAGGGTTCCTGCTGAACCCATAAACTCGCATTCCATTTCTTGCAAAAACTTTTCCTCACCCAAGACTCGACGCTGTTCTTCTGCCCATCTTTGGTCGCGACCTGGAACCTGTCTCCAATTGGCTTCAATGTGTTTAAATCCGTTTACACCTTCAACTGCTTCCGTCCACATTCTATAATAGTGATTCATGCCATTAGGCGTCGAAGAAATTAAAATCTTAGACGTCTCACCAGAAGAAATAGTAGGATAAACAGAAGTAAAGAACACATCTGCAATATTACTTGGAACGAATGCAAACTCATCAAGATATAGAAGCGAGATAGAGTAACCACGAATCGCACTTGATGCCGTTGAAGTCGCCATGACACGACAATTATTTTCTAGTTCAATATCACCTTTATTCCATACACGAACACCCTGTTGCAACCATAATGGCAATGCTTCGTATGCGATTTTAATGCGATTTAAAATTTCGCGAGCTGTTGGTGCTTTGTTGGCTAGGATAGCCACAAACTTATCCTCATTAAAAAGAATATACCAGAGAATATATCCAACAACCATCGTGGTTTTACCCACCTGACGACCTGCCTTTACAATTACGCGACGATTGTCATTGATGTCTTGAACAGCTTGACGTTGAAATGGATACAAAGAAATTTGAACAAAACCACGATCAAGTGTGATGATTTTGACGTAGTTCTCGATAAAATAAATTGGATCTTCTGAACATTTATAATACTCACTGACTTGTTCTTCTGTTAATTGGAGAACAGTGTTAATCCGTTTTAATTTTGGATTCCCAAGATAATGTTTAAGTTTAATTGGCAGATTCATGTTTTAATTTCTTTAACAACTCTGCTGTACTTCCAACAAACACTGCTTTGTCAACTGTGATATTTGTTGGCGCTAATTCTTTTGGTTTTAAATCTTGTTGCTGTTTTTGAAGAACCATTAATTTCTCTGTGACATCAGAGAGATTCTTGATCATATTTGCAGCAACTTCATATGCTCTTGGATGTTGTGATTCTTTTGCAACTTCAAGAATACCGTCTAATGCTTCGTTGCCTTTCTCGATTAGATTATAATAGTTTGCACGCGAATAGTCTGCATCTGGTTCTATAGAATTAGATTGATGAACAACAACTGGCTTGTCTTCTTTTACAACAGGAATATAATCTGTATTCAAAATACTGGCAAGATTTTTATCTACATCACTCATACAATATTAGGAAATTCTTGTGTAGTCTCAATGAAACCAAATGCGGTATTTGCATTCGCAGTAGTAGGATCGGGCGTTATTTGCGTTTTTACAAGTTGTTGATTTGCAACATCGTATGAACTAATAGTATATGCTGTGTTTGTTACAGCGCCAAACATTTTTCTTCCAGTTTGAATAACGCCAACAACTTCAGTGAGGTAAAGTTGTTTAGTCACATTATCCCAATCTTTAACATAACCAGTAGAATTGGCTGTTGATATTCTAGTGCCTTCAAAGGCTAATTCACCAATCTTATAATCGCCAGAACCTGTGCCCATATTTAATATGCGCTCTTTATTTTGTAATGCAGGATCAGTAAATGTGTTAGCAGTAACAGTACGAATAATTTTACCAGCTTGATTAACTGGTCCAAACATATATCCTTTGACTGTAAAATTTAAATTCCATATTAAACTGCGAATCTGATCTGTGTTACCAACATAGTTTTGCTCATAATTGATAGAATTTAAGATAATTGGCATATCAACTTTAAGATCAACTAAATTAGATAAATCTATTGTTACAGTGTAATCTGGTGAAAAATATGGCAAAATTTGTTCAACGATTTGCGTGCCGTCTTCTGTATTTCTAACATAAGCATATAAATCAAAATTAAAATTGTATGGCGCAATAGGCATGCTGTTAACAACATCACCATCAGCATTAGGAAAAAATTGATGATTATATGTACTAATTTTTCTAATCGGATCATATGATAATGATGTCATCTCAAACGACAAACGTGGTAATGTAATCTGCACTTCTTTAGTTAAACTTGGATCTTCTGCTAAACGCGCATAAAACTTTTCTTTTGCTGCATATGACAATGGAACTGTAATTCGCTCTATTTCTGTTACACCATCTTTAGCATAACGATATAGTTTAATGTTGTTGAATAATGTGCCAAAGCCGACTACAACTTTACGAATTATTCTATGATAAAAATGTGCATTAGATAACATTATGGTTCACCAAATGGGTTTGCTTCAGTAAAATCAAGGATATTGTCAGCTTCTTGTTCTATTCTCACATTATCATCGAATGGAGTAGTAGCATCTTCCATGGTATCAAAGAAGTCTATAGTCCAATCTGCAAAACTTTGACTTCCTGTAATTTTAGAATTCGCAGTAAATTCACCTTTCACATTTCTTAGTCTTAGAGTACGTGTGCTAATATTCCAGTTAGAAACTATACCTTTTGCGGTTGCTGTAGCAAGGGTTGGACCTTGGAATACCACTTCATTTAGATCATACGTGCCTAAACCACCAGCAATCATTTCATAGTCTACGC